>MDSZ01082611.1_pt1 | contig 12168 bp, 12 predicted proteins | sample 811201 | NCBI WGS metagenome assembly MDSZ01 (sample SAMN05326647, study PRJNA326480) | marine metagenome | isolation source: seawater | place: Indian Ocean: North | collected 2010
AATTAATAACTTGGAAATAAATAATTACTTATTTAAAGAAAAATTAGAATTTAAAAATATAAATTTTTCATATGACAAAAAAATTTTAGAAAACATAAATATTGTAATTAAGAAAAATAAAAATATTTTAATTTATGGAAAATCAGGTTCGGGTAAAACAACTATTTGTGATTTGATTTCAGGTCATTTAATTCCTGAAAGTGGTGAAATTTCAATTGATGGAAAAACAATAAATTTATTAAATTATCAAAATTATAAAAAATTTTTTGGTTATGTCAGTCAAGAGGCATTAATACTAAATGAAAATTTTTATAGAAATATTTCTTTAGAGGAAAATTATGATGAAGATAAAGTTGAAGAAGTTGCAGAAATTGCAAGGATTGACGAATTTATAATAACCAAGCCAAACGGTTACAGTGAAGTTATTTCTGAAAATGGAAAAAATTTAAGTGGTGGGCAAAGACAAAGAATATCTATCGCAAGAGCATTATATCATAATCCTGAAGTAATAATTATGGATGAAGCTACGAGTAATCTAGACACTTTTACTGAAAAAGAAATTTACAACTTAATATTCGAAAAATTTATAAATAAAACAAAAATAATAATTTCTCACAGAATGAATCACTCTATCAATTTTGATTTTTGCTATAAGATCCAAGATGGCACGGTGGTCTATGAGGGAGATAAAATTTTGTAAATTTGATTAATTCGCTTCCAAAAATTTAAAATAATTATTTAAAATTTCATCACTATTTTTTTTTCCACCATAAACATAGTCTCTCAAAAATATATCTGAATCATATTCATCTATAAATTTTGTAAATTTTAATTGATCAATATTTGTAAGAAATTTTAACAAATCATTCAAATTTAGAAATGAATTTGCAACATTATAATTTTCATAGAAAATTTCAAATTTTGAATCTTTATTCAAAAGAAATTTAGGAAACAATAATTTTTTTTTAAGGATAATAGCATCAATCAAAGCGCTTGAATATGTTCCAATTATAATATCACTTTCTTCAATTAATTTCTTAGTTGGTGTTGAAATATCAAGTAAAAAATTAGTGCTATTATTTTTTTTAAATTTTTTTTCTTTTTCATTAACTTTATCAAATTGAAATAAACCTCTTGGGTGCGCTTTAACTATAAAATTAAATTTATTTAGTTTTGAAATTTCATGAATAAGCTCAATTTTTTTATCTGTAATGTCATAAGCTCCATCAATATATAAAATGTTTAATTTATTATTTTTCAAATTTTTGTCATGTCCTTTTTGATTTCCATAAATTTTCTCTAATAAATTAATATTATCTTTTGAAAACCTAGCAGATCCCAAATTAATAATCTTCTCATTGTCAATACCACAGGAATTAAAAATTTTTTTAATTTTATCAGAGGTTACAATTAAATTGGCGTAAAGGTTTTTTAAATTTTTTGATCTTAAATTCCTAGTATCTTCAATTCTTGTAAACATAAAGCATGTATGTGGGACTATTGTAATTTTAATGCCTTTTGTTTTACAGGCTTTGATCAAAGATTGTGGTCTGCTAAAATTTAAGTAATAAGAATCATCCATTACAACTGAGGTAATATTTAATTTTTTAATCATATTCTCTGCCCAACGATGATTGAAAAATAGCCTTCCATAAAAAGAATTTGCACTAAATATTATTTTTTTTAAAAAACATATAAAAAATAAATAATAAAAAATAATCAGATTATTATTATTTTTTAAATTATTTACATTTTTAAAATTAACATATTTATATTTTTCAGATGCAAGTATATTTAAGATTTTATCTAGAAATATTCTTTGACCTTTTAATTTGTAAATTTCAACCAAGTTTAAGTAGTCACCATAATTTTCTAACAAATATTTAATTCTTGGATCTTCATCTAAATTCAAATTTATTTCAAAATTTAAAACGTTAACTTTTTTATTTTTTTCTACAAAAATTTTTATTAGTGGAAATATATGATCTAGGTCTGGATAATCTCTAATTATAAATGTTTTCATTAATTTTTATTTGTTATTTTAATAAAAATTTTCTTTAGAGATTCAGATAATAATTTCTCATTTTTTTCTATAAGTTCAAAATTTTCTAAACTTTTTGATAAAAATAAATATCCATCTAACATTGAATTTTTTACATTAAGTGCAAAATTTATATTTTCATTTTCTGAATTTAAAAAAATTTCTTTGTTACTTTTATTATCTAAGATTGTTTTGACAATATCAAAAATTTCATTTTCAGTTTTTAAGTTAAACAAAGTTTTGTAATTTAAATAAAAGTTTTGCCCATAATTAATACAAGGCTTATTTAATAATATACTTTCAAAAGCTGTTGTACCTCCTCCAGAAATTAAAAATTTTGAATTTTTGATCAAATCGGTAGAATTTTGGTTAATTTTACAAATTTTTAAATTTTTAAATTTTTTTAATTCCCAAAAAAAAGATAATGATCTAAATCTTGAATTAATATGCTGAGATGGGTGCTCTTTTAAATAAATATAATAATCTTTTGGTAAAGAATTTGATAAATTGTTTATAATTTTATTTATATCTACTTTGTGTTGTAGTGAATACACTGTTAATTCTGGCTCAACTTGAAGGAAGACTGTAATAAATTTTACATTTAACTTTACTTTATCTGCTATAAAATTTGCAAATATAAATTTCCTAATATTAGATAACAGTCTAAATAATATACCATCCATAATTGGTGGAAACCTATTTAACAAGTAATTAATCTCTTTAATATTTCTTTTGTAGATAGTAAATTTTTTAAAAAAATTTTTAAATTTTTGATTTATATCTATTTTATTGATTTTCTTAGCATTGATTTCGAACGGCGCTAAATTTTTTTCTTTTAAATATCTATTTTTAAAATTTTCTATTTCTTGATAAGAAAATTGTTTTAAATTTTTTGAATCAAAAAAAGGTGATAGAAAATTTTCATGATTTAAAATAATAAATTTATCTGCAAAATAAAGACCTTTTATGAAGTAATAATCACGATGATATTTTTTGCAAAAACTCCATAGTATTTTGCTTCCTGTTCCACCCGTGTGTTCATGCAGAATAATATCTGGATCAAAGTCTTTAAAAATTTTTTCGTAAAAATTAAAATATAAGACCGCTCTTTTTTTTGAAATGATATTTGTTTTTGATTTTGACATTATTGAATGAAAATAATATTTTTTATAAAATTCAAAAGCTAAATCAATCTCTTCAATAGTTAAATTTAATGTGTTAAAAACTTTATCAAATTCTTCTGGTTTAATTTTACTATAATTTTCTCTCACATATTCCTCATAACAATATATGTTTATATTTTCTGAAAAATTATCTGCTAAAATTTTTTTATCTTCAATTGAGGCACAATGAAGTGAAATTTTTATTGGATATTTAGAAAGAATTTTTTTTAAAGGATTAATAAATACATTTAGTTGATATCCATCTAAATTTAGTAAAATTTTTTTATTGTAATTAATTTCTTTAGTCATAAAATTCTCAGAAATACTTGTATAAGATGTATATTAATATTATTTGTTTTTACAACAAGATACATGGGAAGAAATAATAATATTCTCAGAGAAAAAGTTCAAAAAATTTACATCACGTTTTGGCAATTAAAAAGTTGGAAAATTAAGTTTCATAGAGTTTATTTCAGTAAACCTTATGTAGATTATTATATTGATTATAAATTTCTATTTGAAAAATATTGGGGTAAGTTATTACAAGAAAAATTTATTAAGAGGAATAAATAAATTGAATATTGGAATTATAGGGAGTGGTTCTGCAGCTGCAAGAATTTATAAAATACTTTTAAGTTTAAATAAAAATAACAAAATAAACTTTTACTCAAAAAGAAAAAAATTTAAAATTGGAAAAAAAAATTTACCTGCTAAAAAATTTAATTTTAACTCCTCAAAAAATGAAGATTATTTTTTTGTCAGCAATAATTCTAATGAGCATTACAAATACTTAATAAATTTAATCAAAAATCAAAAAAATATTTATGTTGAAAAGCCAATTTGTACAACCATGGAAGAAGCTAAAATAATTAAAAAAAAACTTAGATTATTTAAAAAAAAACTACATGTCGGTTATCAATTTAGAGAAAACAAATGTATTAATTTTTTAAAAAAATATATTAGTAAAAATAGAAATAAAATTGTCTTTGTTTCTGGTTATAGTGGAGAAAATGTAAAAAAATATCATAAAGGAGAAAATTATATAAGAAGTTACACAGTAAAAAAAAAAGATGGAGGTGGTGTATTATTAACACAATCTCATCAAATAGATTATTTAACTTACTTATTTGGGAAATTTAAGTCAATAAAATCGCTATCAGCAAATAATAATAAAAAATTTAATCTTAAATCAAACGTAGAAGGCAACGTATCTTATATACTCAAAACAAATGACAATATATTAATAAATTGTAATCTTAATTATTTTGCACAAAAAAAAACCTATCTATATATTAAGTGTTTAGATGAAACTATTTTCTGGAACAATGAAAAAAATGAAATAACTTTAGAAAGAAAAAATAAAATTAAAAAAAAATTTTTTCAAACCAGAGAGGATATGTTTAAGAAAAAAATAAAAAATTTTTTATTCAATAAAAAAGAAAAAAAAGTAGATAATAAAATTTTTGATATAATTAACGTGATTACTAAAATAAAATATGATTTTAAAAAAAAAAAGTACTAAAACTGTAATAATAACTGGTTCATCCGGTTTATTAGGTTTTGAATTATCAAAGCGTTTAATAAATGATGGATATATCGTAGTTGGTTTAGATAAAAAAAGAACAAATTATAATCACGAAAATTTTTATTTTATTGAATGTAATCTTAAAGATGAAAGGAAAATATCAAGTTCATTTAATAAAATAAATAAACGCTTTAATGTATCTTGTTTAATCAACAATGCTGCAATAGATCATAAAGTTGAAAATAATAAAAAATATAATTTTATAAATCATCAGATAAATGATTGGAAAAAAACTATGGCGATTAATCTAGACGCTGTTTTTCTTACATCAAAGCATGTTTGTAAAATATTTGAGAAAAAAAAGGTTGGTAATATAATTAATGTTTCTTCTACCTATGGATTAGTTGCACCAAACAATAATATTTATAAATTTAAAAAAAGTTTTAAAAAGAACTTGGATTATCCTACTTCAAAAAGTGCAATCATTGGTTTCACAAAATCTTTAGCTTCATACTACTCAAATACAAAAATCAGAGTTAATTGTATTTGTCCAGGTGGAATTTTTAATAATCAAAATAAAAAATTTGTGAAGGAGTATTCAAAAAATACTATTATTGGAAGAATGGCAAAAATTGATGAAATTACAAATGCAATAGTCTTTTTAATATCAGAACAATCGTCATATATGACAGGATCAATTCTTACAGTTGACGGTGGTTGGACTACAATTTAATAATTTTTTTTAATTTCTTTCTATTATCTTTTTCTATTTTTAAAATTTTTCCAAATTTATATCTAAGAGCATCAATAACTTCATCGCTATTTCTGATTAATTTTCTCATTCCATCTGGCTCAAGAGAGGCCGCATGGTCTGTGCCTTTCCAAGTTCTATCCAACGTAAAATGTCTTTCAATCCATTCAGCACCTAATGCAATTGCAGCCATATCAACTGCAATTCCATTATGATGACCAGAAAATCCGATTGCTTTTACTTTTTTTTTATTGTCTTTAATTAATCTTTCAACCTCAAGTAAACATATTTGATCAAATGGCACTGGGTAAGCAGATGTACAAGAATATAGAATTAGTTTATGAAGTTTATTTTTTTTACTAAAGTATTTCATTATCTCTCTTTCCTCTTCTTTATCTGTCATACCTAGAGAAATATGTATGTCACCTTTATATTTTTTTACCAAATGTTCATAAATTTCAAAATTCATGTTAGTTCCTGAAGGAATTTTTATATAGGATGGATTCAATTTTATAACTTGTTTTGCAGAATTAAGATCCCAAACAGAGGTCGCGTATATCATGCCTAACTTTTTTGAAAATATTTTCAGTTTTTTATGATCATTTATACTGAGCTCAAGTTTTTCTCTATGTTCCCCATATGTTTTCCCAAAAGAGTTTACGGGATTAGGATGTGGAGAATTATATTCTTTTTTGTTGAAAAGTGTTTTTACATCCCTTTTTTGAAATTTTACGTATTTTGCATTACAAAAATATGCTAGTTTTTCTATAAACTTTTTTGCTAGATTAAATTTACCCATATGGTTACAACCAATCTCGGCAACAATGTTAATTTTATTTTTCATGTTTAATGACTAATATTATAGCTATAATCCCTTCGAGATCAGGTAGCAAGAGTATTAAAAACAAAAATTTACAAAAAATAAATGGAAAAAGTTTGTTACAGAGATCTATAGAATTTGCAGCTTCAATTAAACGTATATCAAAAATAGTTGTCTCAACTGACTCTTCATATTATCAAAAGTTAGCAATTAAATATGGAGCAGATTGTCCTTTTTTAAGACCAAAAAAATTAGCAAATGACTTAAGTCATGATATCGATGTGTTTTATCACTGTTTAAATTGGTTAAAAAAAAATGAAAATTATAATTCTGACATAGTTATAAATTTGCGACCTACTTATCCTTTTAGAAAAAAAAAAGATTTTGAATTTGCTATAGATAAAATTTTAAACAATCCTTATATAGATAGTGTTAAAAGTGTTTGTAAAATTCCATTTCCTTTAGATAAAACTTGGACTATAAAAAAAAATAAATTTTTAAAAAATACTATTCATAAAAAACCTAAAAAAGAATTTTGGAATTTTCCAAGACAACAACTAGAAAGTTATTATGTTCAGAATGGAAATGTTGATATTATAAAATCGAGCCTAATATTTAAAAAACTTATGTCAGGTAAAAAAATTTATCCAATCATACAAAATCATTTTTTTGATATAGATTCTTACAAAGATGTTAAACAAGCGAGAAAATTTAAAAGCTTTTAATAAATCTTATGAAATTTTTAACTAAATTCTTATTTTTAAATGTTTTGATCTAGGTCTAGAAGGAGTTATGGCCTAATTTTTTTTATAAAAAACATTTAAAATTTTAAATAGTTTTTATAAAAATAATTAATAAGATATAATTGATTAAATTATAATTTAATATAAGTAGATTAAAAACTTTTATGTTATGAATTATAAAACAGATATATCAATAATTGTTGTAAACTATAATAGGGCAGAGTTTCTTGAAAGATGTTTAAGATCTTGTATTGATCAAGTTGTGTTTAACAAAAAATTTGAAGTTATTTTAGTAGATGACGGTTCAACAGATAATTCTTTTAGCATCGCTAAAAAATTTAAATCCTCAGTTATTTCTTATAAACTTAAAAAAAATAAAGGTATTTCGTACGCATCTAATTTTGCAATAAGAAAAGCAAGTGGTCAATATTTTTTAAGGGTAGACTCAGATGATTTCATTAACAAAAATACAATAAATTTTTTCCATGATATAATGATCAGTAATAAAGATTTAGCTTTTGTTTATGGTGATCACTATAGAGTGGACGAAAAAGGTTATAAAGAAGAGTTGATTAGATTAAAAAATAGAAAATTACTAAAAAATCACGGTGCTGGTATTATGTTTAATAAAAAAATTTTTCTTAAATATGGTGGATATAACAATAAACTAGTTGAGGCCGAAGATTATGAAATAATTTCTAAAATTTTAAAAAAAGAAAATTCATTTTATTTACCTGTGCCATTTTACAGATATTATATACATCAAAAAAATATATCAAAATCAGGTAAAAGAAATCTAATTATAAAACAAATAGAAAAATGTTTAAAATAGGAAAAGTAAAATTTAATAAAAAAAAAACAGTTTTAATTGCAGAAGCAGGTGTAAATCACAATGGTAATATTAAATTCGCAAAAAAACTTATAGATGAGGCGAAAAAATCAAACTGCGATATAATCAAGTTTCAAACTTATAAAGCAGATAAACTTACAACAAAATCAGCCCCAAGATTTTGGAATTGGAGCGGAGAAGCAAAAAAGAAAGGGACTCAATTTGATAGTTATTCGAACTTAGATAGTTTCAACAAAAACCATTACAAAATTTTAATAAATTATTGTAAAAAAAAAAATATTGAATTTTTATCTACTCCATTTGACAAAGAATCGGTAGATATGTTGGTTTCAATTGGTATGAAAGGATTTAAAATTGCTTCATGTGATATTACGAATTTTGAGCTAATTAAATGCATTGCTAAAACAAAACTTCCAATTCTACTTTCGACTGGTGCATCGAATCTAAATGAAATCAAAGATGCTGTAAAAGTTATTAAAAAATGTGGAAATAAAAAAATTTTAATTATGCAATGCACTTTATCATATCCAACAAAACCTAAGGATGCAAATTTAAAAGCAATCAATACAATAAAAAAAGAATTTCCAAAGGAACTTGTCGGATTAAGTGATCATACATTAGGCATTGATATTGCAACAGCCGCAATACCTTTAGGCGTTTCAGCAATTGAAAAACATTTTACATTTAACAATAAATTAAAAAAAAGTGCAGACCATTGGTTGTCAATCTTACCTAAGGATTTAAAATTATTAAAAAAAAGGTGCAAATTAATTAACGATGCAATGGGATCCGGCGAAAAAAAAGTTTTAGCTTGCGAAATAAAAGCAAGAAAATTTGCTAGAAGAAGTATTGTGTCAAAATATAAACTGAGTAAAAATCATATAGTCCAGATTAGCGATCTAAGTTTTAAAAGGCCTGGTACTGGATTAAATCCGAAAGAAATAAAAAAAATACTCGGTAAAAAATTAAAAAAAAATATTAATAAAGATTATATTTTTAAATTATCTGATATTAGGTAATGCTTGGGATTATTATTCAGGCTAGATGCGGCTCGAAACGTCTTCCAAATAAAGTATTACTTAAACTTGGAGACAAAACAATTCTAGAGCATGTAATTGAAAGAGTTAAAAAAGTATCTTTTAGAAAAAAAATTATAATTGCAACTACTAAAAATGAAAAAGATAAAAAAATTATACACGTTGCAAAAAAGACTAAGTGTTTTTATTTTAAAGGTTCAGAAAAAAATGTATTAAGTAGGTATTTTGATTGTTCTAAAAAATTTAGACTAAATAAAATTATTAGAATTTGCTCAGATTCACCTTTTATTGATCCTAAAATTATTGAAAAAGCTCATAAAATTTTTAAAAAAAAAAAATATGATTACGTATCAAATATTATAAAGCCTACTTATCCAGCTGGAATGAGTGTTGAAATATTTAATTTTGAAAGTTTAAAAAAGGCAAATGAAGCCATCACGGACAAAAATGAAAAAGAACATGTAACACCATTTATTTATCGGAATAAAAAAATATTTAAAATAAAAAATTTTGCAACGAAAAAAAAATATAAAAATTATAGATTTTCAATTGACTATAAAAAGGATTTGATTGCTATGAGAAAATTTAATGAAATCATAACTAAATCAAAAAATAAAAATATTACTTTAGATTATCTTGTTAAATTAATGAAAGAGAGTCCAAAGGTAAGAAAAATAAATAATAATATTAAAACACTATTAAGATATTAAACAATTAATATCCTCTCACATTTTTAGGTAAATTATAATTATTTCTAGATAATTCAAATATTTTTTTAATTTTTTCTTTATTAGTTATTTTTAAATTATTTAAATCTTTTTCAATCTCATTAATGTGACTAGGATTTTTAATTCCAAATATAACTTTATTGATATTTTTATTTTTTAGTAAAAAGATTTTTGAAAAACTTCTGAGATTCTGTCCTGTAATTTTTTTAACTTCTTTTATCTGAAAAAGTATATTTTTTAATCTAGTTTTTTTTCCTAACCAACTATTTCTATAATCTTGTTTTGAAAATTTTGAATTATTAGATAATTTTTCAGATAAACATCCAGAGGCAAGTGGCGATCTGGCCATTATTTTGGGATTTAAGCCTTTTAATTTATTTATTGCATGCGGTCTAAGTAAATTTATTTCATCTTGTAAATAATCGAATTTGTTCATTATTTTTCTACTAAAATAAAAATCTCTTGCTAGCGAAATGCCTATATGCTTAACGTGATTATTTTTTTTATACTCTGATAAAAAATTTATTAATAAGTGCCAATTTTTAATCTCTTTTCTAGGATTATGTAAAAATAAAGTATTTATTCTTCCAAATTTTCTTAATGATACATCTATAGATTTTTTAATATCATCTATCTCAAAAGTTTTAAAACTGTTAGTGTCATACCCACATTTAGTATTTATTTTTATTTTTTTTTCACCCTTGCAAATTTCAGCCAAAACTTTATCCATTTTTCCAAAACCGTAAGTGGGTGCTGTATCAAATTCGAAAAAATTTTTTTTAAGTGATTGCTCAATAGAATTATATATATTTTTTTTTGATATTTTTCCTAAATCTCCACTCAAAGACCAAGTGCCTATAATTACTTTTGAGTGATATTTACTTTTCATTACGGGCTAATTTTACAAAATTTTTTTTGTAATACAGCAGTTTTTCTTTAGTTAAGCTGGTGCTCCTTGTTTGTGTTCTAAGCGCTGCATCTGCACTAAATTCGTATTCTTTAAATATGCCAGATTTTACACCTTCACTATGCTGACCAGTTCCATAATATGGAGAATAAAATGCAACAGTAATATTGTCAGGCTTTAAAATTTTATTAAACTCAATTGTTTGTAAAATAGATTCCTCATCCTGATTTGGAAAACCTATAACATTATAACTTGTTCTTTTAATATTATTTTTCCTTAACAACTCAAAAGCTTCAATTGTTTTTGTTTGACTTGCAAACCTGTTTAATTTTTCCTCCCTAAAGTCCTCAGCAGCTAATTCTACACCCATGCCAACAGCATCAACATTTAATTTCTTTAGAAGTTCAACTGAATTTGAATTAATACCTTCGGGTCTTGTTTCTATATATAAATAAATTTTTAATTTATTTTCCTGAATTAGTTCTGATAATTCTAATAATATTTTTTTATCATTAGTTAAAAAATTAGTATCCTGACATCTTATTAAATTAATGTTCTTTTTTTCACTTAAGTATTTTAATTCTTCAAAAATATTTTTTGCCTGTTTATTTCTCAAGTATGATTTAAAATTTTTGATTGCGCCAGTTTTTGTCGAAGAATCCTCAAAACCATAATATTTTTGTATGATTGTTTCTACGCAATAAGAGCAAGAGTAAATACACCCTCTTGAAAGCTCATAATCAACAGCTCTAATAACTTTTCCATTATATGGTCTTAAAAAAACTTGATCATCAAAAATATCATAGTCATATGGATAAAGAATATCTAAATCACTAATAATTTTTTGTTTTTCGTTTTTAAAAAATTTATTTTCCTTAAAAAAAGAAATTCCATTTATTTTCTCAATATCTTTTCCTTGATCAATTAAGTCAGCTATTTCAGATAAAACGAGTTCACTTTCACCTCCAATCAAAAAATTAATTTGGGGAAATTTTTTTAAAACTAATTCAGGAGCAGCAGTTGCCTGTAAACCTCCAGTAATATTTTTTGCTTTACCTATATTTAAAGACTCTACTAAATTATAGCCGTTTTGAATGTTTACATATTCTCCCTCACTATGAATATGCGATGACAAAGCTGACCAAAATATAATATCAGGTTTAAATTGATTTATTTTTTCTTGCAAATCATTTGAAATCGAAGAATTATTATATTTTATAAAACTTTTGTATGGGGAAGGTTTGAACATTCCTGTTGAAGTGGCGAATTCAACTTCATTATCAGTCCAGTTAGAATAAAATGTAGCATCAAATAATTCTACCTCGTGATTTTTTTTTTTTAAAATTGAACTATGAGTTGCTATCCATATATGTGTGATTCCTCTACCCCACTTATTTGGATTTAATAATAATATTTTTGCCATTTTAGTTTAAGGTAATTCTAGAAGCTTACTTGAATGTTTAATGAAATTTAATAAAAAAACCCCAATAATACAACCGGGGTTTAATTTTACCTTAATAATTAAATAAAAAATTTTTTTCAGTGCATAAATCAAGCCAATTGAGCTATTAGTACTGGTCAGCTGCACGCATTACTGCGCTTC
>MDSZ01105299.1_pt1 | contig 12168 bp, 11 predicted proteins | sample 811201 | NCBI WGS metagenome assembly MDSZ01 (sample SAMN05326647, study PRJNA326480) | marine metagenome | isolation source: seawater | place: Indian Ocean: North | collected 2010
CGTTAGGTTCTCGATCATTGAGGGCATAGTAGCCACCCATGACGCCCTGTAGATCGGGAAATTCCCCGACCAGATCACTGACCAGATCAGCTTTTGCCAGCAGTCCAGCGCGATTGGCCAGTTTGCTGTCAGCGTCGAGTTGTCCTGCTATATAGCCGGCTAGTTCAGCGATTCGAGTTGCTTTCTCTCCGTAAGTACCCAGATCTGTTTGAAAAACGACTGAGCCCAGCTGCCCCACTTTTTGCTCAAGGCTGGATTTTGTGTCCTGGTCGAAAAAGAAAGCTGCGTCCGCGAGGCGTGGTCGGATGACCCGCTCATTACCCGCTATCACTACGGCAGGGTCAGGGCTGGCGATATTGGCTACAGTGATAAATGTAGGCAGCAGCTCACCGTTCTTTGTCAGATGGAAATAACGCTGGTGCTCTTTCATCGCCGAGATCAGGACCTCAGCTGGAACGGCAAGGAAGGCTTCATCAAAATGTCCTGCAAGAACCACAGGCCATTCAACGAGAGCCGAAACTTCGTCAAGCAGTTCAAGATCCAGCGCGAGCTCGGCATCTTCGGCCACCGCTATTTCTTCGAGGCCATCAGAAATTTCTTGCCGTCTGGCGTCGAAGTCGACTTTGACATAATGTTTCAGGCAAGTGTCGACATAGACGTCCGCGCCGGCCAGTTCAAACTCACCGTCACTCATGAACCGATGGCCCATCGACTTTCTTCCTGACTTCATTCCAAATAGTTCAATAGGCAATTCCTGGTTGCCATACAAGCTGACCAGCCACTTGACAGGTCGGATGAACTCGGCCCGTTCGTTACCCCAGCGCATACGTCTGTCGATAGGCAGCGTTGCCAGGGCGTTCTCGAGCATCAGGGGTAACAAATCCGGGAGGGATGCACCTGGTCTGTCAGCTCTGTAGACGAGCCATTCTCCCTTCTCGGTTTGCAAGGTCTCAAGCTGGGCGGCCTCTTCAATACCGCATGACCGCATAAAACCCGCCAGTGCCTTACTGGGATTGCCCTGATCATCGAAAGCTGCTTTAACTGCGGGACCTCTGCGCTCAACATGTTGATCTGGCTGTTGATCTACCAATTGTTCAATAACCAAGGCCAGGCGCCGCGGTGTTGCATGACAATGCACATCCCCATGGGCGAGCTCAGCCTCATCCAGCTGTTCATGCATATTGGTCGCCAGGGAGAGACGCAGCTTATTGAGGGACTTTGGCGGCAGCTCTTCCGTGCCGATCTCGATAAGCAGCGTATCAGTGACCACGAGCCAGTTCCTTTTCCACGAAATCGCGTGCAGCAGCTGAAGCCAGCGGAAAACCCATTTCACGTCGTGAGTCGAAGTAACACTGAGCCACGCCACGAGCCAGAGTTCTGACTCTCAAGATGAATCGTTGCCTCTCGGTGACGGAAATTGCATGACGAGCGTCCAGCAGGTTAAAGGTGTGGGATGCTTTCATCACGAATTCATAGGCAGGGAGTGGCAGCTTTTCGTCAAGAAACCGCAGCGCTTCCTGCTCATAAAAGTCGAAGTGCTGGAACAAGGTGGCTACATCAGCGAGATCGTAGTTGAATTTTGACATTTCGACTTCGTATTGCAGATAGACATCGGCGTAGGTTACAGGTCCGCTGCCGGTTTCTGTCCAGATCAGTTCTCTAAAGTCTTCTACGCCTTGCAGATAAAGCGCTAGGCGCTCGAGGCCATAGGTTATTTCACCCATGACTGGGTAGCATTCGAGACCGCCCACTTGCTGAAAATAGGTGAACTGGGTTATCTCCATACCATCCATCCAGACCTCCCAGCCTAGCCCCCAGGCACCCAGCGTCGGAGATTCCCAGTTATCCTCGACGAACCTGATGTCATGGACCCGGGTATTAATCCCCAGGTGTTCAAGAGACTCCAGATAAAGTTCCTGGAAATTATCCGGAGAGGGTTTGATGACGACCTGGTACTGGTAGTAATACTGGTACCGGTTAGGATTCTCGCCGTAGCGACCATCGGTGGGTCGGCGACAGGGCTGAACATAGGCAGAGGACCAGTCTTCGGGGCCAATCGCCCTGAGAAAGGTAGCCGGATGAAAAGTGCCCGCTCCTACTTCCATATCGTAAGGCTGCATGAGAATGCAGCCCTTGTTTGCCCAAAAAGACTGCAACGACAGTATAAGATCCTGAAACGTCAGTGACATAGTTGATGATATCCAGCTTGAGCCGGGAGGCACCCCAACAAAAAAGGGCGTAAGTATACATGGACAGCTATAAATCAGATAACCTCATCCCATGAATGAAATGATTCCCAGAAGATGCTACTGGTGTGGGACTGAACCGATTTACGTCGAGTATCACGATAGTGAGTGGGGTGTGCCCAATTTTGACGATGCCAGTTTATTCGAATTTCTGCTCCTCGAGGGTGCGCAGGCAGGACTGTCGTGGATTACCGTGCTGAAAAAACGGGAGGGTTATCGACAAGCCTTTGATGGATTTGATGCCGAGAAAATTGCTCGTTACGGACAAGATGATGTCAACCGACTCCTGCAGAACAGCGGCATTATCCGGAACCGTTTAAAGGTTGAGAGCGCGGTTACTAATGCCTGTGCTTTTCTGGATATCAAGGAATGCTACAGCAGCTTTTCAGATTATGTCTGGCAATTTGTAGGTGGTCTGCCCAGACAGAACCGGTTTCGATCGCTGAAGCAGGTACCCGCGATGACGTCAGTTTCAGATGCGATGTCGAAACAACTCAAAAAGGATGGTTTTCGATTTGTGGGCAGCATCATTTGCTATGCCTTTATGCAGGCGACCGGCATGGTGAACGATCATCTTGTTGATTGCCATCGTCATGAGGCCTGCGCAGAGCTGTCGGGATGAGTTCGATACTGCTGTCTGTTTTGTCTCTATGGGCAAAACTACCTCGACCGATCCTGCAATTGCTGGGCAATGCACTCGGCAGCCTGCACTACTTCGCTAACACCCGACCGGCGCAGGTCACAGCAGCCAATCTGGCAGTGTGCGGGCAGGATGCAGATTTACGTCATGAGAGCTTGAGGGAAACGGGCAAGACGCTGCTGGAAACTCCGGCCATCTGGTTTGGTACGCAAGATCGACTTGAAGACTGGTTTGGCGAGATTCGTGGAGAATCCCTGCTGAGGGAAGTGGTGCAGTCAGATCGGGGCTTGATGGTTCTGTTGCCTCATCTGGGTAATTGGGAGTTATTCAATGTCTTCTATCGACGTTATGGCAGGATGACAGCACTCTACCGTCCACCTCGAAAAGCAGCGCTCGATGATGTCATGCGACGTGTCAGGGGGCGTCATGGCAATGAGATGGTCCCAACTGACCGCAGGGGTATCAGGCGGCTTTACCAGGTCCTGGAGAGTGGCGGTACCGTGGTCGTTCTGCCTGACCAGGTTCCGGCAAACGGACAGTTTGTGACCTTTTTCGGTACCGCTGCGTTGACTGATGAATTGGCAGTACGCTTGCAGAAGAAGACGGCGGCAAGAGCTCTGATGCTGAGCTTCCTGCGACGACGGGATGGCAGGTTCGACACACATATACTGGAACCCGCGGAGTCTCTCTATGAGGGCGACAGGATGTCTGCGCTGACGACACTCAATTCAACGGTGGAGAAACTGGTTCAACTCGCACCCGCCCAATACCAATGGGAATACAAGCGCTTCAGGGAGCGGCCAAAAGGAGCGGAAAAAATCTATCGGTTCAACAAACCGGCTGGTTACCACGATTAGGTGATATCAAGTTCCGGTTGGTTTTCGGGCAACCAGGTAGGCCCGCCCGCAGAGAGGATCATTTCTGTCGACATTCTGACTCTCGTCGCAATACGACTCTGTCTCGAAGTCTTTGAACATGGATAGCAGTTCATCGGGCTGAAGAAGATAGTCCTGGTGACTCGGGCCGATATCGGCTAGCTTGTTAGCGGTAAACGTTTGAAACATCACCAGGCCACCGGGTTTAAGGGCTGACGTGATGGCGGTGGTGAGACTCCTGTCCAGATAGTGGCAGTTGAGAACCAGGTCGTAATGATTGTCGGGAAACATATCCGGCGTGATGTCGACGATCCTGGCGTTGACAGCCAGTCGCTGACGATGTGCAGTATCCTTAAGCTGTTCAATCGCAACCGCAGAGATATCCCACGCATCCACCTCCATGCCTAGTGCAGCCAGTGCTAATGCATTAGTACCCTGCCCGCAGGCGATATCCAGAGCGAGGCCGCTGGTTTGAACGAGATCAGTATGCCGGCTCAGTATTGCGGCGACCTTGGCATTGTGGGATCCCCTGGCATAAATCCGGTCCCACTTGTCCTGACTATCAGACATCCCAGGAGCAGGGCATTGTCAGAGGACCACGGAACGCCCAGCCGCCAAACTCGACCTGGCCGGTCATCCTAAGGTTATTCAGTGACTTAAAGATCATGGGCAGTGCGAACTCTGCGATCAGTGCTCGGGATACAAAGGCGCCCGCGCAAAAGTGAGGGCCAGCGCCAAAGCTCAGGGAGCCGCTGTTATCCCTGGTTAAGTCAAACTGACTGGCATTCTTGAAAACCTCCTCGTCGCGATTGCCAGCGGAGAACATCAGGAAGACTCGATCTTCAGGGTCAAATCGCACATCGTTGTAGGTAAACGTCTGATTAATGCGGCGCGGTGACATGCCGATGGGAGATATCCATCGAGCATACTCTTCAAAGGCCTGTAACCAGGTGGCTTTTCCTTGGATGATCAGGGCAAGCTGCAGCGGATGTGTCAGTAATGCCCAGATGGTGCCTGCAATTGCGTCCCGGGGTTCGTTCTGGCCACCTGAAATTGACAATTTAATATTGGCTCTGATCTGTTCTTCGGAAAGCCCTGCTTGCTGTTGAACGCTAAGCTGTGAGTTGTTCGGATTTTTGAGCAGGTGATCCCACTTGGCATCGATTGCTACATCGATTTCTTTGGTGCAGGCAAGACAATGAGCTTCGACGGCTGTGTCGCCTTTATAGTTAGCGCAGCCGTCAATCATCCCTTGGCTGACCGCGTTCATCCTTTCGGCTGTAAGATTTGTAAGCCCGGTTACATGACGTAATGCATCTGCTGATACGGGCATCGCATATTCCCTGAAGAGATCGGTTTTTGGCTGTTTTTTAATTAAGTCGATCCGCTTTTTCGTTAATTTTTTAAATTTTGGCCTCCAGATTGTTTTTACGGCAGCAGGTGAAAAGCAGGGATGATTGGCTCTGCGTTCCAAAAGGTGGCATTCCCCATCTTTGCGCATCATATTTTCTCCCATCAACCGTGACATAAGCCCGTCTGGTTGATAAGAGGAAAATACCTCGACGTTTTTTTCGCAGGTCGCAATATCATGTCGTCGGGTTATCAAGGTCGCATCAAGCTGAGGAACAAAGGCGATGTCGGGCATAGCTTGTAGATCAGGGTATGGGTCTTGCCAAAATGCTTCGAAGTTTATGTTATACCTGGGTGCGTTGGACACGTTCTACTTTCTCCAGAACATCGGGGAAAAGAGCACGAGCAGTGTGAAAATCTCCAGCCTGCCAAGCATCATGGTGAAGCACAGCATGATTTTAGCGCTGTCGTTAATGCCAGAATAATTCTTGGCAACACTACCAAGACCTGGCCCTAGGTTATTGATAGTGGCGCCAACTGCGGAGAATGCTGATACGAAATCCATTCCTGTCGTGATGAGCGTAAGATGCATTAGGAGAAATACGATTACATAGACCGAAAAGAAACCCCAAACTGCCTCCATAATATGTCCGGGCATTCTTCGTTGGTTAACCTTGACGGGGAAGACGGCGTTTGGATGGATTAGACGATGCACCTCACGCAACCCTTGCTTACATATCAGCATGACCCGAATAACTTTCATCCCGCCGCCTGTTGAACCAGCACAGGCACCGGTAAAAGCCCCAAAAAAAACTAGAAAGGGCAACATGCCAGGCCAATTGGCGAATTCATCGGTCGCAAAGCCTGTTGTTGTAAATACTGAAACGATGTGGAATAAACCTAAGCGGGCTGCCTCAGTGGAGCTGTAAGTGGTCTGGTATGCGAGAGCAAGGATTACGATGCAGCTAGTAATTAATAGGATAGCAAGATAGAACTTGACCTCATCGTCCCTTATATAGACGTTTGCCGATCGTTCTTTGAATGCGAAGAAATGCAGACCAAAATTCATACCCGCAAGAATCATGAAGCAGATTGCGACACTCTCGATTACGGCAGAGTCAAAATAACCGAGTGAGGTGTCATGGGTAGAAAAGCCCCCGATAGCTATTGTTGAAAAACTGTGGCAGATAGCGTCAAAAAAAGACATGCCTGCTACCCAGTAAGCGGCAGCGCAGAATACAGTCAATCCAAGATATATCGACCATAATGCGAGGGCCGTTTCTTTAATTCTTGGCGTCAATTTTGAGTCTTTAATGGGGCCCGGAGTTTCTGCCCGATATAACTGCATACCTCCGACACCCAGCATTGGTAATATTGCGACGGCAAGAACAATGATACCCATCCCGCCGAGCCACTGCAGTTGTTGCCTATAAAAAAGTAAAGATTCAGGTAACTGATCAAGCCCGATTATCACAGTTGCACCGGTCGTTGTTAAACCTGAGAAGGACTCAAACATTCCATCGGGTATTGTTAGATTAAGACCCTGATCATCGACAAATGGTAATGCACCGAAAATACCTAAGGCTACATAGAAGAGCACCGTAATTAGAAACCCGTCCTTGATCCTTACATCGGCGTTGTAACGATTAAATGCTAACCAAAGAAAGAAACCTACCGCGAGAGTAATGGACAGAGCTCGGATGAAAACCATCTCGAGACCGTCGTCGTAAAGTAACGATACAATTACTGGTGGCAGCATAGTAACGCTGAACATCATCATCAGAATACCGAGGACACGGAAAGCTATCTGAATGTGCATAGTTCAGGAAAAACTGAGTGGGGCGTGAAATAATTTTTCTACTTCGCGGATACGCTTTTTATCAACCAAAAAGAGCACAACATGATCATCGGCTTCAACAACGACATCATCATGAGCAATTACAACCTCATTATTCCGAACTATTGCACCTATATTCGTCCCAGCTGGCAGAGCTATCTCTTCAATACGCCTGCCGACCACGGCCGAACTCACAGCGTCGCCGTGAGCCACGGCTTCTATTGCCTCAGCGGCACCTCGACGAAGTGAGTGAACCTTAGCGACATCCCCTTGCCTAACGTGGGCCAAAATGGATCCAAGCGTTGCTTGTTGAGGACTCACCACGATATCAATATTCCTGTCCTCAATAAGCTCGACATAGGCTGGATTGTTAATCAGCGCAATGACCTTTCTTGCACCGAGGCTTTTTGCAAGCATAGATGACATGATGTTTGCTTCATCATCATTGGTAACGGCGCAGAAGACATCCGTCTCCTCGATGTTTTCCTCCAGGAGTAATTGGCGATCAGACGCGTCTCCGTGGAGTACGATTGTTTTGTCCAGAGTTTCAGATAGATCGTAACAACGATCGCGATTATGCTCTATGATTCTAACGCCATAGCGATTCTCCGCTGTCTGGGCCAACTGTTCACCGATATGCCCGCCGCCTGCAATTACGATCCGCCTATTTGGTTTTTCTGCTCTACGCATTTCAGACATGACCATTTTTATGTCCTGACTGGCCGCAATAAAGAACACCTCATCGTCTACCTCGATGACGGTGTTCCCTTGAGGGATAATAGGTCTGTTTTTTCTGAAAATTGCCGCAACCCTAGTATCAACCATTGGCATGTGTTGTCTCAGATAACGTAGTTCCTGATCGACTAGAGGTCCACCATAATAGGCTTTTATACCGACGAGTTGAACTTGACCGTCGGCGAAGTCCATGACCTGCAGTGCACCTGGGTTATCGATTAAGCGCGCAATGTCTTGGGTAACAATTTTCTCTGGATTAACAATGACGTCGACCGGCATATCATCATTTCTAAAAATACCTCCGTCTCGAAAATAAGCAGATGAGCGGATCCTAGCGATCTTAGTTGGTGTGTTGAATACAGTGTAAGCGACTTGACACGCGACCATGTTCACTTCGTCGCTGTTGGTTACTGCGATTAGAAGGTCTGCATCTTCTGCACCAGCCTGCCGCATGACATCAGGGTGTGAAGCTAGTCCTGTGACAGTCCTTATATCTACTCTGTCTTGCAATGCCTGCAGTCTGGAGCTGTCGGTATCTACAACGGTTATATCGCTCGATTCTAGGCTGAGGTTCTGCGCGAGATTGCCTCCAACTTCACCAGCGCCAAGAATAATGATCTTCACGATTTTTTCCTTCTAAGTCTGGAATAGTAGAAGCCGTCGTGTTCATTGACTGTTGGAAACAGTTGTAAACCATAATCAGTAGTTACTAAGTCATCTGATTCGCGGATCGGATCAATAGGCAGAAGTGCAGCCTTTGGTTGAGTAGACAGAAATTGTTCAATAACTCGATCATTCTCCTGCGGCAGAATTGAACAGGTCGAGTAAAGTAAATCTCCACCATCAAGTAGCAAGCTGAATACCTTCCCCAAGAGTAGGCTTTGTATCTCGAATAGCTTATCAATATCCGATTTATCTCGCAGCAACATAATGTCAGGATGTCGGCGCATAATTCCGGTAGCTGAGCAGGGCGCATCTAAAAGAATACAGTCAAAGCGCTGATTGGTCTGCCAACTCGCAAGATCTATGCAGCGAATTTTGGCTTTTAGACCAAGCCTCTTTAAATTGTCAAAGACTTTATCGATTCGTTTTCTGTCTTGATCGACTGCTGTGAGATTAATACAGGCGTGTTCCAACAGATGTCCCGTTTTTCCACCCGGAGCTGCACAAGCGTCGAGGACATTGCTACCTGGGGTTGTGTTAAGAAGATTGGCAGCAAGCTGCGCTCCCTCATCCTGGATAGATACCAAGCCTTCATAGAAACCTGGAATTTCATCAACAAGCATTGGGTGCTCTAGAATAATCGCAGTATCGGTAAGTGACCCCGGTCTAGCTTTTATGTTGGCCTGACGAAGAATGTTGAGATAATCATTCTGGTTTGACCTGAGGCGGTTGACTCTTAAAGTCATCGGTGCTCGAGATCTATTGGCTTTGAAGATAGCAGGCCTAAACCAAGCGTTGCTGATAAGTGAAACTAACCATTCAGGATGCTCGAGTTGCGCTTCTACGTTATTTTGTATGACTCGGGATTTTATTGTGTGTTGCTCTCTTGCGTAGCGTCTTAGAATTCCGTTAATTAATCCCTTAGCCCAAGGCTTTTTGAGGTCTTTAGCGGCTTCAACGGAAAAATTTACACTGGCATGTATAGGTCTCTTTAGTTCGTCGACACTGTAAAGTCCGCAAAGAAGTAATAGCTTTAAATCATTGTGTTTATTAGCTAATGGTTTTTCGAGTAATGAGTTCAGTATAGCGGATAGGGAAAAATAATTACGTGTGACACCATAAGCAATTTGCTGAGCAAGCGGAGGTGCTCCTTCTAGGCATCTGTTCAACTGAATTCGATCGTTCAGCAGACGTTGGAGAGCTCTTACCGAAATAAGATATTCAGACATCGTTAGGAGTAGATGTGAACAAAGAAGCAGCTTTCAGGAGATCCGCTCGACCATTTAAGAGTTCCGCAGGACTCATAATTTTACCCTTACCGACTGCCAATTGGATTGCCTGAACGCGATAGGCGCCATCACCGCATGCGATGTCGATACCCTCATTGGTCAATTTAATGAGACTACCAGGTAGAGCGGCGCCATCTATGGGAAAACCCCGATGAATTTTCGCGCGAATATTACCAAGGTAGGTAAATGCTGCCGGTACTGGCTGAAAAGCTCGCACTAGTCGATCGACCTCTATGGCTGGCCTTGTCCAATCAATATTTCCTTCCTCGACTCTGATTTTACTTGCATAGCTAGCATCTTTAGCGTCTTGTTTAACAGGTAAAATTTTGCCGGCCTCAATTTTATCTATGGTTTCGACAAGGAGCGGTGCCCCGCTGTTGAGCATTTTTGTCAGAATCGATCCGCCGGTGTCAGTGCTTTCAATCTTAAAAGACTTGGTCGCTAACATGTCACCGGTATCGAGTCCTTCGTCGATCTGCATGATCGTTACACCAGTGATTGAATCCCCAGCTAGTATTGAGCGTTGCACAGGTGCTGCACCGCGCCATCGGGGCAGCAAAGACGCATGGAGATTTATACAACCGAACCTGGGGTAATCTAGTACCGCTGATCTTAGAATTTGTCCGTAGGCGACAACAACCAGTAGATCAAAGTTCAGCTGTTCGAGTGCGGCTATCGATAACTTAGCTGGTTGCAGCACTTCTAGTCCAGCATCGATGGCGACTTCTTTCACTGGGCCGATGACCCGTTTTCCCCCCCGTTTGCCAGGTTTGTCGGGTTGACAGACGACACCGCTAACCTCGTGATGGCTATTGATTAGAGCTTTTAGGTGTCCCGCAGCAAATTCCGGAGTACCCGCGAAGACGACTTTCATGCTAATCAGGCTCGTTGCTTCTGCTGTTTTTGTAATTTCTTTCGAATGAGTGTTCGCTTTGCGTTAGAAAGATAATCAACAAAGAGTTTGCCGTCCAGATGGTCCATTTCATGCTGAATACATACAGCTAGTAGGTCGTCGGCCTCTAAGGTAAACCATTCACCATTACGATCTAGTGCCTTTACTAACACATTCTGAAAGCGACTGACTGGTTCATAGAATCCTGGGACTGACAGACAACCTTCCGCGGTTTCAATAATTCCTTCGGAGTCTATGATCTCAGGATTGATTAGGATGAGGGGCTGGTCTTTGTTTTCTGAAACGTCGATTACAATTAGCCTTTTATGTACGTTGACTTGGCTAGCAGCGAGTCCTATACCAGGCGCGGCGTACATGGTTTCCAGCATTTGGTCAGCAAGTTCAGCTATCCGTGAGTTAACATTTTCGATAGGTTTGGCGGCATTGCGAAGCCGCGGATCCGGGAATTCAAGAATGTTTAATAGTGCCATCTGGTTAGCTTCGTATCTGTGGTAAAGGTGCAACTTGTGCTGCTAAGATTATGATCAACATAAGAATTTAGGTTTAGTAAGGTTGCGAGTGAGCCTCCGGAGTCGTCCATTATACGCAATTTGCGAACGGGATTCGCTTATGAAGCTTAGACCTCAGCTGCTCTGGTTCCTAGTGTTCTTGCCGATGGTTGCGATCGGCAGCGGCGATTCATTATTTAAGAAAAGTCATCTGGGCAATTTGGACGATGACAGATACGAGAAACTGTCGCCTAGGGTAAGGATAGAGCCACTGGTTGGTCCTATTCCTGCTATCCCGCTTGAGTCAATCTCTAGCTTCATTTCTTCAGGTCACCTGGTTGCACAAGAGGATTTGGACCTATCGCCAAGAATAATTTCCGGAAAATCAGATCGACTAATATTTGGCTCTGGTGATGAATTTTATGCTAGTGGTCAGTGGCAAGGTGGTACTTCAGTCTATGGGATTTTCCGATCCGGAAACGTTTACGAAGATCCGAAAAGCGGCGAACTACTTGGACTAGAAGTGATTGAAATCGGCCTAGCGAGAGTTGTTGATCGCAAGGGCGATATTGTTACTTTAGCTATCACAAGCGCTAGAGAAGATGTTCGAATTGGCGATCTTTTGATGCCCACTGAGGAACGCCGTGTCGAATCAATCTTTTATCCGAGGCCACCAGAAAATCAGATAAACGGTGTGATTATGAATGTGCTTGGTGGTGTAAGCAATGTAGGGCGTAACGATGTTGTAGTTATCAACCAGGGGATAGATGCTGGTCTTGAAGTGGGCAATGTCCTGTCCATTGCTAAGCAAGGCGAGCAAGGCCGTCATCCCAAGAATGAAGAGCGGGATAAAATGCCGGAGCAACGCGCGGGCACATTAATGGTGTTTCGGACCTTTAAAAAGATTGCATATGGTCTTGTTTTGCGGACCAGTGAACCGCTGAAAGTGGGTGATCTTGTACGAACACCCAAGTGATTTTTCTGTATCTATGAATCTGGATCGAAACAAGAGAAGACAAGGCAATTACCATCAGTTGACTCTTGATTAATTTTTGTGTGCTGCGTTGAAAGAGTTTTGTGTCTGCGCTAACTTCGATCAAAATAGTATCTATAGTAGTTTCCGTTGAACGAG
>MDSZ01186151.1_pt1 | contig 12168 bp, 3 predicted proteins | sample 811201 | NCBI WGS metagenome assembly MDSZ01 (sample SAMN05326647, study PRJNA326480) | marine metagenome | isolation source: seawater | place: Indian Ocean: North | collected 2010
ACTAGAATATCCTTGGTTTGCTCCTAAGATGCAACAGTTTGAGTCTGGTGCAGTTCAAGATATGTGTGGAGAAGACGTTTCGTTCTGTCTCGATGCAATCGAGGAAGGATGGGACATCTGGTGCGATCCTCGAATAAGGGTTGGTCACGAAAAAACTCGAATTATCTAAACGGCGTTTCTCGAAGTAAATTATGGCAGTAAAAACTAAAAGCGGAGCATGGGGTTCTTCCACATTTGTAGAAACAATCCCAAAGAAAACTCGACAAGGAACGGGTAAACATACTAAGTATGCCGCTTCCTCTCGAAATAGGGCAAAGAAAAAGTACCGAGGACAAGGAAAATAAATAATAAAGACCCGAAAGGGTCTTTTTTCATATGCACTAAGTAAAAATGAACGAAACTAATGATTTTTTAGATAATTTAGCGAACCATCAACACCAAAAGATGCTTCGTGAAATTGCAAATGATAAGATTACACCTAAAAAAAGCGATAAAAGCATACAAAACGACCTCTGGGAGGACGATGGACTAGATTATGAAGACCAAACCATGATTATTACGTAAAAATCCTTAATAAATAAAATATAATAACTTTATACTATAGTAATAAATGCCTCTACAACGAGTTAGTCAAGGTTTTAAGGACTTAAGCATGACATTTAAGAGTAATCCTCTTAATAATGACTTAATTGGCCTTAAAAATGAAACTGCAATTTCTCGTTCTATAAGAAATATAGTCTTTACTTTACCTGGTGAGAAATTTTTTGATGAAGATTTTGGATCCAGAGTTTCTAAATTACTTTTTGAAAACGTAGATGATATTACTGCTTCTGAAATTCAAGATGAAATTGAATATTCTATTGTAAACTATGAACCAAGAGTAGATTTAATAGATGTATCAGTTCATCCCAACTATGATGATTATGAATTTGATGCTGTTATTCGTTATGAGATCATAGGAGCAGACGTTCCTGCCCAAGAATTACAATTCGCTTTGCAGCCGACTAGGTAAAATGCCATTAGTTAACTTTTCTAACCTTGATTTTGATCAAGTTAAGATATCTCTTAAAGATTATTTGAGATCCAATTCCAATTTTACGGATTATGATTTTGAAGGATCCAATCTTTCAACAATTTTAGATGTCTTGGCATATAATACCTACATTTCATCATATAATGCAAATATGGTGTCTAATGAAGTCTTTATTGATAGTGCTACACTACGGGAAAATGTAGTTTCATTAGCACGTAATATAGGATACCTTCCTAGATCCCGTAAAGCGTCTGTGGCAACGATTAATTTCGTAGTTGATGTAACTAGTGTAACCCCTGCTCCTGCCACTCTAACGCTCAATAAAGGACCTGTAGCAGCGACTTCGGGGACATTTGGTAATGATGCCTATGTATTTGGTATTTTAGAAGATATTACTGTTCCAGTTACTACTGATTCAGACGGAAATTCCTTTGCTAACTTCGATAATATTAAAGTTTATGAAGGAACTCTCTTAACAAGTACCTTTACATTTAGTGCATTAAACCCTGATCAAAGATTTAAACTTCCAAATACCGGAATTGATACTGATTTGATGGTTGTAACCGTTAAATCTAACTCTTCTTCCACAACAGGCACAAAATATAACTCTCAAAACAATCTTTTTGATATTGATAGCAAATCTAAGGTCTATTTTTTACAAGAAATTGAAGATGAGCGATATGAAATCTTTTTTGGAGACAATATTTTCGGAAATAAACTAGAAGAAGGTAATTATATCGTTGTAGATTACATGATTTCTAGTGGAGACAGTGCAAATGGCATTAATAACTTCACTTATGCTGGAAAATTAACTTATGTGAGAAATGGATTGAATTATTCTGTTACTTCAGGCATTTCTTTACTAGAAACAGTCCTTCAATCCTCCGGAGGAGAAGTAATTGAGAGTGTAGACTCAGTTAAAAAGTATGCACCGCGTGTTTATTCCTCACAAAACCGTGCTGTGAGTTCAAATGATTATGAAACGTTAATTCCAGCGAAAATTTATCCTGAAACAGAGTCAATTTCTGTTTTTGGAGGAGAAGAATTGGTTCCACCTCAATATGGAAAGGTTTTTATTAGCATAAAACCTCGAACTGGCGACTTTTTACCCAATTTAGTTAAAGAAAGCATCAAAACCAAACTTAAAAAGTATGCAGTGGCAGGAATTGTCCCTGAAATACTTGATTTGAAGTATCTTTACCTTGAAGTTGACTCAAAAGTCTATTATAACACTAATTTGGCACCTTCATCTGAATATGTTGGGACTTTAGTAACGGAAAATACCACTGCTTATGCAGAATCAACTGAATTAAATAGATATGGTGCTAGATTCAAGTATAGTAAGTTCCTAAAAGTCATTGATGATAGCGATCAAGCAGTTACATCTAATATTACAACCGTTCAAATGCGTCGTGATATGAGATGTTCCTTAAATACGCTTGCAGAATATCAAATTGGATTTGGAAATGAATTCCATATTAAGAGTATGAGTGGATATAACATAAAATCCACTGCATTCAGAATTCAAGGAATTTCTACTGAGATCTACCTTTCTGATATTCCTAATGCTAATAGGGAAAATGGATCCCTTTTCTTTTTTACTGTTCCAAGTGTAAATTCTACAAGTCCTACTATTGTAAGACGTAATGTGGGAACCATTAATTATAAGAGTGGAATTGTTACATTAAATCCAGTTAATATTCTTTCTGGAAAATTAAAAGATGGTCAAACCATTGTTGAAATATCTGCCTGTCCTAAATCTAACGATGTTGTCGGATTACAGGATCTTTATTTGCAACTAGATATAAGTAACAGTAATTTTGAGATGGTTGTCGATGATATTGCATCTGGGTTGGATCCAGCAGCATCAAATTATACTGTAACCTCCAGTTATCAAAACGGGAACCTAGTAAGATCATAAAATGGCAGAAAAGAGAGTTCAGTTTAGCAACATAGTTCAGAATCAGCTTCCTGCTTATGTTCAGGATGAGTTTCCTTTAGTTGCTGAATTTTTTAAATCTTACTATGAAGGACAAGAGTATCAAGGTGGTCCTCTTGATTTACTGCAAAATATTGATCAATATGTTAAAGTTCAAGAACAGACAGGTAAAGTCAAGTCAGTTATTCTTGATGAAGCATTAACCATATGGGGTACCACCATAAATGTTGATTTGGAAAAAAGTCCTTTAGGAACAACGGGATTTCCAGATACCTATGGTTTATTAAAAATTAATGATGAGGTTATTACATATACAGGTAAAACAGATTCTTCTTTTACAGGATGCGTAAGAGGTTTTAGTGGTGTTACATCATATCATAAAGATGCCCATCCAGATCAATTAGTTTTTGAGAATAGTGCGGTTGCTACTCATAAAAAGGGAGCGACTATTACCAATTTAAGCGTTTTATTCTTAGAGCAATTTTTATTAAAGACAAAACGCCAATTACTTCCTGGATTAGCAGATAGAAAACTTGATGAGGGTCTAGATCAGAATATTTTCATTAAACAAGCAAAAGATTTTTATTTAACTAAGGGTAGTGATAGATCTTTTGAGATTTTATTTAAAGCTTTATATAATGAAGATGTAAGAATTGTTAGACCACGGGATTTTCTCTTTACACCTTCAAATGCCCAGTATAGAATTACCGATGATATTGTAGTAGAACCGATTAGTGGTAATCCATTACATTTGGAGCACTCTACGCTTTTCCAAGAACCTTTTGAGGATGATATTGAGAAAGCATATGCTCCTATTACCTCTGTCGAACCAATTGAAGTTGGATTTGGGCAGACCTACTACAAATTGAGTATTGATGCGGGATATAACAGAGATATTAGAGTTGATGGTTCAATCTATGGAGAGTTTAACGTCTCACCTAAGACCCGTCTGATAGGCCAGGTGGGGTCTGGAGCGACTAGTCTTATAGTTGACTCCACAGTGGGTTTTGGAGCGACTGGAGACCTTTATATTACCTATAATAATGGTGATACAGGTATTGCTTCTTATAAATCAAAGTCTTTAAATCAGTTTTTTGGTTTAGACAATATTACGGGTACAATTGCTGATGCTGCAACAGTTGGAATTAATACTTTTGCTTATGGTCAATCATTTAAAGATCAATCGGAGACTATTAGGGTCAGAATTAACTCTGTTTTAAGTAAATTTAAGGTAATAGACGATACTTATTATTATTCCAAGAATGATACTGCAAAAATACGAACTTTAGGTATTGAAGACACTAAATTTAAGTTTAAAAATTGGTTTTATAATGTTGCTCCCATTTATAAGGTAAAAAGTGTCAAATTAATTGATTCATCTGATTTAACCTATGAAATTACTTTAAATGTTGATCATTATTTCCGTTTAGGAGATGCGGCAACTCTTATTGATAATAATGATGCTCCAAAAATCACTACTATCATTAGTGTACCCTCTGCTAAGTCTATAACGGTTAGAGGACAAGGAAATTTAGACCTTAATCAGACTTGGAAGATTAGACGTAATATTTTAACTGGTAATTCTAGTAGTTTTCCTAATACTACTCTTTATACTACCAATGTCCAAAATGTATATAAGGATTATAGTAAAGTTTTAGTTGCTTCTCCATCTATACCTTCTTATTATAATACACCTTTAGATGTTTACTCTCAAAAGGTTACTTTTACCGGAACTTATGTTGGAGAGTCGTTTAATATCAGTCCTTTTGGAGATCATGGATTTTATACCGGAGATGCGGTTTATTATGAACCCCAAAAGGTAGATTATGAATATTTTACTTCTACTGGGGCTAAAAAGACTGGTATAAAAGTCAATTCTTCATTATTTTCTGGAGATGATGGATTTATCGTTACTGGACTGATTGGATCGGATGAAGTTGAGGATAGAATTCCTCCAAATGAAAAAATATACTTTGTATATCGTGTAGATGCTAATAGTGTTAAATTAGCCACCAATAGGACTAATATTACTACCGGTACTTTCGTTTCTCTGGATAATAATGTTAATGTAACTGATTGTTCATTACAACCTTATAAATTCCGCTACAAAAACCTAGAATCTCAAAATCTTTTAAGAGAATTCGTTACTCCTGATAATGATGGGGATGTAACCGCCACAGATCCTGGATTTACCGGGATGTTGATTAATGGTGTTGAAATTTGTAATTATAAGTCGAGGAATATCCTCAAATACGGTAAACTTAATAAAATTGATGTAGTAAAGACAGGACAAGATTATGATATCATAAATCCTCCACTTTTGAGTATCGATGATAATACTGGTATAGGTGCAACAGGATTTGTTGCTGTTTCTGGTAATTTAAAGGAAATTAGGATTCTAGATCAAGGATTTGATTATCAAGGAACTCCTATTGTAACTATTACTGGTGGTAATGGATCAGGTGCGGTTGCTTCAGTTAATATGACGCAATCTACTAATTCCGTTTCTTTTGATGCACAGGGAGGGGGACTTTATCCCGAAGTTAATTTAAATTTAGATACTATTGGATTTGGTACTTATCATAAATTCAGTTCTGGGGAAAGAGTAGTTTATGATACTAAAAATCAGAAACCTATTGGTGGAATTACCACAGATGCGGCTTATTATGTTTCTTTGGTGGGATTAACCACTGTTAAATTACATGCTAATGAAGGAGATGCTCTTGCAGGTATTAATACCATTGAGTTAACTTCCCATGGAGTTGGAAAGCAATATATTAACTCCTATAATAAGAAATCCGTTGTAGAAGCAATTAATGTAATTAATTCGGGTTCAGGTTATGAGAATAAGAAGAGAACTGTTAAAAGTTCAGTAGGAATTGATACTGCATTAAATCAGATTAGTATTGTTAATCATGATTATAAATCGGGAGAAGTAATTAATTATGTTGAGACGACTGATACTGTAATCGGCGGACTTTCTGCTAGTACTGAGTATTATGTAACTTCTATAGACGAGGATACCTTTAAATTATCTACCGTAGGTGTTGGAACTACAAATAAAGATTTTTATTATCAGACTAAGCAATATGTTGACTTTACTTCGGTTGGTGTAGGCACCCAAACATTTAATTATCCCGATATATCCGTAAGTGTAGTTGGTAATGTTGGAATAGCATCTACCGGCACAGAAACATTTGAATGTGAGGTACAACCAATATTCCGAGGAGAAATAACTTCTGTCCATTTGATGAGTACCGGTGTGGGGTATGGATCTTCAGAAATTATTAATTTTATTAGAGATCCTCAAGTTAAACTAGTACCTGGAGAAGATGCTCAATTATCTCCTATTATAACTGGTGGGGTAATTACCGAAGTAGTAGTTTTAAATCAGGGTCAAAAATATAATTCTCCTCCTACATTAGATCTAGTAGGAGATGGATTGGGTGGAGTTCTCACTCCTGTTATGGAAGATGGTCGAATTACAGCAGTTAATGTAATTCATGGTGGTAATGGATATGATCAATCCACTACTACTATTGGAGTAAATTTCCCTGGTAGTGGAGTTCAGTTCGATCCCGATGTTCAAACTTGGACGATAAATTTATTTGAAAGACATCTTGCCAATTTTACTAGTGATGATGGATATATTCCCGAAGAATTTAATGTTGATAGTGGATTACAATATTCTCATTTGTATGCCCCTAGAAAACTAAGAGAATCTGTATATGCTACAGACCAGGGTGGAGTAACTCTTTATGGAGATAAAGATTTACAGGTAGTTGGTGGAAAGGAAATAGTTTCTGATCAACATTCCCCTATTATTGGGTGGGCATATGATGGCAATCCAATATATGGTCCCTATGGATATGTTAAAAGATCTGGTGGTGTAATTGCTCAGATGAAGAGTGGTTATAGTGTTAATTTACTCGATCAACGGCCACCCACTTCATTATACCCTCAAGGTTTCTTTGTTGAAGATTATACTTATAAAGATGTAGAAGACCCAACTGTTCTTGATGAAAACAATGGAAGATATTGTATTACTCCAGAATTTCCCCAGGGGACCTATGCATATTTTGCCACTATTAATGATGGATCAGCAGATTCGGGTGGAGTCTTTAATGGATATAAAAGACCTACTTTTCCTTATCTCATAGGAGCTAATTATCATTCTATTCCTCATGATTTTAACTTTAAGCATTCTTCCAATCAGAAGAGTATTAATTTAGATAATTCTGCATGGAATAGAAATACAAGTCCATATAATCTTATTGAAGGGGATTTAGAATATGAATATTGCTATATTCCTAATAAATTATCTCAAACAATTGATATTAAGTCAGTAACTCCCGGAGTTGTTGAACATGTTGGTATATTAACAGGGGGAACTCTTTATAAGGTAGGAGATGCCGCAGTCTTTGATAATACAGATACTCAAGGATATGGAGCTGCTGCGAAAGTTTCTGTTATTGGTGGTAAAGATGTTAATACTATAAGTGTCGCTTCTAGTAGCATCAGTAATGTGGAGATTTACCCCTCAGATACCAGAGGTAATTATCTACTAGTTTCAGACAATCCTCATAATTTTAAGAATGTTGATACAGTTACCGTTAGTGGACTTTCAACTACTTCTTCTAATATTGGGGGAGTTTATAATATAGGAGTTGCTACAGAGAGATTTAGAGTAACAGGTGTAGGAACTGATGATAGTACGGGAATTGCTGCTACTTCCGTAACTGGATTTGTTACTTATTTCAATGTTTCTGGAAATCTTTCTTATCCTTCTATTAATCCTAATGATATTCTTAAAATTGGTGCTGAAAGAGTAAAAGTTCTTAATGTTCAACCTCAACTAGATCGGATAAGAGTTTTAAGAGCAGTTGACGGGACGGTGGGTGCTGCTCATACTGTTACGACCTTATTATATCAAGATCAACGTCGATTATCTATTAATGCTGGATTTAATACCACTTATACTTCAGATGTAAATAAGCAAATTTATTTTATTCCTTCTGAAACAGTTGGATTGGGAACAACAGCAGCAGTTGGAATTGGAACTACTATTTCTATTTCTAATCCAGGAACGGGTATTACTCAGATCTTTATTCCCACTAAAACCCTTTATATTCCTGGTCATAATTTAAAGACTGGAGATGAGGTTACTTACTCTCCTAATAATGGAAGTGGTTTAGTAGTTCTTCGACAAGAAGCTTCGTATCCTAGTGGTGTATCTACTTTATCTGATGGGGATACCCTTTATGTTGCTAAAGTAAATGAGACTCTAATTGGATTATCGACAGTTAGAGTAGGAGTGGGTAGTACAGGGACATGGGTTGGTATTGCAACCACTGCTTCTAGCACATTCTTCTTCACTGGTCTAGGAACGGGCGTATATCATAGTCTTAAGACCAATTATAGTCCAATTACCGCAGAGATTTCAAGGAACCTTGTAACCGTTGCTGCGGGGGCTACACACGGTCTAACAAATAACGATAAAGTAACGGTTGATGTAAATCCAGGATTTACCACTGATATAACTTTCAAGTATAATGATTATAGTAGAAGGTTGTTGGTTAATCCAAAGGCATTTACTGCATCAGGGGTTAACACTTCTACCAATACCTTTACATTAACGAATCATGGATTTGTAACCGGACAGAAAGTTTTATATACAGCAGATACGTCGATTATTGAGGGATTGGAGAATAATGGAATATATTATGTTGTAAGAAATGATGAAAATAACTTTAAATTATCAGATACTCGTTATAACGCTACTTTAGCGAAACCTTCTATTGTAGGTATTGCAAGTACTGCTAGTGGTAATATTAATCCAATAAATCCCGAGCTTAAATTCTATACCAATTCAACTGCTTCCTTTGATGTATCGGATTCTTCATTATCTTATACAATCCAAGGTACCACTTATCCTGCTTTTGAACTCAATTTCTATACCGATAGAAACTTTACTAATTTATGGTATAAGAATGCAAATGATCCTAATTTCGCAGTAGATAGGATAGGAACAGTTGGATCTGCGGGTGCTAAAGTTAATCTTACTATTAATGAGTATACACCATCTCTATATTATCGTTTAGATTACATTTATGAAAGTGATCTTCCTAATGTTAAAAAAGAAATAATTGTAGATGAAGATGTTTCTTCTTTCAATGAGATTATTACATCAAGTTCTCTTTATAATGGAGAACATGTCATTACAACTACTTCCCCCACTGACTTTACCTATACTGTTGCTCTTCTCCCTGAGAGAACGTCTTATGCCTCTACAACCTCAGGGGTAGTATATGATACTACTTCTACCTCTGCTTATGGGGATATTAAGAAGTTTAATTTAACTGATAAGGGAAGAAATTATTATTCTATTCCTGGTATTTCTACGGTTACATCTGTTGTTGGAACTACTGCAGTTATTGAACCAAGTAGTACTTCTATAGGTACCATTAAGAGAACTGAAATAGAAGATATTGGATATAATTTCCCATCAGACACTACTTTAGAACCAAGTATTTTATTACCTCAAATTGTTGATATAGATCAGCTTGCTGCTTTTGAATCTATAGGAATTACGTCTCAAGGAAGGGGATATCAAGCACCACCAAAATTACTTGTTTTTGATGGAAGAACTAAGAAACAAGTCTTCGGTGTAGATCTCAGTTATAAGTTGGGTGATCAGCAAGTAACCATTCTTAAGAATCCAACAGGAATGAGTAGGGCATATTCTCCTACCATTATTCCTGTAGAGAATAGTAATGGTGTGGGGATTAGTACGGTTGGTTTCAATACTATTACTAGAGATGCATTTGTTAAGTTATCAGTAGGATTCAGTACTGCCAACATTTTCCCATTAGAAGTAAATGATAAATTCTTGCTTGAAGGTATTAGTGTTGGAGTAGGATCTACTGGGAAGAACTTTAATTCAGCGGATTATAATCATACTCTCTTTACGGTAACTTCTCTCGATAAGAATATTGGTGGAGTTGGTGCAACTATCACTTATAGTATGGCATCATTGATTGATGAGGGCGTAGATATTGGTCAGTTTGATGCTGCTAATTCTTCAGCAAGAATTGTTCCAGAGAAGTATTTCCCTGTATTTGATATTTCACTTACCACTCAGGAATACTTAGAAGGAGAAACGGTTACTTCTGGTTCTGCTACTGGTACTGTTGAGCAATGGGATTTTAATAATGAAATATTAAAGATATCTTCTGCTGATGACTTTAAAGTGGGAGATGTTATTCGGGGAGAATCCTCTAATACTCAAGGAACTGCCACTTCCATAAGATCATTTGATTCTCATATGACTTTAGATGCTACATCTAGAGTATTGCATGGATGGGAAACTGATTCGGGAGTTTTAAATTATAATATGCAAAGAGTGCAAGATAGTTATTACTATCAAAATTTCTCTTATGCATTAAGATCCAAAGTTGCAGAAGAGGAATGGGATGATGTTGTAAGTTCCACAAACCATACTGCGGGATTTAAAAAATTCGCTGATTATCAAATGGAGACATCCAATGATAATTCGATGATAGTAGGATTATCTACTGAGCTTACTGCATTGGAAGTCGTAACGGATCTTATTGGATATGGCGATTTAAATTGTGTTCAAGATTTTGATTTAGCAACAGAGAATTCCTTAAATCTTCCCACCATTGTTTCTGATGAGATAATATTCTCTAATCGTATTTTAATGGATTATAAGGAGTCTGTTGGTAACAGAGTTCTTTCCATTGATGATATGAGTGGGACTTTTAACAGCAGTCCTAGAGCGACAAAGTATAGTGTAGTAGATACCTTTAAGTTAGCAGATGTAAGAGCACAAAAATATATCACGTATGTTGTAGACCAGAGATATACTCAACAACGTCAGTTAATGATTGTTGACCTTCTACATGATGGATCTTTTGGTTATATTAACCAATATGGTAGAGTTGAAACTCAATATGATCAAGGTTCCTTTGATTTTGCTATTACAGGTGATTTAGGACAATTACAATGGTATCCTAATCAGTATAGTGTAAATGATTATGATATCACATGTCTTTCATATAATCTCAACGATAATTTCTTAGGAATAGGAACTACTGCTCTTAGTGATGTTGCAATAATTCAGTCTTCTAGTACTAAGGTTCCCTCGGCTACTCAAACTACTATTGTAGGTATTGCCAGTACTTACCGATCTGCCAAGATCTTAGTTGAAATTACACCAGATGCCAGTGGTGATGGAACTATTAATAGTACGGAATGGGAATTTGATGAACTCAATATTCTTCATGATGGATCAGAAGTTGATTTATTGGAATATGGACAATTACTGACGACCCCTGGTGGGTACACTGGTGGAAGTTTTGGTACTTACTATCCCTATATTGATGGAACTGATTTAAAGGTTGATTTTATTCCTAATGCAGGCATTGGTACAACTTGTGTCGTTAATACTATTTACGTAGCAATTGCTCAGACCTCTTCTGGTATTGGTACTATTCAAATGAACCATGCCTTAATTGAGGCCAGAACAAAAGATATTGCTGCTTCTGGAACTCCTATAGCAGTACCTGTTGCTGAGTATTCAAATGATTATGATGGAGCACATTTCTTAGTTCAAGTAACTGATACTACCAATAATCATTATCAAACATCAGAAATTGTCGTCGTTGACAATTATATTGAGGATCCTTCTGTTAGTGTTCAAACTTTTGATACTGAATATGCAACTGTTAACAGTCATTCTACTCTAGGTATTTTTAGTACTGGTGTTAGTGGTGTGGGAACTGTTTCTTTATATTTCCAACCTAATGCAAGTATCGATGTAGAAGTTAAGACGTATATGAATGCATTGAAGAATGTCTTAGCATCTAAGGATCAAATAGACTTTACTAATGCCACAATAGATAGTGGATTTGAAACTTATACTGGTACTGAAAGAGACATTAAGAGAGCATTTAATCTTACCCATAAGAACTATAATATCTTTGAAAGATATTTCTTAGCGAATGAGACTAATATTGTAGATACGGACAATAATACTGTTACTGTACCTAATCATTTCTGGGTTACTGGTGAAAAGATTACTTACAACCATGTAGGAACTTCTAATTCTGGTATTGGAATAGCATCTACGGATGGATTTGTGGGAGTGGGAACTACTACCTTCTTACCCGAAGAA
>MDSZ01226544.1_pt1 | contig 12168 bp, 33 predicted proteins | sample 811201 | NCBI WGS metagenome assembly MDSZ01 (sample SAMN05326647, study PRJNA326480) | marine metagenome | isolation source: seawater | place: Indian Ocean: North | collected 2010
CATACATTGTGCTACTGGACAATCTTTAACATCTACAATTAATTTAGATATTAACCAGTTCCATTTACATAAAAGTTTACACCAAACTTTTTGTATCCAAAGTCCTAATTTTACTAATGCTTTACCCATTATTTCTTTTTCATTTTACATCCAAAGTTATTGGCATAGTTTGCTTGCTTTACAATAGTTGCCGAATATTTTTTCGGACTTTTAACTACTGCTGCTGCCGCACTGCATGCATCTTTGAATCCATTTTTCATAGCCCACTTTGTGAACTTACCCTGGTTCTTTTCTTTAATAGCAGGAAATTTTTTTTTCTTTGCCATTATTTTTTAAATAATCCGTGTAAGTGATTGTGCACACTACTTGGATAATGCTTCTCATATTTCATAGAGTGATCACCACCATATGCGTGACCATAAATCTTTTTGGACATAGCTTTTGATTCGTCTCTACGATCTTTTAAAGATTGTGAATGAGATCCTTTGTGTTTGCTACCTAAAGATTCGTCTAGTCTAGCATTATAACCTTGATGTTTCATTTTTAAATTTTTAAATTGTTAATTGTACAAATATACTAATATTTTCCTTGCCTATTTTTAGGGCTAGACTTCTTAGATCCACCCTTTCCTGCCCATAGATTTTTACATGCCCAATAACGTGCAGTTAGTTTTGATTTTGCTGTTCCGCATTTGTGACGTGCCTTGAAGCTCTTTCTTGCAGCTGCTGAATAATTATGTCCATATCCTTTTGCTCCAAAGTGAATAAGCTTTTCTCTTCCGCCTTCACAGGCTTTGACCATTTTCTTTTTACCCGCTCTATCAGAAGGGCGAGGTTTGTTGCAAGGCATGTTTTTTTTATTGGCCATATCACTGTTTCTTGTTTAAAGTGTATAATTTGTAAGGATGCGGATCATTTTTATCATTGGTGTATGTTGTAGCGCTTTGTATAGAAGTATCAATCATTTTTCTTTTTTTCGGATCCTTACTATATCTTTTAATCATACTAATTCCAGTTGCCGAATTGCTGCTGTATGGATTGTAAATAGTATCAGTTTCTTTGTTAAAATTTGGAAAAATACTTGTCGCTTTTTTTTCATATTTTTTCATGCATTTTCTAAGCGCACTACCTTTTAATCCTTTACAGTCCATTATGATGTATATTTTTTTGTTACTTTTCCAGCCCTAGTGTTTGCTACAACTGTTTTTCCTTTTGCTCCTGCTCTTTTTTTCTTACGAGCAGTTTTCGCTCTTTCTGCTTTTGACATAGAACGAGCTTTTGCTAATGGCAAGCATCTGTCAGGGTTCTTTTTATTCTTGCTTGTGCCACAAGCACCAAGAATAGAACCATCGGTTCCTATACGAACCCATTTCTGATCTCTCCACTTTTTTAATTCTCCCATTAATACTTGACTTCCATTCCGTATCCTGGATTGTCTTTCTTTTTACCTCCGTGTAGTTTTGCATAAGCATGTGCTTGTGCTTTACCTACTGCGTTGTATGGGAATTTTCTATCTGGTAATCCTTTTACTTTTACTGTTGGCATAATTTCTATTTTTTATTTTCTGCTATAAACTTTGCTTTGGGATCTGCAGCAGTAACATCAGGATTATTATCTAACCCATATATAATGCTTTGTCTACCCAAATCTCCTTTACCGTTTTCTTTGCGAGGTCGGTTACCTCTTCCTAATTTACTCATATTTTTTTAAAATATTTTAATAATTGTTTATAAGTCATTTGACTTAATATTGGATCATTTGTTGCGGCCTCTAGCTCCTCCCCATCTAATTTGGCTTTAGTTTTTGGTAAAGAAAAGTTTCCCGTAGCTAAAGCTCTTTTCAGTTTCCTAGGTCGGTTGCCTTTTCCTAATTTACTCATTTCTTTTTCTTTGACATTCTTTGCATATCTTTAATATGCTTTTCTATTATTTTAGATTGTGCCAAATGCATTTTAGATGCTTTTTTTAATTGAGACACAACTGATCTTAAACTTTTATCCATTACTTTTTCTTTTTAGCACCCTTAGCGTAATTGGGATCTTTACAATATTTACTCGCTGCCATATTCGCATACGCTGACGGATATGTGTCAAATGTTCTCTTCGCCCAGGCTATGCCTGCGGGACAAATTTTATTTCCTTTTTTCTTTCTTGCCATTTCTATTTAGCTCTAATTCCTATATAAACTTCCATTTCTGCATCTGACTGCGCTATACTTCCCGTCTCTACTCCCGATATATTAATTACATCACCTGCATTTAATTCAAAAGATGGCCCTGATAATCCTGTTGCTGTTTTGAGAGGATAAGTTCCATCATCGTTATTGTCAAGTAATATCCCTGGTATATCAACGCCTGAAGCATAGTTTGAACTATCGGTAGTTGATCCTAATGGACTTGACATTTTGAATATTTTAACCTGCCATGAGCTTCCTGCATTTATAACTACTGCATCATCTGAAATATATTTTAGAGCTACACTTACTATTTCGCAATCAAAAGGCGCAATAAAAACTGAAGAGTTATCGGTTGATGGAACAGAAGCTTGGCCAAATTCTAAAGTGTCACCAAATATTCCTGGATTACCACCAAATAAATTTTTAAAAGTTCCGTTTACTATAAATGTGTTTAACTGTGTGTTGGTGATTGTAATATTATTAGCACCGTCATCAGCGATTTCAATATGCGTTCCTTCAAGCAAATTGATTTGATAAGAAGTTCCTAAATCGGGCCCTGCAAGTCCTTCTAAAATTACATTGCTTCCGCCCCCCACTATAGGAAGAGAATTTAATCCGTATAGGCTATCTAACTTTGCAGGTTCTATTTGAACATTAGCTACATTTTGATATCCTACAACAAAGTCTATTCCAGATACATCTGCTGCTGGTGTAAATTGTGAAAATTTTTTATTTGCCATTTTTTATATTTATTTATGGACAAGTTTCAGGTATCATTCTACCATCGCCTGTAAACAACTCTTGTTCACAAAACTCGTCTATTTCTGTTATTATAAAACACAATTCGGGTATGTCTTCGTTTCTTTTTTGTGGAAACGGTGTTCCATTACCTATTCCTGCTGCTAGTCCGCTCATTTTTATTTACCTCCTGTGTTACCTTTATTTCTTCTTCCTTTGCCTTTTTTACCTCGAGCTCTTCTGTCTCCAGGTGTATTTGTTTTGCTTCCTCTATTTTTTTTCTCAGACTCTAAAACATATTTCCCTTTTCCTTTGTGAGAAACATCAAGTCCGTCATAGTTGCCATAAGTTCCAAATCTTCGATTTGCTCTATTGTCAGCAACTCTTTGTTTGATAGACTTCTTTTTTTTATTGTACTTGCTTTGGTAAGCATTGTGCTTTGCACGAGCCCTTTTATTTTTACGATAATATTTTGCCGTTCTACTAAGGGCCATTATAAAAAAGTTATCTTTGCAAAGATACAAATTTAATCTAATGCAAAATGACTACTTAAAATACTGGAAAGTGGTTCGTCAATGGGCAAGATCAACTTACAAGTTGTCTACTTCAGAAATAGAAATGCTTTTGTTTTTATATAGCGAAGATTTGTTTACTAGAAAAAATTTTGAAGAATATAATCAAATCATGTCTTGGGATAAAAGAAGATTTGATAATCTACTAAGAAACGGGTGGATAATAAAGTGGCGTGAAAGAAAAGGGCGTGAATCTATATTGTACGGCCTAGCGTATAAAAGTAAGCGCTTATGCGCTTCGATTTATAAAAAATTAAACAAAGAGGAAGCTATATCCGAAGATCGTAGAAAAAATCCGATGTTCAGATCAGGTGCTAAATATTCCGATAAAGTGTATCGTAGGGTTATAAAGAAAATGAATCAAGAAAGAAAATTATAGTACAACGACTATATCTCGTTCTTGAATAATACTTACCACGTCTTCATGCAACATCATTTTGTGTCCTGCTGCTTTGTCGTAATATATAATATCACCTTCCTTAACAACAGACACTTCAGTGCCTGGTAAAAGTATCAATCCTTTTTTGTATCTTAGTTGGTTGCTATCTTCTGAAGTAAGCAAAATACCTGATTCAGTTTTTTGCTGCTCTTCAATTTCAGTTACAACTATATACTTCCCTACTGCTTTCATACAACTTCTTTTTCGTGCACTTCGGTTTTATATATTTTATATCCGTTTTCCTTTAGAAGTTTAATGGCTTCTTCAACCTTTTTGTTTTCTTTTCTAAAGTGCTCGAATATTTGATTATGTATTACCATGATTTATATATTTAAATTAACTATCTTCCTTGGCCTCTGTATCTTTTTAAATAGTTTTTACTATTTTTTACTTTGCTGCTTTTGGTCTTACAGTGTATACCTTTACGCTTACGACTTTTAGATTTATATTCAGCAAGAGTTATTTTAGCCATTATTTTTATTTTTCTTTCTAAGGTCTTCTTTACCCTTTTTGAATATAGCAACTACTTTTGTTTTGCCCATGACTTTGGCTCTTTGTTCACCAACAGTTAGTATTTGAATTTTTCTAGCAAAGGGTTTTTTTATTTTTTTCACCTTAGCTACTGTGGCTCTAGCGTCAGCAGGCGTGGCAAATTTTATACTTACTGTGTCTTTTGGGTTTTCATCAGTATACAGTCTACGGCCACTACCCTTTGGTTTTTTTCCAGTTCCTACTTTGGGATCTTTTTTCTTTTTAGCCATTTTTTCTTTTCATTGTTACTATTGCGTTTGTTGTTAGTATAGTAGTTGCTACACTTACTGCATTTTTCAATGCGTTCTTTGTGACTTTGGCAGGATCAATGATTCCCATTTTATACATGTCACCAAATTTTTTATTCTTTACATCATATCCATAATTGTATGGAACATCATTGCAATTACAAACCTCATCTCTAATTTTTTTTACGTCTTCACCTGCATTGATAAGTATTTGCTCTATTGGTTTACACAATGCTCCGTATAATATGTCGCAAGCATGCCCTTCGTCTAAAAGTTCACCCGCTCTAAGCAGAGATATTCCGCCTCCTGGAAGTATTCCTTCTTCAACGGCTGATCTTACAGCGCACACCGCATCTTCGATGCGGTCAAATTTTTCTTTTTGCTCAATATCCGAGTTTCCTCCAACATATAGCACGCCAACTCCTCCAGATAACAAAGCAATCCTATCATTTATAAATTCTTTCTCAGCTTTTATCTTATTATTGTCTCTTTGTTCCTTTAATTCTTCAATTCTTTGAGTTATTTGTGGATTTTCGCTGTGATTTGTTACAATCACGCTAGAATTTTGCCCAATAATTACTTTATCTGCGTGTCCGAGGTCTTGCATTGTCAATAATGCTAGATTATCTCCCTGTGATTCGCTAAAATATGTGCCGCCTGTAGCCAAAGCTATGTCAGATAGCAGTTCATTTGTACGATATCCAAACGAAGGTGGTATAATATTGCAAAGTTTTAGATTATTCTGCACAACATTTGCTGCAAGAGTGTTGACAACGCCCTGAACGCAGTTGCCTATGATCAATAATTTTTTATTTTGGTTGATTACTGGCTTTAGCACTGATTCAATTTGAAGAATATTAGTAATCTCCATGTCTGTTATTAAAATCAACACATCATCTAAAACACATTCATCGTTTCTTTGATTATTAATAAACAACTTAGAAGTATATCCTCTATCTACTTTGATTCCTTTTGTAATTTCATAATACGTTTCTTCTGTTTTGCTATTCTCAACAGTAAGAACTCCGTCTTTACCTAATTCTTTATAGGCATCAGCTATCATTTTCCCTAGATCCGCATCATTGTTGGCCGATATGGTCGCCACATCTCTTAATGTTTTGCCTGTTACTTTCTTAGAGTTCTTTTCTAATCTTTTAATTATATTATTTGAGATTAGATTAATTTCTTTTACAAGTTCTGCCTTGTTGATATTCTCTTCTCTTTTAAATAACTGCAATCCTTCACGAACTATAGCCTCAGTAAGTACAATAGCTGTGGTTGTCCCGTCACCTGCTGAGTTTGCTGTTCGTTCCGCTGCCTCTTTCATCATTCTTACTGCAAGATTCTCAACTGAGTCCTCCAGGTCAATAGATTTTGCAACGGTGACTCCGTCTTTTGTTATGGTGATTCCGTGTGTGTGGTTTTGAGACTCAATCAAGACTGTTTGGCCTAGAGGGCCTAACGTACTCTTTACTGCTTTTGCTATCTTGCTGATCCCTTTTAATAATTTATCTCTCCCCTCTTCGTCAAACGAAAGTATCTTTGGATTCATGTATATTAAATTTGATTTTAAGCAAAGATACAATAATTTTTGTAAATGTCGTATGTCGTTTTTCTACGCTCCTATACTCTCATATAGTAAATACTGTTTTATAATTTTATTTTTTTTTATAATTACTATATAAAATTGACATAATCGACATAAAATTGATAATCAAACAGTTAGAGTAAAAAAAATCAACATACTATTGACATGAGTCGACACAAAACCTAAAAAACGACACAAAAAAAAGAGGTTGATTAGATCAACCCCTCTTCCGTGAAACACAAATTAACTCTGGGAAGAAAGTTACTTGTAAATACTAAAGAAATCCTTTTTAGCCTCTGCGAGTTCCATTCCCTCAGCAATCATACTAATTTTTTTAGCACGTTCTTTTGCTTTTTTAAACTCAGCTAGTTTTTTAATTCCTGTTTCATAATAATTAAATCCACCTACAAGCTCATGCCTGTTTCTTTCAGATAGATATTCTTTCATAATAGGCCTCTTAGTCATCATTGTCTTGCCATTTAAAATTTAAACTTATGATCCCTAAATAAATAATCAATTCATTGTAAGGATATTCTTCGTTTGCTCCGAAATAACTCCAGCCTAAGCTGAAACCTATCGAGAGTCTTTCTTGTATTTCTAATGTAACTTCTTCCATAGCAACAAATATACGAAAATATTTTTAAATATCAGATATAAATAGATTTTGGGTAATATATTGCTTTGACGCAACTCCATCATAATAATAATTGATTTTTTTTTTGACACCCCCCCTCTAAAATTTTTTGCCTTGCCTCGATTTTTTTGGCTTTTTGTAGGGCACCCCCTCGCACCCTCACCCCCTCACCCCTCGCACCCCTTCCGCCCTCCCTTCCTCCGCCCTTTGCCCCTCACCCCTTCCCCCTTTGCCCTTCTTTTTTTTGTTGCATACCCAAAACAAAGAGGTAATAAAAGCCGAATAATTAAAAGATATAAAACAAATTTACACTTTTAACGATTTAAAATCTTTAAATAATTCGCAATAAAAAACTATAATTAATATATAATTCGCAAAGAAAATGTTAAATCCCCAGAAAATCCATAAAAATGCAGTAGTTATTTGCTTTTTATATTTTTTTTATATTATATTTGTAGTAATTAAAAATGTGGTGAAGGGTGCACCACAATAAGCACCCAAAAATTAATTTAAATAATAATAAAATGAGTACAATTAAAACTAATTCAGTTAAAAAAGTTGTTAAAGCAAAAAAGACAATAAGCAAAGCAACAAGAGAGGCAATAGCCAAAAAGCGCGCTTTAAATCCGCAGTTTGCAATAGTGCAAAGTAACAGAAGGAAAGCGCAAAATTTAGAGGTTAGAACGTCTCTAATTAATACACTTATAGAAGTGAAAAAAGATACATCTATTCAAATTGACTTAAGTTCGGTTGAAAATAAGGTGTATTTAAAAGAGTGTAAAACCCTAATCAATTACATTACTAAAGCCGAAAATAGAAGTAAGTTTTTGCCTCTCTTGATGCCTTTGGTAAGAGTAACGAAAAAAGGTCACTTTGTGAAGTTTTACACTGAGCAAGCAATTCAAAAGGTTGTTAAATTGAAAATGACTAAAAACATGGACTATTTAACCGCTTTTAATGGGCTGAACGCAAAAAAATTGATTGAGGCGTAACCCCCAGAATTAACCCCCTTTAAACGTGTTTAGCGCGTTGTAAAACTCATATTTTGAGGGGGTACAAAATACGTTCTTTGTCCTTTGGCGCATATGCGTGGGCACAATTCCGAAAGTGGTTAATCCCTTTGGAAGTTCTGAAAATATCCTTTGATTTTTCAGTGTTCCCGACAGACATAAAAACAAGAGAGAATAACTCCTATTGTTAGATAGTAGGTAAAGCAGTCGGCACCTATACGACATTAAACTCAAGATGGAAGGCTAAACTCTTGTTTTGATTGGTGGAAACACAAAGAAATCAATGCGTTGATAATCTCCACGCAAGGGGGCGAAGTATGTCCATTGACTACTTACTGCTGTAAACTCTTGCACCAAGTGGCAAGTGCCCTGCGAGAAAATCATAGATATCTGAATACCTGCAAACATTGTGAGCAGAGGCTTGTTATGGTGTCGTTTATTAGTATCGCACCGAAGGCAAGGGTGACTTGTGTCTGCTCGGCACAAGTGGGACAGCTAACCTAGTCCCTGCAAACATCAAAACACAAACACAGACAATGACTTAATTGAAGTAGACAAATACATCTTTGTTGAAACCTGGGGGTTGGAAATAGAGCCACACTATCAGGGCTACACTTGGGCTAATGAAACAGATAGGGAAGCAAAAAAAGTGAAACACAAAGGGCATGCACACGTAGAGAATATTGTGCATGCTCACTAATTTTAATTTAATACATATGAGAACACGAATAAGAACGAACTCAGTTGCTAAAGTAGTAATTGAGCAAGAGGGCAAACGCCTGGAGACTCAAGAGGCCAGAGAGAAAGAACTCTATGGTTGGAAAGTCAGACAGATAATGACTGAACTAAATCTTACTTGGGAGCAAGGGAAAGCCGAATACAATAAGAGGAGAGTGGCAGGGGCGATCAGCAGAGGTATGCAAAACTTAAATATAACATAATATGACACACAAAGTATTATCAACAGGACTGCACACAATCATTGACAACAATGGTAGAGTGCACGTATTCACAGAAGAGGAATACACTCACCTATCGTGGTGGAAGCAAATCAAAATCAAGTTTAATTTTAAATCAATATAATTATGGAAGCAATCATTCAAGAAGTAAAATCAATTTACAAATCAACACAAGTAAGAGACAGACAAGGCAGAGTCTTGACAAGTTTCACGGGCAGACTATGGTCACTCATTCTATTCATAGCAATGTTAGGACTGATGACTATGGCAATCACGGGAATACTATTCATGATAGGTGGACTTATCTTTGGATATATAGACGCAAGTAACGCAAACTTTGGAATTTACGGATAATAAAAATAGACAATCATGTATAATATAATTTATAGTAGTCGGTGGGGCAACGAGATAGTTGATACTGCAGACAATAAAAAAGAGGCTGAATACTTACGCAAAGAGTATATGTTAGCATTCAATAGTTTTAATATAGAAGTCGAATTAAATAAATAAAAGTGGGAAAAATAATTAAGAAAGCAAGGGTGGTAAAAAACCCACCAACCTTTGATTGGATAAACAAAGGTGATAGATTAAAAGTCATAGAGGTAAACTGCCTATTGGTAGAACCTTGGCACTTGTCGGAAAGTTGTTTTCATAAGTGGTATTGGTACGGACAACCAATGGACAGGAATAAAAATATGAAGGCAAGGTTCAAAGAGGGGAGTTATTACATAGTGTCAGTAAACGGAATGAAATGTAGCACAGCATTTTACTTAATAAACAAAGAATACTTATCATTTAAAAATAAATAAATATGGAAACAGAAATTACAGAAATAAAAAGAAACCTAAACATTGTAAGAATGTTCTCGCCAGGATCACATCAATTTGATAAAGCGAACAAGATACTGAACAAGTATCACAGAAAGTATGGAACAGTAGACACAAGTATAATTGAAAATATATTGAGATGAATATAGTATATGGTAGTAATGTTATCATTGATAGAGAGGCAATGATAGACAGCAATTTAACAGACAACAAGGGGATTGTATTAAAACTATGGAATGAACCCCTTAAAAATTCACAATCCACCCCATTGGCTAAAATACTTTTAGATGATGGCACAATAGCAGTTGTAGGACAACATGAAATTAAAAAGAAATAGACATGAAAGCAAACAATTTAATTATTGACGGAGTAGATTACATTGGAACATTTTATAATGAAATAAAAGGAGATGTAAGTAAAGAAATGTATGTTCAACATGATGATGACGAATGGAGTGAAGTAGAGGAGTTTGGATATACAAAGATAGCGTATAAAGATATAGGTTTCTTTACAGGTTGGATAGAGTATGATAAAGTAAAAGCAGTTAAGATAAGAGTCTATCGAACTACCTTAGATGATTATATTGAAGATGTACAAGAATATATATATAAATAAAGAGATAAAATGAAAGTAAAAGTAATCAATACAGAAGGTTTAGATAAAGAAACTATTGACAAAATAGAAAGCCACATGCAATTCAATCGTTGGTATTATGAATACGATACGGAATTTGCAGAACTTGAAAACACGAGGGGAGACATCATAAGAATATTTCCTGAAAGAATAGAATTTTAAAACTAATAAATATGAAGAACATACAAAGCAGAGGCACATATACTGACGTGCAAGAAACATACACCTTATCAATAGACTACATGTATTATAGAGTTTGGGGAGACTACGAGTATCCTGGAGACGAGGACTTGGAAATAGTAAATGTATATATAGACGATACAGACATCACAGATTTCTATTGGGATAGACTAGATTGCTATGATGAGGTAGTACAATATGCAAGAGAGAACGTGTGATTGTTCACACTCATCTTGCGAGGGAAGGTAAAGGGGTAGCCGAAAACCTTAAAGAGTAGGCACAATTTAATTTAATACATATGAATACAGAAGAAGTAGAAGAACTCATCTATGTAGAGATAGATGGGGAAAAGTATCTTATGGAAGATACCGTGGAGTCGGTACACCTCAACGAGAGGATACCGAAAGATCAGGCTCAACGAGTAATCAACGAGCATGATGAAGACGATTGGATTTGGGACAATGACAATCTTGATTTCAATTGGGCAAGAGACGAGGGGTTGTATATACACCCCGACCTAGGTTTCTATGACTCAGTAGAAAACTGTTTCTACTATGACACAGATTACATGGTAACGTCCTATTGTGGAGAGACGCTCCATGAAACCAATGCAGACGGCAGTAACGAGTGGGTGTATGTTGAGCGAGGTATAGCAGATGGAAGTTATGTGTGGTATGAGAACTGTACATGGTGCGAGGACATTGAAGAATATGTTCACGAGGATGATGCCGTGTATTGTGAGAGAGACGAGTGCAGTTATTGGGATGAAGAAAACATGCCCGAGGATGAAGACGAAGAGTGCATCAACCCATATCACACAAGCAGGGGGTTTGTTCGACACATTGTTGGTGGCAGTGAATTTACCATTGGGTTTGAGGTTGAAAAGTTACACTTTGAAGTAAACGGTGGTGACGCCAGTGATGAAGGTGACTATGTGGGATCTCATGCGCTGTTTGCAGGATACGAATGCGACAGCTCGTGTGGTGTAGAGGCAGTGTCACACATCTTGCCTTTGAATGGCCCTAGACACCCAAATAGGAACAAACTGTTTGAGTACATGGATGAGGCAAGTGAGATCATCAACAGTCCCTCAGACAAGTCTTGTGGTGGACACATCACAATAGCAGTCAAAGGAGAGTATGATGGCTACAATGTTGTAGACAAAATGCGACAGCCCTTGGCTTTGATATACGCACTATACAGGTGGAGGCTCAAGCGAAGTTATTGTGAGAACAACAAGCCCGCTAAGAAAGAGAACAACTACAAGTATTCACCTGTGCATGTAAAGTCAGGTGGCAAGGTTGAACTCAGACTACCCTCAGCTGTAAAAAACGTCAAGCAGTTGAAACTCAGATATGATTTGATGTATAAGATTATGTATCATTCATTCAAAAGACCTGTGAGTTTTGAGGTCTTTCTCCAGAAGGTCAGACACATTGTAAAGAAAATGTACAATGGCAACGACACCAAGGTAGACTTTATCTATGATGTTGCTAGAGACTTCAGGAGATACCTCATAGCAGAGGAGATTACAGATAGAACAGACGAATATATTAACCCTAAAAGAGAGGAAGAATAGATATGTGTATAATAATAATTAAGAACAACAAGAAGCTCATCAAAACAGAAACACTGA
>MDSZ01024306.1_pt1 | contig 12166 bp, 7 predicted proteins | sample 811201 | NCBI WGS metagenome assembly MDSZ01 (sample SAMN05326647, study PRJNA326480) | marine metagenome | isolation source: seawater | place: Indian Ocean: North | collected 2010
ACGGACGTGTCACCCACGCTGTCGCTTAGCTGCTCGACATAGGCGGACTGAAATCCGCCGGTCTGCGTAACGGTCGAGCTGCCGTTTGCACCAGTTTGCAGCACACCGGTGTCGGTTTCATCTAGATAGCTGCCGGCCGAATTGGCCAGGCCACCCTGCGAAACGGTCGATGTGTTGTTCAGATTGGCCTGCACGACATTGGCCTGATGGCCTCCGATCGGGTTCTGGTCGATCGTCGAGCGCTGACCCGATCCCGACTGGCTCACGATCGCGCCGCTTAGCACCGTGGCACTCTGGACGATATCCGACTCATTGTCCGAACCGGTTTGCGTGACGTCGGCCCCGTTCAAGGTGCCGGTCTGGGTCACGCGTGACGTCAGATTGGTGCCGTCCTGGGCAACGCTGGCAGTCGTGAAATCGCCGCTCTGATCAACATCGGAGAGGTTTTCGTCGCCGATCTGTCCCACGATAGCAGAGTTGCTGTCTCCCGACTGGGCAACAAAGCTCACATTGGTCGGTGCATTCGCGGGCGGCGCGAGGTTCGAACCGTCCTGCGTGACGCTGGCGAAGCTCGACGAACCGGACTGTTCGATGACCGAAGCGTTACGTGCATGCGAGCCGCTCTGATCCACGATAGCCTCAGCCGTACCGCTCTGGTTGACGATCGAGGTGTTGTAGACCCCGGCTTGCGAAACATCGGCCGAAGCTTCCGCGGTCTGGATGACATTCGACCGGTTGATGATGCCATTCTGGTTGACTACCGCATCCGCACCGTCCGCCGACTGGTCGATCAACGAGACGTTGTTTGCGAAGCTTTCGCCACCACCTGCGGGCGGGGGCAGCTCGCTGCCGTCCCAGTCGCGCGGTCCCAACGGATTTGCACCACCGCCCTGGGTAACTTCGGCACTCGCACCAGCGCTCTGCGTGATGCGGCTCGTGTTGCCGTCGCTCAGCTGCGTGGTCGAGGCATAGGCACCCGAAGCCGTATTGGTCTGGTCGATGGTCGAAGCGTTCTCGTTGCCCGTCTGGATGATCGATGCGAACGCGGGAACTGCATCCTGCGTGATCGAGGCCTCATTGGCATCGCCCGTCTGGGCAATCTGCGCATCGGCATAAACGTCCGGGACAACCGGCTGGCTCGCGGGGCTGGCGTCGCCGGTTCCGTCCGCGCTCTGACGTACGACCGTAGCCGAGTTCAGATTGCCGGCCTGGCTGACGACCGCATTCGAGAAATCGCCCGACTGATCGATCGAGACGGTGTTGTCGTCGCCGATCGATGCTACGTCCGCGACCGTGTTGTCGCCGCTCTGGACGATGTAGCTCGCATTGGCATTCCCGGTCTGGCTCACGCCTACGCGACCATCAGGGTCAGCATTCTCAAGATCGTTGTCCGGGTCGCCCACAGCGCCGTTGACGCCGGTCTGAATGACCGACGAGAAGTTGGCGTCACCGGTCTGGCTGACGCTCGCTTCGTTGAAGCGCTGGCTTTGCGAGATCTCCGAAATGCTCGATCCATCCTGATAGACCGACGCATTCTGAGGACCGCCGGACTGAACAATGTCGGATTCGGCAGCACCGCTGACCTGTATGACGCTCGCGCGTTCATTGGTTCCGGTCTGTTCGATATTGCTATTGGCAGTATCGGTAGCGGACTGCTGGTCTACCAGCGCTGTATTGTCCGCGTTCGACTGGTCGACGAGTGAGATCGAGTCTTCGCCTTCCTGCGTTACCGTTGCCTCGTGCCCGTTGCCATTCTGGTTGACGGTGCTGTTGTTGGATTGTGCATGAGCAGTCCCGGCCACGGCCATAGCCAAGGCAGATGCTCCGATGATCGTACGCAATTTCATAGTCCTTCTCCTCGAAAGGATGCAGGTCGCCCGTCAGGACGACCCGCATGGTCCACTTAGTTGACGATGCCACCCGTGCCGTTTTGGCTTACGCTGACCGAATTGCCGTCACCGTTCTGGCTGACGAACGAAGTGTTGTTCGCTCCGCCCTGCGTGACGCTGGTCGTATTGAAGTTGCCCATCTGATTGATGGTGCTGTCGTTGAGATCACCCGCATCGGCGAGCGAAGCGCTGTTCTCGTGACCGTTCTGCTCGATCAGCGATTCACCGTGGGTGCCCGTCTGCGAGACCGAGGCGAAATTTGCCGAAACCGCTGGATTGCCGAGCGTGTTCGTTTGCGAAATCTCGCTATCGTTGCTTGCACCGTCCTGGGTGACCTCGGCCACCATGGTGAAAGCCGGGCCGCCACCGCCGGGGGCCGGTGCATCCTGAACGATCCGGCTTTCGTTGTCGAAACCGGTCTGCGTGACGGTGGCGTCTGCAAAGTTGGCGCGGCCCGATTGGGTCACGTAACTGCGCAACTCGTCACCGATCTGGCTAACGTAGGCCGAGCCGAAGTTCGCCGTCTGCGTCAGCGTCGAGCTGTTGTTCGTACCGTCCTGAACGATGCCGGCCGAAACGACATCACCCGCTCCGTCGAAGCCACCAGCGGCGTTGTCGAATCCGGGCTGATTGACCAGCGAGTTGTTGCCGGAACCTGTCTGGCTGACGACCGCATCGTTCTGCGAACCGAACTGCTTGACGTCCGAGAAGTTGTCGGTTCCGTCTTGCGTAACGGCAAGGCGCTGCAATTCGGTAACCCGATTGGGTGCGCCCTGTACGGCGACGCTTTCATTGTCGCTTCCGGTCTGGGCGACGCTGGCCACGCCTTCCTCGCCCTGTTGGGTGAGATAGGACCGGTTACCGATGGCGCCGGTTGCGTTCTGGCTGACGGTGGCCTCGTTGTCCTGGCCACTCTGGTTGATGAACGATCCATTGTCGTCGCCGGTTTGCGACGAGGAGGCCGAAAGGCGGGCAGGCTGTGTCGCACTGAGCTGGTTGATTTCGGCAACATTCGAATTGCCGGTCTGGTCGATCAGCGCATCGCTGCGACCGGCGCCCGCGCTGCCACGGATTTCCTGGCGGATCTGAGCAGTGTTGAAGTCGCCGAACTGGTCGACATTGCCGTTCGCATAGGTTGCGGGATTCTGGTCGATGCTCGAGAAGTTCGATGTGCCGTTCTGGGTCACGCCAGCATGGATGTCGCGATCATCGAACGCCTTGCCGACGCCGTTGCTGTTGCCGTTCTGATCGACGTAGGATTCGTTGAGATCGCCGGTCTGGTCGACATTGGCTTGTTGTGCGCGACCGTCCTGGATCACGCTCGAAAAGCTGGCGCCGTCCTGGTAGACATCCGCCTTGTTGCGGCTAGCTTCGGTGTCGGTTGTGCCGAGCTGGGTAACCTGCGAGATAGCGCCTTTCCCGCGCTGTTCCACTTCGGCGCGGTTTGCGCGATCCGAATTTTCGCCATTGCCCGACTGGTTGATGGTCGACTGTGCGTTCGATCCGCTCTGCAGGACCACGGCTTCGTTGAACTGGTTGGTCTGATCGACGTCCGAGATGTTGTTTGAGCCCGTTTGGGTAACATCGGCCCCGTGATCGACGCCGCTTTGATCGATGTCACTCACATTCTGGGCCGAGGCTGGAACCCCGATCGCGAGAGCAAGAGCCGATGCGCCGGTAAGGATATTATTCTTCATTTGTTTTCTCCTGGTACGGAACGGGCCGGGCGGTTTCAGTCCGCCCGGCCCATCGTGCTGATCAGCTACCTTGCGTAACCGTTGCGGTGTTGCCCGAGCCGGACTGGTTCACCGTCGAGACGTCGAAGGCACCCGTTTGCGTGACCGTTGCAGTGTTGCTGTCACCCGTCTGATCGATGGTGCTTTTGTTATCTGCGCCGCCCTGGAACAGGGTGATGCTGTTGCTGAAGCCCTGCTGGTCGATCAGGGACACATTCCGATCGCCGTCCTGCGTTGCGGAAATGCTGTTGGCATCGGCGAAGATGCCCGACGCCTGGGTGATGGTGCTCTGGTTGCTGTCTCCGATTTGCGTCAGCGCGATCGAATTTCCGGCTGCGGCACTGGAACCCTGCGCAATAAGGCTGGTGTTAAGCGTCCCCGTCTGATCGACATCGACCGTATTCGAGCCGTCACCGTTCTGCGCGTCGACAGTGGACGAATTCGCGACCCCGATCTGGGTCACGAAAACATCGTTCGGGACGCCGGTGAAAAAAGGATTGCCCTGCTGGACGACCTGTGAATCGTTATCGTCGCCAGTCTGGTCCACATCCGCCGAATTGCCGGCGCCGCTCTGCGTGATGAGCGAGCTGTTCCCTGAACCGCTCTGGTTGGCATCTGCAAACTGCTCGAAACCGGACTGCGTGGTGGTTGCGGTATTCAGCGAGCCGCCACCCTGCGTGATGTTGGCCTCGCTGCGGTTCTGCGGCGCACCCGTACTGCCGTCACCCGTCTGGTTGATCGTGGCCGAATTGTTGGCCGCTGTTGCCAGCTGGGTGATGTTTGCCTCTTCGCCACGGGCGTTGCCGCTCTGGTCGACGCGGGCGGAGCTATCCGTGCCGGCTTGGTTCACGTTGGCATCGTTGTTGCCATCGCCGAACTGGTCGACGTCGGCGTTGTTGTTGATGCCAGTCTGCGAGACGTTGGCGAACTGGCCGAAGCCACCTTGGTTGACGTCCGAGGTGTTGAACGAACCCGACTGCGAAACCGCTGCGGTGTTGCTGTTGCCATTCTGCAGGATGGTCGAGGTTTCATCCGAACCGGTCTGGACGACGGTCGCTGTGTGACCACGATTGAACTGCTGGACCGACGAGTCGTTGTCGCTGCCGCTCTGGGTGACCGAGGCGGTCAGGCCATTGTCCGGATTGCCTGCGGGGGCCCCACCGAAATCTTCCTGAAGCACGCTGGAGGTATGGCCGTTACCGGTCTGGTCAACCGTGGCGAGGAAGGTGTTCGAGTCGGTATTGTTGAACGTCTGTGTGATCGTCGAGCCGCTGGCGCCATCCTGCGTTACGATCGCGTCCTGCGTCATCGAGCCGTCGCCGAATGCGTTCTGGTTGATGGTTGACGTTGCGCCGTTATCCTGTGTCACATCGGCGTTCAGGTCACCCGTCAGGTCACCGGTGAGGGTCTGGAAAACGTCCGAGGTCGAACCACCGTTCTGGACCACACGCGCATTGGCGGAAGGGTTGAACCCACTGGTGTCGGAAGCGGTCTGCTGGACATAGGAGGTTGAGGAGTCCTGAGTGACCGAGGCGCGCATGTTCTTACCGCCGTTTGAGCCGGTCTGCAGGATATCCGAAGTGGCTGCGCCGGTCTGCGTCACTGTGGCGATGAGGCCGCCGGTGTATCCCGGGCCGTCGGAGTTCTGGTCGATCGACGAAAGGTTGTCATCGCCGCTCTGGTCGACGTTCGCGGTCTGGTTGAACCCACCCCCCGCGGCGATGGTCTGATTGATGGTCGAAGTGTTCGCTACGCCATTCTGGCTGACGGTCGCATCGGGATCGTAGTCTGCAACGCCGATCGTGCCACCCTGGCCCGGCGCGACATCGGGATCGTCCTGATCAATCGTCGAGCTGTTGCCAGTGCCGGTCTGGGTCACGTCGGCCGAGGCGAGAAAGGCATCCTGATCAATGGTGGAGCTGTTGCCGCTGCCGCTCTGCGTGTTGGCGGCAATGTTGCCGTCGCCGTCCTGATCGATGTCCGACGTGTTCGAACCCGTCTGGTTTACGGTTGCATCGTTGCTGTTGCCGAGCTGGTCAACATCGCTGACGTTCTGGGCAAGGGCCGGGGCGCTGACTGCCAGCGCAAGGGCCGAGGCCGAGATTGCTAGAATATTCTTCATGTCGAGATCTCCAGTGAGTGGGGAAAGGGGCGGGCCCGTGTCGGTCCCGCCCCATCGTCGGTTAGAGGCTTGTGCCCTGCGTAACGGCCGCGCTGTTGCCGGTACCGGTCTGGTTCACCGTCGAGGTGTTGCCGGACGAGTACTGGTTCACGGTCGCCGAGTTGTCCGACCCGACCTGGTTGACGAGCGAAGTGTTGAGATCTCCGGTCTGCGTCACCGAGGCGGTGTTCCCCAGTCCATCGACCGTACCGGTCTGATTGATCTCGCTGGAGTTGTCGGAACCTGTCTGGAATGCGGTGGCCGAGCTGTTGAAGCCGTCCTGCGTGATCTCGGAGGCGTTCAGCAGGCCGCCCTGCGTGACGCTTGCGAAATTTTCCGACCGGTCGCCTCCGGCGCCATTCTGGGTGATCAGCGACGACGCGCCATCGGCATCGGCGAGCTGAACGACGAACGCCTGGTCGTTCCGGGCCGGTGAGATCTGGTCGATCGTCGACGACGAGTTCACACCAGCCTGACTGACGTTTGCAAGATTGTTGAGGCCGGTCTGGGTCGAATTCGACGTGTTGTTGTCACCGGTCTGGCTTACGATCAGGTCGTTGCCCGCAGCCGATTGATACCCGACGACGGTATTGTTGTCGCCCGACTGGTTGACATCCGCAAATGCCGACTTGTTGACCTGCTCGAGGTTCGAACTGTTATTGAAACCCGACTGGGCGACATTCGCGACATGACCGCCATCCGAGTTGCCGATGATGCCGAAACCTTCATCACGCTGCAGGATAGTCGATTCATGGCTGTCGCCCGTCTGGCTGACGTTTGCCGAGAAAGTGTTCGAACCGTCGTTGTTGAAAGTCTGCGTGATCGTCGAACTGCTGGCGCCATCCTGAAATACGACGGCGTCCTGCGTGACCGATGCTTCACCGAAGGCATCCTGCGTGATGGTGGACGTCGCACCATTGGACTGGGTCACGCTGGCGGAAAGCTCGCCCGAGTCATCGCCACTGGCGGTCTGGTCGATGTCCGACGTCGAACCGCTCGACTGCGAAACGCTGGCGGACAAGCCAACGGCGTTCTGCCCCGATGCGGTCTGATCGATGTCAGAGGTCGAGGCGTCTTGGACGACCGTCGCGAACAGGTTGCGCGAACCGGGGTTGGTCGCCGACTGCGTCACGGACGAATCCGAGCCGTTGGCCTGCGTCACATTGGTGCGCAGCGTGCCGGTAAACCCGGGCCCGTTCGCATCCTGGTCGATCGTCGAGAGGTTCACATCGCCGGTCTGCGTCGCATTGGCGACGAGATTGAAGCTTCCGGCCGCCGAATACTGATTGACGGTGGAGGTGTTCGCTTCACCCGACTGGACCACGGTCGATTCAGGATCTTCAGGCAGGTTGATCGTGTTGCTCGTTGACGAATCCACCTGCACGATCGTGGACGAGTTGTCGCTACCGTCTTGCTCGACGAACGCGCCTGCGCCGTTCGAATCCTGATCGATGGTTGAAGCGTTGTTCGAACCGTCCTGATCGAGGGTCGCGCGGTTGTCGGCGCCGTCCTGATCGATATCGCTCGAGTTGCTGCCGACCTGCGCAACCACGGCATCATTGCCGGTGCCGTTCTGGTCGAGATCGCTGACGTTCTGGGCCATGGCCGGAGCACTGATCGTCAGCGCAGCGGCGGAAGCCGTAAGGAGCAGTACATTCTTCATGGTTGCATCACCTTTTGATTAAGGCGATAACCATCGTCGACCACGGCGCGTTCAGACGCCGGGCATCACCAGGTTATCGCAGCCTATTTCCTTGCACGTTCGAGAGTTGCCGCTCTCGCACGTGCGTTTTTTTGCGACTTATGCCGGCGCCTTATACTGCGGCGCCCATTGAACGGTTCAGGTCCTCCTGCCCTTGCAAACAGGCAACTGACACGCGGTCAGGTGCCCTCGTTCTCTTCCTCTTGCTCGATGATCCGCAGGTCGGAGAGAGATCCGGCCTTGCGAACGGCGCGTTGCACGTCGCGCGCCTCGTAAATCCCGTCGCGCTCGTTGCGGTAGAGTTCCATCAGCGGTTCGGCGGCCTGCACATCTGCAAACTGCCACAGATTGAGGTCGACGCCTTCCATGATAAGCCCGAAAGTCGCCTTCTCGACTGCCTGTTGGAGCGCCACCTGGTCGGGTTCGTTGCTGGTAATTCCGGCCTCGAACTCGAGAAGCTCCTTGAAAGCAACGAACTTGTAAGCGCTTGCCCCGATCGCGCGCGAGGCGATGGTCTTCGAAGCGGTTACCGTTGTGAGGACCTCGCCCGTCCGGACGGACACGGCCCGCAGATAGACCGTTACCGTATCTTGGCGGTATTCTGTGCGACCGCCGATGCCTAGGAAGGCTGCGCCTGCGCCGCCCGTCACGGTATTCGTGTCATAGCCGACAATACCGCCTTCCAGCAGCACTCCGGCAAAAAGCAGCGCGGGCAGCGCCTGCGGATTGGTCGTTTCCTCGCCGAGGTAGCGCTTGCGCATCTCGGAGATGATCTGTCGCTCCTTAAGCAGATTGTCGAGGCGTTCGCGTTCGACAATCGTGAACCATTGCCGGCTGCCGGCATCCTGCAGCGCTTTCACCAGCATCGAGCTGGCCCCCTGGGTCACTGCACGCGAGAGCGTCTGGCCGGCTTCCGTAGGCTTGAACTGGCCGGTCTGGTCGCTGAAGCCGTAGACCGCGACTGCTACCTGCCGCTGCGGTGCCGGCAATTGCTGCAACAGAACCTGCGTCTGAGTGCGCTTGGGGAAATAGGCCAACGATGTCTCGGTAGGCAACATGTCGCGACCGCTGCCGGTTACCGACATGCAACCGCCCAATGCGATCGGCGCCAGCAGGGCGAGGGCTGTATTCGCAAGGCGACGCATCAGTTCACCTCCACGAACAGCGGGACCACGATCCGGGTCTCTTCGCCGGTGTCGTCATTGGTAATGATCAGCGTTACCGAATCCAGCGAACGGAAGAATTCGATAGTCTGTCCACCAAAGCTCACCACGCCGCTTTCCTGCGGGTTCTCGCCGAAAATGGCGTCCACGATCTGCGAGGAGAGCGAAGACAAGAGGCGCGATTGAAGTTGCCTTGCGAAAATATCGGCCTGCGAGCTCGAGGTCGAACTGTTAGGGTCCTTTTCCTTGTTCTGGGCGTTGGCAGTGCCGAGGATATGATTCGAGTTGAATGGATTGCCGCCGAATGTCGGGCTGATAGGTTCGTGAACCAGATCCTGAGCCTGTACCGGGACGGCATATGCCGCCGCGGTCATAGCCAGCACGCCTATCGAAAAACTTCTGCCCACGTTTCCTCCCTAAAATCGAGCAAAGCACAGCATCTCAGAACCGCGTAAACCCCTACGCGGCGCAAGATTGCGAAACTGTATGTTGTCTTTTTGTGTGCGACTCGACCGAGAAGGTTGCTACCCGATTAACCGTTTCGGTTGAAGCCCTATACTTCTCGGCCAACAAACTGCTCAACTTCGGGACACATTTTTACTTCGGGGGTGATCCTAAGGGTAAACCCTAGGAAAAGCGTCGTTTTTTGGTCCGGTTCGAGCGCGCTAACCCGCCTCTCCTTCCTCGAATTTGTCGTTTTCTTACAAGGGTTGAGGGCAAAAATGTACCGTCGTTCGTGAGAGGCGACACGTTCAGTCCTGCATTCCGCGGTACCCACGGAAGCGAATCATGGCCATGTCGCTTCATCAGAAGTGTGGCCAAATTTTGCAGTAGCGAATGTTTGCTGCAATTGCGAGACAGCTGTATTGCTGAAGTAATTTATAGTGTCGAAAAGTATTTTCATGTAGATGTGTACTCTATCTGGGCACAGGGGCATGCATTTCTGTTTGGGGTTATTTAGGGTCGATCGATGATCCGTCTCGGAACGAGACTCTCTCGCCCCCGTTACATTGCTGAACTTGCAACCTGTCGCAGCGCCAAGCTTCCGCGCTCGCGGCTCCTCTCGAACGCGAGAAAGCTATCTATGTCCCAGATCACCACAATGAACCCCGCCACAGGCGAAACCCTCAATACATACGAGTTGATGAGCGAGGCGGAGGCCTTCGACAAAATCGAGGCCGCGCACGAGGCGTTTCTCGATTGGCGGACCAAGTCGCATGAAGAGCGCGCGCCCTATCTGCGCAAGATCGCCGACGTACTTCGCGCCAATGCCGACCGTTTCGCCGAGTTGATGACTCGCGAAATGGGGAAGCTCCTGCGCGATGGGAAAACCGAGGTCGAAATCTGCGCCCGGATCTTCGAATATACGGCCGAGAACGGACCGAGCGAACTGGCCGACGAGGAGCGTACCCACAGCGGCGGCAAGAAGCGCGGTATCGTGACCTATTCGCCTATCGGCGTCATCTACAGCGTTCAGCCGTGGAATTTCCCGATCTACCAGCCGGTGCGCGTACTTGCGGCAAATCTGATGGCGGGCAACTCCGTCATCCTCAAACACGCCTCCATCTGCACCGGAAGCGGGCTGTTGCTGCGCGACCTGTGTCTCGACGCAGGGCTTCCCGAAGGCCTGTTCGACGTCGTGCTCATCGATCACGATTTGTCCGATAAGATCATCGAGCATGATCTGGTCCGCGCCGTGACCATGACCGGCAGTGATGGTGCGGGCAGCCATATCGGCGAACTGGCATCGAAGAACCTCAAGAAGACCGTGCTCGAGCTGGGCTCGAACGATGCGTATCTCGTGCTCGAGGACGCGGACATCGAGACCGCAGTGAAAACCTGTGTGCAGGGGCGCCTCTACAACAATGGCGAGACCTGCGTCTCCGCTAAGCGCTTCGTCGTGACCGACGCGGTTTACGACGAGTTCGTTCCGGCTTTCGTCGAAGCGATGAAAAACGTGACGATGGGTGATCCGACGAAGGACGAGACCCAACTAGGCCCCCTATCCAGCCGCGAACAGTTCGATACGATTGTCGAGCAGGTCAACAAGAGCCTCGAGGCCGGGGCCAAGTTGTTATGCGGCGGCGATCCCATAGATGGCGAGGGGTGCTATTATCCCGCAACGGTTTTGGCCGAATGCAAGCCGGGCATGCCCGCTTACGACGATGAGCTTTTCGGGCCGGTGGCTTCGGTCATTCGGGCGAAGGATGATGACGATGCGATGCGTATCGCGAACGACAGCCGTTATGGCCTCGGCGGCGGCATTTTCACCAAGGATGAAGAGAAGGCGATCCGCCTTGCCCGCGACCATTTCGATACGGGCATGATCCGCATCAATTCGTTCGGCGCGGCCGATCCGAACATGCCTTTCGGCGGCGTGAAGGACTCGGGCTATGGTCGTGAACATGGCGGCTTCGGGATGAAGGAGTTCGTCAATGCCAAGGCGATCTTCCTGCCTTCGTGACGCGCGCACAAGGGCGATATAGTACTTGTTTGGACCAAGGTTCTCTGCTATATAATGGGGTATGGAACTCAACGGTATCACTGACATCGCCCGCTTTCTCACCGACGAAGAAGCCGCACAAGACGCGCTTGCAGGCCTTCGCTGGCCGAATGGCAAAGTTGAGTGCCCGAAATGCGACGGCGGCAAGAAGGTCTATGAGACCAGCTATGAGACCACTGCTCGCGGCAAAAAGACCATTCGACGCCAGTGGAAGTGTGGCGCTTGCCGGAAGAAATTCAGCGTAACGAGCGGCTCGATCTTTGAAGGCTCGAAAATCCCGGTTGGTAAGTGGATTTATGCCATCTACATGATGTGCACTCACAAGAAGGGTGTAAGCGCGGCGCAGATCGCTCGCGAACTGAACGTGACGCACAAGAGCGCATGGTTCATGCTCCACCGGGTACGTGAAGCCATGTTGCAAGAGCCTCTGGCTGGAATGCTCGGGAAGTCCGGTGATTTCGTTGAGTTGGACGAAACCTATGTAGGCGGCAAGAAGCGCAACAACCGACATAAGAACCGCACGGCCAAGGCTGGCAAGAAGACCGCCGTAATGACCCTGCTGGACCGCGATGGGGACGTTAAGACCGTGAAGGTTCCGAACGTCCGCAAAGCCACGCTACAGGAACTTGCTAAGCCACTTGTGGATAAAGAAGCATGGGTCATTACCGATGCACACCTATCCTATGAGGGGCTTGGGGATCATTTTATGGGACACAGCACCGTGGATCACAGCAAGGAATATGTGCGCGGCATGGTGTTTCATACCAACTTTGCGGAAAGCTATCACAGCCTCCTCAAACGGGGTATCGTGGGTGCCTTTCATCACGTGAGCGAAAAGCATTTAGATCGCTACCTTGCGGAGTTTGACCGCCGCTGGAACACGCGCGAAGAAAGCGACGGGGAGCGCGCCGTAAACGTTATCACAACTGCGTTCGGAAGGCGCTTAAAGTACGGCGAAATGGTCGACTGAAAATGTGGACGAAACTCGGGAATGGCGGAAAACCGCCAAAAA
>MDSZ01119551.1_pt1 | contig 12166 bp, 15 predicted proteins | sample 811201 | NCBI WGS metagenome assembly MDSZ01 (sample SAMN05326647, study PRJNA326480) | marine metagenome | isolation source: seawater | place: Indian Ocean: North | collected 2010
ATCAATAATCCTTTTAATGCGGTCATCATCCGCTTGTATGTATTCTTCATCTCTAATCCAATGGTGGTGAATATCTAGCACGAGTGCTACATGATTCTCTAGTTTTAATGATTCATCAAGACCCCAACACATCTCATCGTTCTCGATTGCAATAGTGTTACGAGCCTCTGGTGATAACTTAGGTAATATATTTATGATACCTTGATAACCTTGTCTACCGGAAATATGCACATTTAGTTTCATGTCCATCCACTCTTGTCCATAACCCATCCAACGTGCCATATTAGCATGGTACTCAAATTCATCTATGCTACGTTCTACAACGTCATCTTTGTCGCTAGCCAATACACAAAATTGGCCAGGGTGGAAAGAAATACGAACATCAAGATCACGTGCCAATTGGCCAATTTTTCCGAATCCTTTCTCCAACATTCGGATAGTATCAGGATCGTCCCACACATAGCGATAGTTTGGCTCAGTAGCCATAGGTATTTGATTACTTCCAAGTCTCACCATTCTCCTTTCGGCTGGTAGTTCTGTACCTACCCACTCAACAAGATTGTATGCACTTTGCATGTTGTGTGTAACAAGTTCTAACAGTTTGTCTTCTGCAACTTTGTTATCCTGTCTTTTACACCATGCAACAGTAGTTGTTCTCTCAGTATAATGTTGCTGTTTTTCTTTGAGAATCTTTGGCTTTTGTGTTTGATCTTGTTCTAAGTATTTACAACAAAAACCAATTCTTTTAATCTTTTGGTCGAACATTAAGCAATCCTAGTGTTTTGTCTATAGTTTTTTTCACGTCTTTATCATGTTCCTCATCAAACATTGTATATGGCAATACAGGTTTTGTCAAGGCCGATATCATATAAATTAATGTATGATTAAGTTCTTGAACAGTATCTCCGAAAGGTACTACACCATCCTCTGTCATTGATTCTGGATTTCCGTCTTTGTCATAAAAAACTTCATGTATTTGATAGAACTTAACGTCATCATCTTCGTGTTCTATTACTCTATAGTTCCAACTCATATTAATCTCCTAGTCTGTATTATAATACATATTATTTAATTGTCAAGTAGTAATTAGATAAATACATGTGTAACAAACATTAACCTTACCGGGAGATTTTAAAAATGGCCACAGTTAAGAAGTATAATTTAGCAGGTTTAAATGCTAATGTAGAGTTAGGTAAACAAGGCTCATATGTTACTGGTTCGAGTAGTCAAATTGGTTTTTATGCAAATGGTGGTTCTTTGCAAAAATTAAGAATTGCAAATGCAACAGTTAGTACTGAAGCAGTTACAAAAGCACAATTAGATGCAACAGCAGGTGAAGTTCTACAACATATTACAGTAGATTTTGATTATGATTCTGGAGCAAGTAATGTTGCTACAGTTGCCGCTGATGCAAGAATTGTTAGTGTTACAGTTGATATTCCGTCAGCATGGTCGGCATCAAACAACACTGGCAGTTATGTAGAAGTAGGAGATGCTTCAAACAATTCAAGATTTATTAGAGCAGGTGATGTTGATATTCTAAAAGCAGGACAATATCACAGTCAGTACCAATATGAATATGGTTCAGAAACAGCAATTAGATTAGGTGTTGTTCAAGGTACTGCAAGTGCAGGTTCAGGAACTTTAAGTATTGTAACGGCAGGAACTGCTACTGTTACAGATCATGGTTCAATTAACCAGGCACAAAATAGTAACAGCGACTTAGGAAACATTAGTTAATAGGAGTTTAACAGCATGGTTGATTCAGTAAAAAACTACGGACTAGCAGGTACAAGTGCAAACATCGAACTTGGTAAGGGTGGCCCACGTATGATAGGAAGTAGTGATAACTTTTCACTAATGGCTGATAATACAAATTTTGCTAGAGCGGCTATAGGTGACGGTTCTAATGCTGATCATGCCGTAACAAAATCTCAGTTAGAAGGTGTTGAACAAGGTATTGCTAGAGTCACCAAAGGCACAGTTAGTTTTGACAGTGGTACTGTTACAATTGGTACAACTGATTCAAATACTTTTATTCATAGTGTTACTATAGAAAAAGGTGCAGGTAATTGGAATGGTGCAAACAGCACAACAGAAATCACTGTCGGAGATGACGGTGACACAGACAGACTGTTTGCTGGATTTGATCCTACAGTACAATGTAAGTCAAATGAATTTCATCATTACACTTCTGCAACAGCAATTAAAGCATACGTTACACAAGGTGGTGCCAGTGCAGGAACAGCAACAATCTTAATAACGTTTTCGGGGAACATAGACTAATGGAAAAGAAAATACTAAATGAAAGAGACCAAATGAAAAGATGGATAGCAATATCCGAACAACAGCAATTGGAAGAAAGTTTCCTCGGATTATTCAAAGCATTTGGACCAGTCATTAGGGCATTTGGTACTGCTTTTTATCAGTTAATGAGATTTGTTATACCAGTTGCTTATGCAAGTGGTCGAAACGTAGGTAAAATTGCTGAGGATCTAGCACAACTTGTTTTTGATTATTATATCAAAGAAAAAGAAACTGGAATTGCTAAAAACTTTCAAGGACAAGAAACAGGAATGTCAAGAAAACCACCTATTAAAAATACCTTAATAGCATATCTTAGACAAGCAGGAGTAGAGTTTGACGAGAATATGGAAGCCGCGGCAGAACAAATGGATAACATTTTTAACAGTTCAGTTTTACCTGACAAGATGAAGCAACAAGTTTTTAAAAATTTTGTAACTCAAACACTTCCTGAAATTAAAGATAAGATAGTAAGATTTTTAAAAGCAATGGCCAGTCCCAAATTGAAAGCACTAGACGGCCCTGTAGGCGATGATGAGAACAAAGGTGGTATGACAAAGGCTCCTGGCCCGGAGAAATTAGACTAATGAAAATAACACACATAACAGAAAAGGCAAAGCAGGTCAAAGCAAAAGACAAAATGCCTAAAGCAAACAAACCTACTCGTGGTCACGAATCACCACATCCTATGCAAGGTAAAATGGTAGGTGAAGAAAAACACAAAATGTCTAAACAGCCTAACCCAGTTGCAAAACACTCAAGAAATAAAAGTGGTGCAGGTGCACATAAATCTGCAAAGGATTATGATAGAAAAACTAAAAAGGCAGACATAAAACAGGCAATGCAAGAACAAGATCCTATTGCTATGTTACCTAAAAATTCATCAATGGATAAAAACTTACCAGCAGTACAACCTGATCAAAAGCCACAGGCTAGAATGATGCAAGTGCCAACTGCATTGTTTAACTTATACAGACAAGCAATACAATTAAATCCTACTAGTGCTGAACATAGAAAATTGATGATTCAAATAGAAAGGATAGAACGTCAATTTAAAAAACAATTAAAACTTGAGAATGTTGAATTAGACGAAGCAAATTTAAAACAAATGGTTGCAGGTGTTGGATTACTTGCTACATTAGGATTAGCAAATTTAGGATTAGAAGCAACCAGTGCCAAGAACACACCATTAGGGCAAGATTTAAAAATGGCGGCTCAACAAGGTGACCCTATTGCAGAATATTATTACAAGAACATAGATATATATGTAGAAGAAAACGATCAAAGAACATTGATTAATTTAAATATTAGATACAATGACGAATTCAATTCTGGTAGAGCAAAATATGATCCTACCAGAGATGATGTAAAACAATTCCTAGCAAAACAGGCTAGAATACAAGTTCCAGAAGGATATCAAACACTTGAAGAATCAGTAGGTAATTTTATTACAGAAGAAGAGTTTGACAGACTTGCAGAAAAGAAAGACGCCTGTTATCACAAAGTAAAATCAAGATACAAAGTATGGCCTAGTGCATACGCCTCAGGTGCTTTGGTTCAATGCAGAAAAAAAGGTGCAAAGAACTGGGGCAACTCCTCCAAGAAGAAAAAGAAAAAGAAAAAGTAATCTAAAAAAAGATAAATACTAGTATGAAGGTTAACGACATACTTAAAGAGTCATTTGAATTCTCACAGGACCTTTCGGCTCTTATGAAAGGCATTGAACACGACTTAGCAAACAGAGACAAAGAGATAGACGAAAACTTGAGAAAGTGGTTTAAAGACAAGTGGGTAAGATTTGGACCCGATGGCAAAATCCGAGGAGATTGTGCTAGAGGTTCAAGCAAAGAAGGAAAACCTAAGTGTCTACCTCAAAGTAAAGCACATGCTCTTGGCAAAAAAGGTCGTAAAAAAGCGGCTAGTAGAAAACGCAGACAAGATCCTAAAAAGAATCGTCGCGGTAAGGCTAAGAACGTGAAAACAAAATAGGAGAATGTATGAATTATTTAATGATAGGTAAAGATTGGATTATGGCAAGATTAGCAGAAAGAACATCATGGGACGGTGGTGTTGTTGTTGCAGTTAGTATTCTTGCACTAATAGCAAGTCCGTTAATCAAATGGGCGGCATGGGCAGGATTACTGTACGGCGCCTGGACAATCTGGAAAGCAGAGTCCAAATAAATCTTAAATAATATGTTGCGGCATCCGTCGCAACATATCTTTCACCCAAACAACTCATTATGATAAATAGTATTATTATGAGACTCAGTGAATTTTACATCAAGGAACAAGAAGAAAGTATAGAGGCTGTCCAAAAAGAAGTTGACAGATTAGAACTTGCTTTGAGTTCTGCGAGAGATATTACAAAAGGTATCAAGTATGAAGATACTACAATGAATATAGTTTCACAAATGAGTACACTTGCCGAAGAAAGTGGCATAGATCCAAACGAACTTGATTACTATGAAAGACAAGTATTTGAAGCAAAAAACAGATTAGAATCTACAATTTATGAACTAGAAGAAGTTTTCGAAGACAGACTTAGAGATGCTAGAAATAAATTAGATGAATTAGAATATGAGGCAGAATATGGATCCGATTAATGACATAATCAAAAAGTTCAATGCAACATTGAAAGAACATGTTAGCAAGTATGATTCATATTATGCATATAAAGACGCCATGAAGAACTGGATGAAGGACAATCCAGGTAAAAGTGAACGTGATTGGCAACGTATCGGTACTGCAAAACAGGATGAATACATAGAAGTTGAAATGGCCAATCGTGGATATAAAAAAGGCGAGTATAGAGGCAAAGGTGTTTACCAGTACGACAGAGTTTCTTTAGAAGCATTAGCAGAACATGTCAAAAGACAAATTCCTTTATGCGATAGTATTTTCAGATATCAAAGCGAAGCCTACTTTGATACATTTAAAACAGCCAGAAAATTACGTGAAGCAGGTGCTCTCCCAGAACTAGATTGGGAAAGTGAAGAAATGCTTGGCACCGACATAGGCGAAAGTGTTGAATTAAAAGGTGTTGGTAGAGTATGGTTGGATGTTCCGTATCTGGAAGAAGATGTTGGTCGGATCGATTATAAAAATAAAATGGTTGGTACACCAGACGATTACTATGATGCTGAAGAAAGACAAGAAGCATATAATGACTTTATAGAATTTGCCGACAGGTATAGAGAAGATGAACATCAATATATTGCTAGAGGTGTATGTCCAGCATGTGGTGGCAGTGGTGAACAGGACGGCGGAGGTTATTACGATGACGACGATGAGCCATTGGAATGCGATGGTTCTTATACATATGGTTGTGATCAAGGTGAAATAAAGGATGCCAGTTGGGTTGACATTGTACAGCATGATGAACGCACAGAAGAAAGAAAACAAGCAAGAGATAATTATCCAGGTGATGAACAAGTTGTTCAACAACTTGCACAAATGATGCCAAACATGTCTGATCCAAGACGTGCAGGTGAACAATTAAAAGCAGATTATCCTTTTATGGGTGCAGGACAACGTGGTGATTTAGTTGGCAAAGCAATAAAACTTGCATTTCCTGAAAGTGTACAAGAAGCATACGACAGTATGGATCATCAACAAGTAGCAGGAATATTAGGTAAAGCATTGGGCAAAGAAGAAAAAGAGTGGACACAATTACAACCTGAAGAATTATATTCTGAGTTAGAAAGTGAAAATCCAGAACTTGCTGATATGATTAGTAATCTTGCTAAACTGGTCTACGATGTAAGACTTGAAGAGAATGTTCCTTTCACAATGTCAGGAAAAATTGGCGGCGATGCAAAAAAACGTGAAACAAACATGTTATATATTAATGGCAAACCAATGACTAAACATGATGATTATATGGATGCTGTAGAAATGGCAAAACAAATGAAGAAAAAAATGCCACAAGCAGACATAGAAGTCAAAAAAGAAGTAGTTGAAAATACCCATTATGCCTATTTGGATAAAAGTATATACAGCGATAAAAAAGAAGATGGTAATTTAATATATCCAATGTCTCTTGCTTTACAACGGGCACTAGGTACAATACTTGGCATAGATGATTTCTACACCAAGACTGTTAAACAGTTAGAGGATCGTCTCACAGCAGAGGCTCCAAATATGGCAGATGTGTATAAAAATTATAAAAAAGAATTGGAAAAAAAGTTTCCACAAGGGCAATTAGAGAAAGAGGCAAAGATTCGCCGGAATGATAGGCCTGCTGATTATAATTTAAACATGCCTCCTTATGAGAGTATTGATGAAGCAGAGTACAATGGTAAGAAAGTACAACTTAACAAACCTAAACGTGGTGGCAGTAAGAAGTATTATGTGTATGTAAAAAATCCAAAGACTGGTAGAGTCAAAAAAATATCCTTTGGTGATGTTACAGGACTAAAAACTAAGTCTGGTAACAAGAAAAGAGCAAAATCATTTGCCGCAAGACATAATTGCGAAAAGAAAAACGACAAAATGAAAGCAGGTTACTGGGCATGTAGACTGCCACGTTACGGTCTGGTCAAAGGCGGTAAGTGGTGGTAGTGAATGAGCATAACCTTTTCTCCCTCTAAATTACAAAACAATGTGTATGAACCTGTGGGCAACTACATAGATGTCAACTGTTGGTTGTGCAAAGGCACAGGTAAAGAACAAGATTACGGTGGTGGCGATATAGAATGCGAATTATGTCGAGGCTCAGGTAAACAAAAAGAAGTTGATCAACCAGAAATGAATGTTAGTAACACAAATGCAGGTGCAATACTTGACTTTTTAGGTTACTCTCAGGATTACAGTGGCGTAATACCAAATCAAGATTTACAAAAACACCTACTTCGCATGTACCAAATACAAAAATTAGATGAACCAAGTGGTTTGGAATCACCTGGTTATATACAAAGACCATACAAAGCAGTTGTCAAAGATCCAGAAACAGGATTAGACACTATTACCAAACAAGGTGCTACACTATATCATATGGGTAGAACACCACAACAAGTAAAAAGTTATATAAATAAGTTGATAGAAATATTTGAATTTGCAAAAAAGCATAATGCAGTAGTAACATGGGCATAGCAAAACCATATATTAATAAAAAAATCAGTAATAATTCGTTTGAAAGAATATTCCGTGAACACACAAATGAAGATGAATTGGTTTGGCACAGGGATAAAAAAGATAGAACTGTAAAAATTATAGAGTGTGACGGTTGGAAGTTTCAAGAAGATAATAAACTTCCAATAGAATTACATGATGGTGACATAATAAATATCAAAGCATACGAATATCACAGAATAATAAAAGGCAAAGGTAGTCTAGTTGTACATATAACAGAACATGAAACTAATAAAAACTGACAACAAACTTAATCCACGACCTACTTGGGGTACAGCAATAGATATTGGTTATATACCTCAAAAAAATGACCTAGCAAACTTTGATCAAAACGGATATGATCTCACACCCTTAGAAAAGAAATACGCAGAAGTTAATGGTGCATACATTAAAAACACCAGATGGCGAGATAGTGTAAAACAAGATTGGTTTATCGACACTGATGATAGTATAAAAGGTGTGCATCTCAACCATGCAGACTTGTATGAACGCAAAGGTTATCACGGTTATGCTCTTGAACAGTTAATGGCTCATGCAGAAGGATTACCTTTAATATATAAAATTACACAGATGCGTCCTAAATGGGGAATAGATATCAGCATTGACTATGCTGATTACCCAAATGTGTTTGAAGTTTTTCATTTTGAATGGGATGATTTTGAATATGACAAAGTTGCTGAAAAACAGGAAAAGATAGAACAGATAGTTCTTAACACTGATTGGCATGATGCCGCACAACAACTAATTAAACACAAAGATGAATGGCATCATTTAGACTTTTTTGCACAAAGCAAATGGAAATCAGATTATTTTGGAGTAGAACCAGAACAATTCAAAATGGTTGCTTGGGAATAATACAACATTATAAATAGTTGCATGTTACCATACTTGCAAGAACAACCTTTCTTTATATCAGAAGACGATTTATTAAAAGATCTAAATTTACTTATATCTATTGCAGGATTCAATGAAACAAATCAAATTAGTATTACAAGTGTAACAGGCAACGATGACTGGAATTGTAGTATTGGCAAAATAAAAGATTTAGAATATCCTGAAAAATTTTACAGTACAATTAATAAATCACTAGAAAATTCATATATGCATGAATTAATTGACAAGTTTCCTAGTTTTTATCGTTGGAGAGTACTGCAATTACCTGGTAGAACTAATTACAGTATTCACAGTGACCAAGTTGGTAACAAAATAAACAAAAGAATACATATACCAATTGTAACTAATCCTGAAGCATACCTCATGTTCTTTGACGAAGTTGAAAAACCTCAAATGTTTCATTTGGAAGTTGGTAAAGCATATGAAGTAAATACCACAGGATTACATAGTGCAATTAACTTTAGCAAAGAAAACAGATATCATTTAGTTGGAGTACGCAATGAAAATAGCGATAACAGGACACACTAGTGGCATAGGCAAATATTTGTTTGACGAATTGTCAAAAGATCACGAAGTCATTGGATACAGCAGGACAAACATGTTCGATATTTCAGACATGGACGATAGAATGAAAATATTAATGGATGTTATGGAACAAGATCCTGATATCTTTATTAATAATGCATTCTCCTCAGTAAATGTCCATGCACAAACTGAAATATTCAAAGGTTTATTTAACGCATGGGAAAGAAATGAAAATAAAACTATTATTAATATAGGAACTAAAGGTACATTAGATAAGGAATCTGAGAGGCCTTATATTACATCTAAAACAATTTTAAGAGATTTGCATTTAGAAAAACTAGTTAAAGTAGGTAGAAAATGCAAACTAATACATGTTTCCCCAAGTTATACTGACACACCTATGATAAAAGATATCAAATTGATATTGGGTAGAGAACCTGTTAAACTAACAGTGAAAGAAGTTGGTGATATTATCATTATGTGTATTAACATGCCTAAACATGTTGAAATAAGTGACATAATGATATCAAGGACCGACGAAGCAGATTATTGATAAATAGTACTAATGAAGAGAGTAGTACTATATCCAGGAAGATTTCAACCAATGCTACCGCATCATGCGGAAGTATTTCAGCATCTTGTAGGTGCATTTCCTGAAGCAGAAGTTTATATTGCTACATCAAACAAAGTAGAACCAGACAAATCTCCATTTAATGCAAAAGAAAAAATGGAGATAATGACCAAATTACACAATATACCAGAAGATAGAATACTAATTGTTAAGAGTCCATACAATTTTAACTCATATGCAGAAGTATTTGATTTAGAAGATACCCATGCTGTTTTTGCTGTAGGTGGCAAAGATATGGAAGATGATCCACGTTTTAGTTTCAAACCTAAAAAGGATGGTTCGCCAAGTTACCTTCAGAAGATAAATACTACTAACAACGAAAACTTACCAATGAGTCAGAGGGGTTATGTTTATACTAGTCCCACAATTGGTGGAGATGAGGCGGCAAGTGCAAGTCAATTTAGAGTTGCATTAAAAAATGCGCCAGATATGCAAAGTGCAAAAAGTATCTTCACTAAAACATTTGGTGAATTTAACCAAGAAGTTTTCGATTTAGTATATGACAGGATAGCGGAAGACATTATGGAATCATTAGACTTATTAAAAATACTAGCAGGTCTCACAGAAGCACCTGTTAATTTTAAACCAGGTAAAGGTCCAATGGACTATGAGCCAGGCATTAGCAAGAAAGATCAAAAAGCGGCCGCCGATCGTGAAGAAAACATGATGAAGAGCGACCCAGAAGCAGTAGGATTTACTGATATATCTCCAGAAGGTATGGTTAGTGTTGATACTGGCAAACCAATTAGAAGCAAAGGCAGATTCCACAGTATGGCAAACCAATTGCCAAAAGGTGTTGACCAAAACGATCCTGAAATCAAAAAAGAATTATTCCTTAAACTGTTAGCAAAGTCTCCAGAATATTTGTTAGGTGAAATTAATGCACGTTTAGAAAATGACGACAACGGTTTAGCAGTTAGTGACAGATTAAGCAGACTCATAGACAACTTACCAAATTCAGGTGTTATGGGACTAGAAGCAGACGATAGATCTTTTGTATTGAAACTTGTTAAGAATGCAATGGAGAATATGGAATTACATAGAGCAGATTCTTCAGACGAAGAAGAGTTTGGTGACTTACCAGACCCAGAAGAAGATATGCCAGAAGAAAGTTTAGATTTAAATGATGTAAGATTTGATTACAACTTACATGAAGATTTTATTAATCTTATTGTTGAAGGGAAACTAAAAGAAATAATCATCGATGCATTACAGATGACAGAAGAAGAATTCAATCAACAGTATGGCGAAGATTATGATTATGATGAACTAAACAAACAGTTCAATCCAGAACACCCTGAATATGTTGAAGAACCTGATCCATCATTTGAAATGGAAGGTATTTCAGAAGATCCAGAAAAAAGTAAAAGTCAAGATTTAGCAGAACCAGAATCAGACACTAGAAAAGACTATTTCCAAAAAGCAGGTGGCGAACCACAACAAGATATAAGTGGTGGTGCAGGCGATATAAAACAATCTGATGTTATCAGAGTAGGTGATAAGTTTGGTGTAGACAACATGGCAGTTATATTAAGATTTTTACAAAAAACAACAGATGGGGATTTTGCATCATTATCACAATCCGAAAAAGATGAAGGTGCAAACTTTTTACAAAAAATAGTAAGTACAATTAAAGATACTGCTAAGAGTAAAATGTTAGCAAATTTAGTTGGTATGAGCGAACCTGTAACTGCTAGTAAAGAATACGAAGAAAGTTTTGACCCAAGAGCAGAACAAAGCAGAGAAGATGAAGAATATGATCGACTTATGCAGATACTGGATAAAGACGGTGAAGAAGGATTAGCAGATACATTGCACATACCAATGGATCAACTAGATGACGAGATTAACGAAGTTGGTAGAGAAAAAGGTTTACATCCAGATGATGACAGAGATGAAATACTGCAAATTTATATTGAAGATCTAGTTGATAATGCAGATTGGAAAGATCATGGGGAGTATGAGGGCGATGCTGATGAGAGAGCAGAAGAATCATTAGAAGAAGCAGTTGAGGATACAGCAAGTATGGCATTAGAAGCGGCAATGGCAGAATTGAAAAAACTAGCAGGTTTAGAAGAGCAATCAATCGAAGAAGAAGATGACGAACCAAAAACTAATTCGATGCAGGTAAACAAATCAATCGAACTTGCAGGTGATAGCATATATGATGAAAATAAATCAAATCCTAAAGTAGTTAATATTCAGGAAATTAATGTTACAGGTAATGAAGCATACGTTGTGCATGACGGTCCTTGGAGTATATACACAGATACTGGTTTTGAAAAAGCAGTCTGTGACTTAGTAGGAAAAGAATGCAGTTGGTCAGAACAAGGTATGCAAGAAGATGGAGTAGCACACTTTGATGTTGAAATGAATGAAGAAATCAACAAACTTAAACAGTTAGCAGGTATTGAAGAGCAAAGTTTAGATACTGGTGTTAGTAGTGCTGAGTTTACAAAGTTTGGCTCAAAGAGAGCAGAAGTAGAAAAACTATATGGCAAAGAAGGATTAGAAATGTATTCTAAGATCTGGGACGAAGTTAAAAGAGCAAGAGGACCAAAAGCAACTGCCGATGAAGCATTTAGAGTACTAGTACAAAAAATGGCAGGTAAAGAAAAATTAGGTTCTAAGCCACTTGATATGACGGGGATAGGATAATGAGCGAAATAGAAAGATTACA
>MDSZ01195016.1_pt1 | contig 12166 bp, 8 predicted proteins | sample 811201 | NCBI WGS metagenome assembly MDSZ01 (sample SAMN05326647, study PRJNA326480) | marine metagenome | isolation source: seawater | place: Indian Ocean: North | collected 2010
AAGTTATATGCTTACTGGATAACTGTTAACTATAGAGAAGCTTATGGTATGTTTGCCTGTAATGGAATTCTTTTTAACCATGAAAGTCCTAGAAGAGGCGAAACTTTTGTAACTAGAAAAATTACTCGTGGTTTAACTAGGATAGATGCAGGATTAGATAGTTGTCTTTATATAGGAAACTTAGATGCCAGGAGAGATTGGGGTCATGCAAGAGATTATGTAGAAATGCAATGGTTAATGTTACAACAAGAAAAACCTGAAGATTTTGTAATAGCAACTGGGAGAATGGAAACTGTAAGAAGATTTATAGAAATCAGTGCTGAAAAGATTGGATGGAATAATAAATTAAAAAGTCCTCCAATCATATGGGAGGGAGAGGGAGTAAACGAAGTTGGGAGAAGACCAGACACCAATGAAATTATTATAAAAGTGGATTCTAGATATTTCAGACCAACTGAAGTAGAACAGCTTCTTGGCAATCCTAAGAAAGCATTAGAAAAATTAGGTTGGATACCAAAGACATCTTTAGAAGAATTAATTACAGAAATGATTAAATTTGACAAGGAAGAGGCTTTAAAAGAATCATTAATTAAAAGTAAAGGCTTTGATAACCCAGGATTGGGGGCTTTCCCAATGTAAAAAAATAGTACATTTTGGATTAATTAAATACTTGAATAAAAAATTTTAAGTTTATTTTCACTCACTATAGAAACTTGAATTTATTTATATTTTATTTTCAAATTTTATTTTTTTTTTTAAGAAAAAAAAATTTAGTAAATTGAATTAGCAATTAATTACTTATAAATATAAATAATACGAAGCTTTTTTTAATTAAAAATTTTTTTAGATAAATATTTTACTTATTAAGTTTTGCAAATCTTTTTTAAATATTTTATTTATAAATAAATTTAAAGACTGAATTCATCTAAAATGTTTGTTTATTAAAAATTATTTTTAAATGATTGGGTTAATAAATTCAAAGATTTTAAGAAGAATTATTTTACTATTAACTGATGCTTTTCTAATATGTTTATCAATATTCTTTGCTCATTTATTTATTAATAATTCATATTTGATTAAAACTAATTATGCGTTTATATATTATTACTCAATATTAGTTGGAATATCACTATACATTTTTACTGGCCAGTATAAATCCATTACAAGATACCTGGGGAGTAGAATAATTTATCCAATTACTTTAAGAAATTTAATATTAACAATAATAATATTTATCTTGTCTAATTCAATACAAAAAACAAATTTCTCTTTTAATTTTTGGTTTTTATTTTTTTTATTATTATGTGTAACCACTTGCGGTATTAGATTTTTAGCTAGGGATTTAATTGAATATTATGGAAATAAAAAATTCTCGGTAGCTCAAAAATCTAATATCGTGATTTATGGTGCAGGCAAATATGGAAGTATGCTTAGTAGATTTATTGTTAATAACAAAAGTCTAAATCTAATTGGTTTTATTGATGATGACAAAAATCTCCAAAATAGATATCTAAATGGATATAAAATTTATGCTCCTTCGATAATCGAAAATAATAATATTAATTTAAAAAAAATTCTAATTGGAATAGGAGATATAAAAAAAGATAAACTTAAATATTTAGTAGAAAAAATTAGAAAAAATGGGTTAGAAGTTTTCAAATCGCAAGGAATTGAAAAACTTAACGAAAATAGCTTTTCTCAACATCAATTAAAACCTATATCATTCTCAGACTTGTTAGGAAGAGAAACAGTAAAGGCAGATAATAAAATTTTAAAAGCATGTATAGAAAATAAAAAAATATGTATTACTGGGGCTGCAGGATCAATCGGAGGAGAAATATGTAGACAAGCATTAGAGTTAAAAGCTTCAAGAATTGTACTTATTGATCATAGCGAAACTAATCTTTACATCATAAACAAAGAATTAGAAGAGAATATTGAGACAGAAATAATTCCAATTTTGTCAAACTTATCTAACAAAAATTTCTTAATAGATACTCTAAAAAAATATGAAATTTCTACAATTTTTCATTGTGCAGCTTATAAGCACGTGCCTTTATTTGAATCAAATAGATTAAATGGTTTGAGTAATAATATTTTTTCTACATTGAATTTATGTGAAGCTGCGGAAAAAGCTAAGATTAATAATTTTATGTTAATTTCATCTGATAAAGCTGTAAGGCCAACAAATATAATGGGTGCATCCAAAAGAATTTGTGAGATTATTGTTAAATTCTTTGCTGATAAAAATAAAAATATCATTTTTAGCATTGTCCGCTTCGGTAATGTTATTGGATCATCTGGATCAGTTGTCCCCTTATTTAAAGAACAAATTAAAAAAGGAGGTCCAGTAACTATTACTGACAAAAAAATGGTTAGATATTTTATGTCTATTGAAGAAGCAGCTCAATTAGTAATACAGGCAACTCAATTTTCAAAAGGAGGTGAAATATTTCTATTAGATATGGGTAAGAAAGTAAGAATAATTGATTTAGTTAATCAGATGATAAGTTTAAGTGGTCTAACTGTTAAAGATAAAAATAATAAGGATGGAGATATAGAGATCAAAGAAATAGGGTTGCGATCTGGGGAGAAAATGTATGAAGAACTACTTGTAGACGCAAAAGCTATTAAAACTAATCATCCATTAATTTATAAAGCTTTTGACAAATTTAGTAAGCCTAATAATTTAATAGATATACTTAAAAAACTTGATAAATTAATTCAATCAAATAAAACGGAGCAAGCTATTCTTATAATGAAATCTCTTGTTCCAGAGTATAAAAAGCTTGATTAAATTTTAAATTTATTTTTATAGTCATTACATAATTGAACAGCAAGTTTTTCTCTATAAAGATTTGGGCGCCAGCCTATTGTTTTATAAACTTTTAAATTTTCTCCGATTAAAGGAACTTTGAATCTAGGCTTAGTTTCAATATAAGCAAAAATATCTTCTGATAATGAATAATAATTCATAACCACATCTACAAAATCTCTTACTTTTATTGGTTTTTTTGTTGCAAAAATATAGTCTCCAGGAGTTGCATTATTAATAAGATTTATCATTCCCTTAACGTATTCATTTGCATATCCCATATCAATTAATGAATCAGGATTGAATAGTCTTATGGGTTTTGCAGGTCTATTAAGTTGATCACTAACCACTGCATAACAAGAAGATATAACTTTTTTTGTAAAAAACTTTTCTGATCTTAAATGTGATTCATGATTATATAAAATTACAACAAATATAGGCATATCAAAATTCAAAAGAGTCTTCAAATAATTTTCTGTTAGGACCTTTTGTTTTGAATAAGTACATGAAGGTTTTCTTTCTAATGTTTCATATTGAGGAGTTACATCTGAATCAGAAAATATTAAAGATGAAGAAGCAAATAGGAATTTAGGCTTTAACTTGTAGATTATACATTGATTTAGAATATGAAAGGGTAAAAAATAATTTACGAAAGCACTCCTATTAAAATCGATATTTATTTCCTTCTCCTGAGAAGAAATATGTACAGCAGCCAAATAAAAAATTAATTTTGGTTTATATTTTTCTATTAGGCTTGAGACACTTAAAAGATATTCATTTTGATTATTAAGATATATTTTTTTAATAACATTTGAATTTAAAAATACCTCTACATACTGCGAATTAAATAAAATCAAACGAGAATTCTTATATTTTTCTTTTAATAAATGTGTTAATAATTGCCCATCTTGACCTTTGGATCCAAAAACATAAATATTATTCATCAGCAACTATTTCAATCTCAGGCAAAGGAAAAATTAATTTTCCACCATTAGATATAAATTCTTGCTCTCGTTTTATTATATTTTCTCTAAAATGCCAAGGTAAAACAAGCATATAATCAGGCATTTCTGCTTTAACACTTTCTTCGCTTAAAATAGGTATGTTTGATACAGGGGTATATTTACCAAATTTCTCTTCATTTACTTCTGCAATAGCAAAAATATCCTTTTGTGAAATATTACAAAACTGAAGAATCACATTTCCCTTAGTAGAAGCACCATAACCTGCAACTTTTTTACCATCTTTATTCAAAAGTCCTAAAAGATATTTTAGATTATCTTTATGAGCCAATGCTTTCTTTTCAAACTGTTTGTATGGTTTAATTGTATGAATTTCTTGCTTAAATTCTTGGTACAAAATCCAATCAATCAAAGATTTATTGGATTTATAGTTAGATTTTTCGTGACAAGCAATAACGGAAAAACTTCCACCATTAGTATTATTAAAAGTAACATCGAGAATTCGTAAATTATGTTTTTCAAGTAACTCCTTAACAACCTTAAGAGAATAATATTCAATATGTTCATGACAGATTGTGTCATAGGAAGTTTTATTTAACATACTTGGCATATAACTTTGCTCAAAATTCCAAATACCATCTTCATCTAAACATGCGGCAATATTATTAACGAATTCACCTGGATCCTCTAAATCATAAAACATAGATATTGAAGTAATTATACTAGCTTTATTTTTTCCCGAAATTTTGAGATATTTCTCTGCGTCAAAAAAATCTGATAATGCTATTATTCCATCTTTATAATATTTTTTAAATTTATTAGCAGTTGGATCTATTCCTATCCTTACTATATCAGAAGAGTAAAAAGATAATAAAGTCCCATCATTACTACCTATATCTAATACATATTTTAATTTTTTTTTAGGGACAATTGAAGTCAAAAGTTTTACTTTTTTCCCCAAATGGTTAACCATAGATGAATTCAAACCGGATCTATAACCATAATTTTCACCGTACATTTCTGAAATATTTTGTTTCTCTAATAGCTGAAGCAAACCGCTTGAAGGTGACCATCCTAGATTAAGACTTCCAAAACTTAATTCTTCACTTTTTGATTTTGGGAAGTAACCTGCCGAGGCATGTGTGCCTAAATTACAGACTGATATTAGATCATCTTTTCCACTTATTCTGCAATTACTTTTCACATCAAATATTTTTTATAAATACTACCATTTAATAAATACTACCATTTAAAAGTAACTATAATAACCATCTTTGAAAAAGATAATATTTCTATAAGATTTTTCTCAACCTTTGAACTCGTTTAAGAAAAACATGAATTATTGGAAAATTAATAATTGACATTAATATAAAATCAGCAAAATTTGCTTTCTTTTTTTTAAGAATATGATGTTCATAAGTTACATAAGAAAAACCTAATTTAGATGCTATTTTTAACATCCAAGGATTTAATTCGCCAACAACCATTGATCTTAAGAATTTCAGTTCATTATTTTTTTTGCAACCAATTAATAAATTAGAATTTGCAATTATATCCTGTTCACTAAAATAACTATCAAAAAAGTTGTTATTAATCTTTGTAACGACAGTTGCAATAATTTTTGTTATCCAAATTCCAATACTATCATCTTCATCTTTTTGAAAAAAATTATTAAAATTTTCGTACAAGAATTCCACTTCCTCTTTGGTTATTGAAAAAGACTGAACAGTATACGAATCCCAATTTTTAGGAATATAAGAAAAAATTTCTTGGCAAGCTAATTTATAATTTTTATTTTTTTCGTAACAAGACTTATGCAAAATAGACTTTCCATTTTCAAAAAAATTTATTTTTCTTAATAAAATCGTATCAGCGTCAATCATCACATTATTTGATTTAGGATTCTGAAGAACGTGTGTTATCTTTAGAACTTGCTGATAGTACCAGCCCATCATAATTTTAAATCTTTTTTCTGGAACAATATTTGTAATTTGTTCATCTTTAAAAAATTTTAAAAAGTAAAATTTGAATAAATCAAAGCTTATATAATTTTCTTCATTAATAATATTTACATCACATAAGTTTTTTAAAAAGTAATTATTTATCCTATCAAACTCATTTCCTGGAGAAACAATACTGTATGAACTATTTTTATAGAATTTATTAATTTGATTAATATTTTGTGGTATGTAATCAATTTTATTAAATTTACAAACAGAGAAAAAATTTATCATTTTTTTTAACTAATAATCACTCAAATTTAAAAATTAATATATTTTAAAAAGTATTATAAATATTATTATAGTTGAATGAAATGATTTTATTTTCTATATGGTATTTTAGTAAAAAGTTTATTATCATTTATTGCTTTAGTTAATAATAATGATACCCATTGGCTTAATATTTTGCAGGTTGACTAATTCTGACAATTCAATTATGGAACTTCTATTAATTCCTCTTTGAATAACTATTAATGATTTATCAAATTTAGTGATATCTGTAAAATCTTCTGTTAATAAGATTTCTTTTTTATTAAAAAATTTAAAATTTAATAAAGAATTCTTGAAGTTATCAAAGATATTATTACTTAATATTAGAACTCCTAATTTATCATCTTTATTGTTTAAATTATTGGAAATAAACACATCAATAATTTTTAGTATACTATCTAAATCTTTGTAATTATACTTAGAAATAATAGGCAGATTTAAATATTCCTGTATTTCGACAATATCGTATATAGCATTCTTCCTTTTCTCCTTGTAGAGAGCTGCAAAGGAAGCAAAAATAAAAGAAACAAAAATTCCTAAAAGAGAATATCTTTTTTTTCTTGGAGCAATTGGATAATCCAATAAACTTGGCTGAGAAATTGTTTCCCAAGGATCTTCGTTTTTAGCTTGTGATAGAAGAAGGATTTGCTTTTGAGATTCCATCGATAATAATAACTTTGCCTTAATCTCTGAGTCTGATTTTAAATTTTTATATTTTAAAATTACATCTGTGGGTTTTTCTGAGGCTTTAATTTTCGATAAAGCCAATTCTTTTCTAGCCAAAAGGAATTGATAAATATCCTCTCTGAATGCTTGAATTAACAATTCTCTTCTTTTCTCCAAAGTTTTTATTTTCTCATTCTTAATTTTATATTTTGAATAATAATCTCTAAAAACAAGGTCAAATTCATTCAGTTTTCTAAATAATGGATTAAAAACACGTTTTATTTCTTCGTCATTAAAAGCCTGATAAATACTTTTTTCATTAAAAACATCTTTTTTATCAAGTAATAAGAGTTGTTGCTCAATTTCAAACAGAATTGACTTAAGTCTTCTACTGTCTAATTCTGACTTTAATATTATCTCATTTTTTGAGGGACCTTTGGAGGTTGTGTACTCTACCAATTCATTTTCAATCTTAAATTTGTTTAATTTTTCAAAAGCATCCTTACTCTTTAATCTATATTCTTGTATTTGTTGGTTAATATATTCAACTGATTTATCTATATCATTTTCTTTCTCCTGTTTTGAATAATTTTTATATTGACTAGAAATCATTTCGATTGCAGGCTCAATATATTTTTTATCCTTATCTCGATATGCAACGGTCAATACAGATGTATTTTTCGCAAGCTCAACAGAGATATGGGATTCAAGCCATTTACGATAGTTCCAACTACTTACATCAAGTCCATCATTTTTTTTTAAATTTTTAACGAATTCATATACGGGGAGAAGTACTGACGGGCTTTCTAGAATCTTAATTTCTGTATCAAGATTTTTTTTTCTATTATTATTTAATAATCCTAAACTTCTTCCCAAAGAGACATTTGCGCCCCCTAAGCTTTCTAATAATAAATCTTCTTCCTTATTTGCTACTACAATTTGAAAATTACCTTCCCATACAGATTGTCTTGTAAAAGTAAAAGTTGTGGTAACTACTCCTAAAATTAAAAATATCTTTAACAAGAATTTTTTTTCTCTAAATAATGAGTCTTTTATTAGAGACAAATCTGTTTCGGCATTTTTTAAGGAATATTCCTTCTCTTTACTGGCATCCATTTTTATTACTTCTTTAAATTATCCTCTGTATTCCCTTTCATTAAGGATAACATAAAGCAAGTTTAGTAAAAAACAATTTTCTTCAAAAGCAAAAATCTAATTTTTAAAATGTCAAAATCAAAATCATATGCAAACAATCTTAAAGAATATCCAGTTTGGTTTAAAGATCGACTATTTGAAAAAAGATGCGTTGATATTAAGTTCTATTCAGCTGGTCCACAATATGGAATTAACGTATTTGAAGGAATCTTATCAGTAAATATTAAAAATAAAAATTACTTATTTAGATTAGATGATCATATTGAAAGGCTAGAAAGAAGCTCTAAAAATCTTTCTATAGTACCTGATATCGATTTCAAAGATATAAAGGAAAGAGTTATTAATTATATAAAACTAATAAATCCTTCTCATGATTGTAATGTTAGAGTATCTATCTTTCCTAAAGAAGGTTCTTGGTCTACAGAAATTTTAGAAGGAAATTTATTAATATCTGCCTTCACTACGACATCTCAACTTCTTGGTAATAATTTAAACCCTCTTAAACTTAAAATTTCAAACATAAAAAAAACTTCTAAATTATCAATTGACCAGTCAATAAAAGTGGGTGCAAATTATTTAAATTCTAGATATGCACAATTAGATGCTATTAAAAAAGGATATGACTCTTGTTTGTTACTAGATGATGAAAATAATATCACTGAGAGCGGAGGTTCAAATATATTCTTTATAAAAGATGAAAAACTCTATACACCTCCAACTACCCAAAATATACTTAATGGCATTACGAGGGATTCAATAATAAGACTTGCCAAATATAATGACATTGAAGTTTATGAGAGTAAGATTAAATCAAGGGATATCATTAATTACCAATCAGCTTTTTTATGTGGAACGGCAATGAGAACAAAAGCTATAAAAAAAATTGATAATAAGATTTTTAATCTTGACAATGAATTAATGAAAAAGATAACCGAACTTTACAGTAGTATTTTAGTTACGCCCAGCATTGAATTTGGTTGGCATACAGAGGTTTAATTTGGATTATTGGATATTTTCAAATAATGAAAAAGATTGTATGGATTATGTATCCGCTGGAGTTAATAATATTTGCATTGATATTGAGACTAGAGGAAAGCAAATCAGACAAAGCAAAAGAAATACTTTTATTTCAGATCATAAGTTAGAGGATATAATTCCAATATCAAGAAAAATTGGCAAAGATAAAGTGATTTGCAGAGTTAATTCTCTATATGATGATTCTAAATTAGAAATTGAAAAAGCAATAGAATATGGCGCAGGGACAATTATGGTTCCTTACTTTAAAGAATTATACGAAATAAACAATTTTTTGTCTTTTATAAAAGGAAGGGTAAAAGTAATCGCTTTAGTAGAGACAATTCAATCTTTTTTAAAAATTGAAGAAATTTCAAAAATTGAAGATATTGATAGAATTCACATAGGATTAAATGATTTATCTTTAGATGTTGGATTCAAGGATATGTTTGAAATTGTAAGATCTAATTGGATGGAAATAATTTCTAGAAAAATTGATAATAAAATTAAATTTGGTTTTGGTGGCATTTCAACTTTAAGAGATTCAAAATGTTTATATCCTGTAGAAAAAGTTCTTGATCATCATAAAAAATCTGGTTCTTCAAGTGTAATTTTATCCCGTTCTTTTGAAAGATTCTGTGAATCTAAAAGTAATGGAAATAAAGAAGAATTTTGGAGAATATATAGAGATGAAATAGAGTCAGTAAGTAGGTATTTAAAATAAAAATAAATCTGATGAAGTTAGAAGTCTCTTACTTTTTAATACTTATAGGTTTATTTTATACGATTATAAGATCAATGCTTGCTATGGATTTTAACAATAATATTCTTTTCAATAGCTTGATGATGATCTCAATTTTTTTTCTTAGTTTTTTATTCATACCTGGAAGCTATATAAAAAATTCCTTTAGCAAATATTTCTCAAATGAAAGTAAATTACTTTTAAGTTATCAAAATAATTTGATTAAATTTACTAATTTCTTAACGATAATAGGTTCAATACTATGTTTAAAATTTTTCATATCTAATTTAACAGGATTTGGAGTATTAGATATAGCACTTTTTGCTAACGCTTATAGAGGAGGAAATTATGCCGGTTCTGGACTTTATACAGGAATAATAATTTATTTATTACCGCTCATAATTTCTTATTTAATATTAGAGGGGATATCTTATAAAAAGATAATATTCCCCTTTTTTGTTATTGTAATTGTTTCATTCATACTTGGCCTTAGGGTTTTTATTCTACTACCAATGGTTTCATACATTATTAGAATATTAGAGTCTATTTTTAATTCAGAATCTACAAAATTTTTTAATAGTAATCCCGAAGTAAACTCTAGGAAAAAATTTAACTTTATAGTATTAGTAACAATAGCGATTTTTGTAGTAGTAATTCCAAAATTAATTTTAAGTACAAAAATGCAAGATGCTTATAGCATAACTGATATGATCAACTCGATTCTTGGGAGGTTTGATTATAAAACTCTAGAATCTTCTTATAGCAATAGTTCAATGAATGGATTAGGCTGTTTTACTCCAATAATTAATAAATTTGCAACTTGCGATTTGTCCCAATTTAAATATATAGTGCATGCTCCAATAGTAGGCTTTGAAGATAAAGGCAATCCTTTAGGTTGGGAGATCCCATTAATACCGTTAATTTATTTACTTAAATTAAATTTCTTAGAAATAGCAACAATAACAATTTTGGGTTGCTTTATTATTAATGGGAATTTTTATTTTAAAAACCTTATTAATAAAAAATTATCAACAAAAAAGCCTCTTCAAAATTTCTTATTCGCATATATTCGTTTCTTCAAACTTTTACTTCCTTTAATAATAATTAAGGGTGTTTTTTTTGATTACCATAGTGCTATGACTTTATTTGAGAGATTATTTTTTGTTTCATTAATACCAGGCTTTGTTTTATTTATAAGTACATTAAATAAAAAATTTGCTTGAGATTTTGAATATTAATTTTAAAAAAGTTTTATATCCCTTATCAACATTAATTGGATCTTTTTTTGGTCTTTTATCTTTGATAAAGGTAAGTAGTATAAATCAAAATCAATCCATAGATGAATTATTAATCATACTAGTAGCAGCTGGAGGATCATGTTTTATAAGTACATGGGGGCCATTCTTTACTCTTACACAAAAAGAACAAAAACCATTTTTAGAAATAACAATTTTAATTTTACCCTTAATTGTTATTTCTTCAATAACTTTAATGTTTAGTTTATCGTTATCATTATCTTTTTTTGTGGGCGGCATTCAATCAATAATATTTCAAATCCTAATTAGTAAAAAAAAAGGTGTTTACACAATTTTTTGGCCTTTATTTATTCATTCAGCCGTCATTATTAGCTTATATCTACCATTCCCATTTATAGTTGAACATTGGTCTTATTTTTATCCTTCTATATATATTTTAAACTTATTATTCTATTTTTATATCCTAAGATTGATAACGATCAATTCAATAGTAGATTTCTTTAGAAATATAAAAAGTAAAGTTCAAAAACTTGCTATAAAATTTAAAAAAATCAGCGGAAATGAAAAAAGGTACTTTAGCTCAAGTGAATTTCTTTCAAGAATATTATTAGCCTTTTTAACTTCTTCTCTATTTTTCGTATCCGCCATCCTTATTACAGTTGTGGCACCATTTAATCAAATACCTTTACTTTTATTATTCGATAAAATATCATTTTCTATTTCTTCTGCTTTAATTAAACGTTTTCTTGTTAAAGGATTTTTTGAAGTTGAGAGTTTAAAAATTAGTACAAAATTAGTTTTTTATTCATCTATTTTATCTACCCTATCAATTATCTTATTTATTTTATTATCTCTTAATTTAAATATTTTTCCCTTTAATTTAGGTTTAATTGCTCAAACAATTGATAGTTTAGATATCTACTATAATTCCCATAATTATTTTGATATTCTAAAGTTAATTGCAATAATTATGATAATATCTCTAGGTAATGCTATACAAATAAATACATCATATCCTTTGCGAGCATTACAATTTATTTCACAGGATAATCTAAGGGGATTAAATCTTAAATCTAATAAAATCTCTTCTTATTATTTTAAATTACTGATAGGTGTTTTTCTTGGATTTTTATTTTTAATATCGCAAACCTCTAATAATTTATCTTTGAATAAATTATTCTCAGAAACTCAAATTTATCATTTTATACCTGTAATCCTAATTCTTTGTTGGTGGATATTTGTTGCTAATTGGGCAATGTTCGCTAAAAGATATCTTTTGAAAAAGA
>MDSZ01104871.1_pt1 | contig 12165 bp, 27 predicted proteins | sample 811201 | NCBI WGS metagenome assembly MDSZ01 (sample SAMN05326647, study PRJNA326480) | marine metagenome | isolation source: seawater | place: Indian Ocean: North | collected 2010
GATCTTACCTTTGGGTTCATCATAGATTGTTTTAGTTTCGTTCTCCATATACACTTTAAGTGTTTTCATTAGATCATCTCCACCAACCCAACCATCACCAAGTCCATCAAATGATAGTTTCTGTTTAACCTCACTCATTACTCAACCTCCCATTTATTATTACATTCACTTAACAATTCTTGAATACACCCTATAAAATATCTTTGTATCCTATCACCTCTATCACCACCATATTCACTAATTTCTCTATTAACCTCACCTATAAAATCATCTATTCTATTAGGGGTGTTGTCTCCATAGTTATCAAGACTATATTTTTCTTGTAATCCATCAATCAGTTCATACATTTCACTACTCCATTTACAATCTCTACCTCTCATTACTTAACCTCCCATTCTTTTTTTAACTCTTGAATTATCTGTATAACATCTTTTTTCTTAAAACAATCATTATGTAACAGAGGTAGTTTTTCAATCATATCCTCAACATCTTTTATAATCATCTTTTTAGTAACTCGTTGTCCTTCACCATAACCACTCATATAGATTTCATACCAAGTTCCATCATCAAGGTTATTATCAGTATCCTCGTAGTATTCACACCAAGTATCCCAATCGTGTATTTCTACCTCATCTTTCCATATTTTATTTTTACTCATTACTTATCCTCCGTATAATATTTTTTAAGTGGTAAGAGACCTTCTTTGATAAGATCTTGTCTTTGTTCCATTAAACTTTCATTTAGACTTTCAAGTATGAAATCATTGATAAATGATCTCCAACATTCGTATAATAATTCTTCTCTACATATTGTAGTTCCATCATACTCATCATCATTATTTTTCATTATCATTGAGAACAGAACATCTAAAACTCCCATTTGATCTAATGGGTGTGGATCTCTTTTTTTATCTTCTTCAGAACGATTACTCCACATATTCCATTTATGTATATCTTCTTTACTTTTTAGATCATCAAATTTTTCAATCAATAGTTTCTCAACTAAATCAAAATCATAACAATCTATCTCTCTATTTTTACTCATTATATCTGTCCTTTTTCTCTCATTTTAACAACTAATCTCAACATACTAAGTATAGATTGTTCGGTAAAGTGTAATAAACTACCTATACTTTCAATTGGTTCGTAATTTTGTTCTTTAATGGAACATTTCAACTCTAATCTATAACTCACAAATTCCGTTTGTAACTTCTCAATATGATCATAAATCTCACTATCTAAAACCACCATTCCATCTTTATCTGTTGTTACATTCTTTATTAAATCAAAAATTCCGTGATATTCAATTTGACTACGATATTCTTGTTCCATTACATTATATTGTTCTATTGTTTTTATCATTTTTTAATCTCCGTTTTATTATTTGTATTATTATCAATCATCTTACAATACAATATAATACGATCGGGTTTTGTTGGACTTACAGATAGGATCATAACTCCAACAAATGATCCTAAGAGTTATGATCTAAATACAAAAAAGGTGTAAATGTTCGTTCGTTTATTTACACCTTTTTTATCGTTTTGTCGTGGGGAAAAGACTAATTTGGTATGTGATTTTTCATAACTCCATACACATTTTCTCTTGTCCATTTACCACCACTTTTGGTTTTATGTCTGTTTTTAGTGAGGTAATAACTTATTCTTCCATAAGAAAAACCCTTATCTCTAAGTTTAAACATCTTTCTTAACATTCGTTTTTCTTTTGGGTTTTCAATTAGATCATCACCAACACGATCAAATCCGTATCTTGTTACACCATAAACTTTGTTGTTTTCCTTTTTAACTCTTAGGGTGTCTTTGGTTCTTTCACGGATCATCTCTAATTCCATTTCATACAAACTACTCAAAATGTTTAGAGTAAATCTTCCTATTGGACTTGATGTATCAATGTTTTCTTTAATAGAAATAAACTTGGTATTCTTATCAGTCATCAATTTAACACTCTTATAAGTCTCACCAAGATTTCTACCCCATCTACTTATACTGATCACAATTAGGTTATCAACTTCACCTTGATCTATTAGATCTAAGATCTTATTGTAACCTTTACGAAGATCAATTTTCTCAATACCACCACTGATCCCTTCATCTATGATCAACTGATCTAACTTAATATTGTGTAGATCACAATAATCATTGATCTGTTTTTTCTGTGTTTCAACAGAGTTCTCTTGTTTTAAAAGTGAGTTCCTAATGTATCCTATATTCATCATAAACCTCTCAATTCCTTGTTTATTTTTTTAAGTAACAAATCTTTAAGTTTATCTCTAACATCTTTGAAGAACTTTACTTGTTCAGTATCTTTCTTCATTTGATATTGTATGATCACTTCATCTAATTCATATAAAGTCATTAGTTCCTCCCATCTTTCACTTGATCAAAATAAGTTCTTAAAATAGTCTCCATTTCACATTCATTTAGATCACGATTTAAGATCTTACAAATTTCACCACAAACCTCAACAAACCATTCCTTATAAAAATCTTTATTATCAGTATGATCTAAAAAATCTCTTATCTTTTGTATAGTCATTATAAGATCTCCTCATTAGTTTTAGTCATACTCCATATCTCTTGATCTGTTAATTGATCTTGGTAGATCAGTCTTAGATCATTGTAGATTATAAATTGTTTAGGTGTTAAATAACCCTCATCAATTTCATTAAAATAATCTATCATATCAAACCAATCCATCATCGTTTTTCTCCTCTTAAAATCATATTATAATTTACTAAATTTGTTGGATATAAACAAGTAAATAAGACATCTTATCCAACAAATAATAATATAATAATAAAAGGGGTGAGAGAGTGATACTATGATTGAATTAGATATGAGAAAATCCAACCATCTGTGAGAATATCACTCACCCCTAATTTGGAAGGTGAGGGGTGGTTGATGAAAGTATGATTGAAAGGAAAACCACCCCTCCTATGGAAATACTAAATAATTATTTCTTCCAATCTTTCAATATATTTTTCATATATTTTTCAAGATCAAATGTTTCGTTATTCCAAAACCGATCCCATACATAATTCAATTGGTAGAAATGAGTATTCTTTGGTTCAAATTCAAATCCTCTATCTTTATGATCCCAATATGTTTCCCAAAACCATTTCTCTTCATCTTTGTAATCAGTATATTCTAATAGTCTCTCCATTCTATCTTGATCTTCTTTTGTTAAACTCCACACCTTTACGATCTTCTCATCTTGATCAATTGATGGAAAGAATGGGTTTGATTTATATTCTAACCATTTTCTTGTAATTAGATCTGTAACCATTTCATTAATTTCACCATCTAAATCAGTTAAGAAATGATCTAACAATTTCTTATCTTTTTTATCTGTTCTAATCTCAATGTGTAGATCATTTGTATTTACCATCTTTCTTATCTTGGATCCTTTTTTATCTTTACTCATTACTATCTCCCCTATTTTCTCTTTTCCCAAAATAATCAACCATTCTCACTTCAAGTTTTGATAGTTTTTTATTCATCTTCTCAAAGTCCTTATGGAAGTGTTTATAAAATCGTTTCACATCATCATTTTCATTATCCCAATCACTACAAGTTGATAATCTGTATTTCACACTTAAATCACTAACGATATAGGAAATCACCTCTTGTAGTGTTAAATCTTTTCTCATTACTCAACCTCTCCCTTAGTAATTGGTTCCATATCTTTCAACATTTTATCATATAGATCTACATTACTTATTCTACTCTTGATTAGTTGAATAGTGTGTAGTTGTCCCAAAATAAACATCTTCATCATTTCATCGTATTCATCTCTATTACGATGATACCCTTTCATTCCATCTTCAAATATTCTTCTTTTTTCATAGATCTCATCATTAAGATTGAATATTACTTTTCTCATTTCTTCATATCGTTTATAAGTTTCAGTTTGTATTTTATCTTTACTCATTGTCTTCCTCCATTAAAATTGATTGATCACCACCCAATGTCTTGTATAATTCAAGACAAATAAGTTCTTGGGTGATGTAGTTTTGTTCATCACATACATCTTTTATAAAATTCATAATCCATTCAAATACTTCTTCTGTTGTGTTCTCTTTTAAGTATTTTTCTCCGTGTCCTATGATCCCAAACGATTGTCCAATTGTTAGACTACTTCCACCAACTCTTTCAAGTAGATATTTTGTATCTGTTAGTTTCTTTGGATCTAAATATAAATGATCTTCAAAATGATCAGGAAAACTGAAATTTCTTGTATTACCTTTATCATTAATTATTACTTTTTTATTCATTGTCTTCCTCCATAAAATTGAATTTTGGTTCGTAATTTTCAATAAAGTTTGACCATTCCTTTTTAATAATTTCACTTGTGAAATGATCAAGGGTGTAATAGTATGTTTTCCAAATTACCTCTTTCATATTGTCCGTAAATATTTCATTTAATTCATTCCATTGTTGATCTGTTAATTCAATACCATTAGACACTTTCTTCATATCTCTCTCTACTCTATCCTTAGTCATAGTTTCACCAAGAATACTTGTTACTTGTTCTATATTACTCATTACAACACCAACCCTTTCATTCTTTCTCTTGTTATCTCATTACCACTATTATCAGTAATATGAAACCCTACAAATTCATCATTATGATTAAATGTATTAGTTACACTTACTCCTTTTGTTAAATGTCCTATCTCTCTCCAATCATAACCACAACTATCATCTGTTATTGTTTCAATCAATTCATCAAATGTTAATCCTTTGGTGAAAGATTGAATACCATTACCATTATTAAAATTGGGATTAAATAATCTACCATCAAGAACATCATAGTATTTTGTTTTTGGGAATACTTGTAGAACCATATAGTGAGTATCACATATTCTATTAAAACTATATGTTTTACCTACCTTAGTTTTTGGATTTACTCTTCTTTTCCATACTTGTAAAACCTCTTCTAATGGGTTCCAATCATTAAATGTATATGTCTCTTCAACTATATAGTCTGTATTATGTTTAGTCCAATTAATTAATTTGTTCTTTAATTTTATCATTACTCTTCCTCCGTTTTATTTTTTAAGTCTTCCATAAATTGTTTAGTGATTACTTGTTTCATCATTTCATAATGTTTCTCACCCATCAGTTCTTCAACCTCCACACCATTCCATTCCTTATCCCATAACTCTATCATTTCATCAGTTGGATTGGAAACAATATCTTCTAAATAGATGACTGATATATCACAACAATTAACACCCTCATCATATCTCTCATTTTCCATTTCTTGTAGATCCGTTTTAGTCATTTTCAACCTCCTCCCAATCATAGATTTCGTCCCAACCATTTTCGTAATAAACCTCATCTATAATTTGTTTAACTTGTCGTAGTGATAGTCTCCAAACATTTCCAAACATATCCGTTTGTCCTATATTCACTTTCTTTATCAAATCTCTAAATTCAGTATGGATATAACTTTCGTCTTCACAATCATTCACATCCGTATAGTGTCCGTGTATCATTACACCATATTTCTTTGTTTTTTCATCTAACATATGTTTGATTTCACCATATCTAACAATTATCGTTCCATCATCATTCTGTTGATATTTATATCCATACTCATCATCTGTTAAAAGTTCTTTAATCATTACTTTCCTCCTTATTTTTTACATTATTTAGAAACTCTTGTTGAGTTCCATTTAGTTCTCGTTTTCTTCTTTCCCAACCAAGTTGAATAGTGTTTGTGATTTCTTCAATTGAATTAAATTCAATATTATCCAAGTAACCATAGGTTATATCACTACCTAATTCTTCCCAACCAATCTCAATAGTTGTATTCATTCTATCTCCAATTGGTGTGAAACAATAGTATGTTAAACCAACCTCTCTATCTTTATATGTTCCACTAAACTTGTATTTATAACTCATTACTTATCCTCCATTTCATTGAAATAAGAACTTTGATTGATAATTTTATTGATGGTTTTAATACTACCTCTAAATTCATCCCACTCTTTTTGGGAAACATCACAATCAAAAATCATACTTACTAATAGATTTCTAATTTTATATAATTCACCTAAATCAATCATAACTCCTATAACTCCTATTGGTGGTATGTTCTTATTATCAAACATTACACTACCTCACTTTCTTCTAATTGTGTTTCAAGAGAATATTGTGGGAACCCTACATTCCACATCATATATTGATATTGAAGAGTTCTGTAATACTCACCTATGGTTTCGTATCCACCTCTTAAACATTTTTTATTATCTTCTTCTTCATTGAATTGTTTAACTGAAAAACAATTGATGTAATTTTTATTATCATCACCACCATTAAAATCCCATCTTTGTAATTTCTTCATTTCAAGTCTCAATAATGGTGTTGGTAATCCGTCCATATCACTTTCTCCCAAACCAACTAAACTTGTTACTCTAAACAATTCCCAAGTTTTAATATCTTGTTCTAATTCCATTATTTCTTCATCAGTTAATTGTCCTTTATGATATTGGTTCATAACCTTGAAGTATTCTGTATCATCTATGTGTTTTCTATTTATTTTACTCATTGTATTCCTTTCTGTTTTTTTCATCTTTTTTCTTTCGTAATTAATCAATCTTTAACCTTCACTTTAATATAAAATGAAATTCATTTGTTGGACTTATGATCTATAATTTTATCCCAACAAATTCTCATTTTAATTTTAGATTTTATCACGAAATCTCCTCTAATTGTGTAGATCTTAATTAACCTACATACTAATATAAAAAATCTTGTTTGTGTTGGAATTAGATATATGATCATATATCCAACAAATTTGTTAGATTTTAGATCTAAGGATTATTATATTAACCAACAATATATTGAGGTGTTAAATGGTTAAGAAAAGAAGATCACAGATAAGACATAATCCACGATTTGAATTTATCCCTACTGATAAATGGAAGAAATTAACTGATGAGGAAAGATCTACATTAGGAAGTTATAAAAGAACTTGGGGTTGGTTGAAAAAAAGAGAGAAGGAATTGGAAGAACTTGAAACCTTACTTACAAAGAAGATCAAGAGTAAGAAACTTCAAATTAATAAATACAAAAACAAACTAAATCAATTAAACGATAGTATTGATCATTTAAGATCCACATACAATTTCACCATTTCATTTTATAACTACAATAGATACAAAAGAAAAGATGGTGTGGTTAATAAGTTCTATATGATCACATGTGGTTTTAGTGATCATAATAAAACCAAAGTGAATTTTCCTTGTGGAAATGAAGATAGAATTAAAAATCATCTCATTGAATATTACAGACAAACACAAAAGAAATCATATTTTGAAATGTATGAGGAAAGAATTAATCAAGATTGGATAGAGTTTATTAAAAAAGAATGTTCAAGAGATAATGGTGTGATCAAAAGTAAATTGTGGGATCTGTGTTTGGAAGATCCATCTACATTCAAGAAAAAAGGTTTCAAATTTAAGGTAAATATTGAATATTTCTTTCCATTACCCCAAAAATCAAAGAAATAAGACACTTTTTTAACCATTTCATATAATTTCATTAAGAATTGAAAAACCTTTCAGGAGAGGGTAATTCCTGTAACTCCTGATATATTAACAAGTTATGGGTGAAGTGAAAATGGGAACTTGTATTGGTTGGTGTGTATAAATATCATTTCCAATTCACCCAAAATACTTGTTAAAAATGTCCTTTGTAGAGATCCTTTGTTTCAATTGTTTTTGATATTGAGACTTTAATTCTTTTAACCTTTCAATTTCATTATATAACTCTTGATCTGTATTACCATTCTTGATCTTGAAACAACACCTCTTGATCAAAGTATTGATCTTATCAATTCTGTATTCCAAAGTGTTTATTGTAGTAGTCTTTTTCCCATACATATTTCAACTTCCCTCTATCACCAAGATACTTGATACCAATTCTTTTATACATATTACAAACATCACCTCGTTCTCTTTTTTTCTGTAAGATCTTGGATATTTTATTTATTTCTTTTGGTGATAGATCTTCAATTACATCTTTTGTTGTTTGATCCATAAGTAACCACTCTGTTACAAGATCATCAACATCTATGATCTTATCTGTTAGATCTCTTTTTCTCATATCATCTAACCAATATTGTAATTCATTTTGGAACTCTTCCCACTCCTCATCATTCATATTCATATCATCGTCATCTCTCCATAATTCAAGATCTGTATTTGGAATGAATGGATCGTTTGGGATCAATTGTTTCAACTTACTTTCAATTAGTGGTTTAAGTTTAATCATTACTTAACTTTCTTAACTTATCTTGGATCTCATCTGTGAAACTATCTTCCAAATTCTTTTTAACTTGATCCATACCAAGATTTCTTTTCAACATCATTAGATTAATCTTAGTCTGTAACAATGTATCCATCTCTTTTGAGATTTCACCTATCCGTTTATCTAAATCTTTAATCTTGTTCTTCATTAGACAAACTTTATATCATCACCAAGTCTTTCAATCTTGTTGATGTATCCTTCAAATGATTTTGGTTTAATCAAACCTTTCAAACTTTCAAAGACTTCTTCTTTTGTCTTACCATTTCTTAGTTCTTTAAGAATGTATATTAGTTTGTTTGATTGTGTCCAACCCATTACTTTAATTAATTCTAATTCGTTATTAAATTTCATATTGTCTCCATTGTTATTATCACAGAAAATTCAGTTAATTACATTTGAATGTTGAGTGTAATGAAACATTCAAATGTTCTTCATTACTTAAATTGGTATTGTTCTATTGTTCAACTTGTCCTATTGTTCTTAATTATTGTTATCATTTAATTATTTTAAAATTTGATTATTAAATTATTCACAATAATAATTATCAAGTAAAAACCTCAAACAAGAGGTTTTTTTTAACTTTTTATAAACTTTTTTCAAATCAATATACTATACATATCAGTTAGTATAAGTTTTTCTGTAAATAATATTTGTTTTATTTGATATGTGTTCAATTGGTGTTTCAGTGATGGTTGTAGGTTACATATATATACCCAACCCCCCACACTAATATGGTATTTTAGTATAGTAAGATCACAGAGATCATAGATCATATGGATTATAATATACGATCACACCATTACTATGGTAATTTTCTTAGATCTGTTTTTGTAAAATCAAAATGTTTATCACATAGAGGACATCAAAAACTAAAAACGAAAATATCAAATTTCCTTTTCAAGTTCATTTATCTTGATTTCTAATAATCTGTCTTTTAACAATGGATCTTGATTTATCCATTTTACTTTGTCTTTTGATCTGTGTTTTTTCACTTAGTCTTTTATAAAACTTCATCATTGTTTGAACTGAATGTCTCGTGATCTCACATAGATCCATAATATCATAACCCTCACTGATCATATGTGAAATGAAATAACTTCTCAAATGATGTGATACCTCTACATCAAACTTTTTGAAGTTCTCTTTCTCAACTATAATTGACTTAAAGATTTGAGAGTAATGAGTTCTACTAATGTGTCTATTCTTATGTGTAACCATATTAGGTGATGAGAACATATATTGACTTTCCCTAAACATTAACTTACATACATCTACAAGGTCGGTATCATATGATATGATCTTACCATTTTTATCTTTAACAACTTTATGATCACAAGGTGGTTTCACCCAACTCTTTACCTTATATTGAATAGGAACTAAACCATCTCTACCTTTGAAATCATCAAGAATTAAAAACCATACACCATCTCTTTTATCCCAATAAGTAGATGAGTTTTTAACATCTTTTCTTTTTAACCAATGATCTTTGGATCTAAAACTCATTAGGATCTCACCAAACCTAAAACCACTATACAACTGAAACAATGAAATGAAATAAACTATATCACTACCCACACCTTTGGTATGAAATCTTGTCTTCTTTTGATCTCCATTCTTTAAATAATCATTCCATAAATCACCGACCTTATGACCACAGATATTTAACATTTGATCATAATGTTCTTTATCATAACCTAATTGATCAGTAACATGTTTCTTATCTTTACGACTTGGTTTATAGATCTTATTTACCCACTCCATTGTTATTGGGTGTGATTGTAATAAACCCTTACCAACATCTTCATCACTTAACCAATTAAGGAATTGTCTAACTCCTTTGATATATGTTTTGATCGTGTTACGAGTTAGATGTTTTTTCTCACAATGTGAGATGTAATTTAGGATCAAAGTTTTAAGTTTAGATCCATTCTTTAAATCATCAAATCTTACATCAGTGATCTTACAGAAATCATCAAATCTATTAACACTATTTTTTAGAGATGTGGTGGTTTCATACATTCTTCCATTGTTACTTTGTTCTTCTTTTAATAACTCACCAATGTATTCATCTATCAATCTTCCAATCTTCATATTGGACATAACTTTTGGTTTGAAATCTTCTAATTGTTTCTGTGATAAAACTTTTAAACAATGTTGAAATGATGTTTCCCCATTACTATTAACTCCCTCAAATGTTTTACATAAATACTTAAATCTTTTCTTACCATCACCACTACTCAGTAAGAAATACCAATAGTAATCTTTCTTTCTTTTTTGAACATGAAAACTTCCCTTTTGACTTGATGTATTGGTTTGGAAATAGAAGTCTTTGAGTTCTTCTATATAACCAAAATCTTCCTTTGTTTTCTTAACATTCTTATCAGTCATATCATCATTCCTTTTGTGAATTATCATACACTTTAATGTATTGTAGATCTATGGTGTTGGACTTATGATCATAACCATTAGTCCAACAATCGTAACTTATAGTTCTCAATCATTGATCATAATATAAATGATAACAACAATGATAACAACCGATAATAGTTATATTTGAAATGTCTTATTTTAGAGGGGGTTTAGGGTGGTTACTTACAGACTGATGTTTCTACGAAATATGTTAGTTTGTTAGGTGTTTTTGGTGTAACTACCTTATTTTCTAATATGTTAAGTGTTTCACTCATATGATAACAACTGATAACATCAATTACAAACTGATGTTTTTAAATACCTCTTATTAATTGAACTAATCTTTTCATAAAATTTGAGTTTTTTAGATCCTTTTGTTGTTATCATAATGATAACATCAATGATAACAACTTTTGATCTTAAATGGACTAATATTCTTAAAATTAATTAACCATTAACCCTCAGTTAATTTAATTGAATTTTACTATAAATTCTACAAATCTTTATATATAAAAAAACCACAGATATTCTCTGTGGTTTTTACATAAACTATAAAATTAAACCATAAATAAGGACTAATGTTAAATTAAAAGTCCATTTTAAATCATACTCTCACCCCCTTTACTTTTTGTCTTTCCATATTATTACCTTTCTTTTTTTCCTCATCTTTAACTTACATACTAATTTAATACACCCATTGTTTGTTGGACTTAATCTTATGATCATAGATCCAACAAAATACGATCCAACCTTTTCCATTCTTTATATACTTCTTCTTGTCTTTTTCTTTCTTCATATGAAATCAACATATGTTTATAGAATGAATTAATTTCTAAGAGGTATTCCAATTCATTCTTGGTTGTCTCCACCTCACTATAAGTTCTTTTTTGTAGGTATTGAATGAAATGGGTTAGTTCGTGGATCAGTGTTTTTCTATAACCTTCATATCTGTTAAGATTTATTCCACCTATTGGTGATAGATAAGGTAGTTTCCTTAGATAGTTAAACATATTATCACAACCTCTTAAACCTATCCGTATTCTTTTACCTTTACTCTTTACTCTTTGGTTTGGGTTGTGATAGAAACAACTACCTCTTCCACTTTTAGAGATATGAATATCCTTTAACCCAAAGTCATTCCATTCTTTATTTTCAGTAAGTCCATCATACTTTCTCTCTAACCATCTTTTACATTCTTGTAATCCATCTTCATATTGATATTCTTTAATAATTTTACCCATTCTTTGTCCCTATCATTTTTTTCCACAATGTTACATCCCACTTAATATTATTCTTTTCACAATATTCTATCATCTTGTAGATCTTACCTTTGGGTTCATCATAGATTGTTTTAGTTTCGTTCTCCATATACACTTTAAGTGTTTTCATTAGATCATCTCCACCAACCCAACCATCACC
>MDSZ01191515.1_pt1 | contig 12165 bp, 10 predicted proteins | sample 811201 | NCBI WGS metagenome assembly MDSZ01 (sample SAMN05326647, study PRJNA326480) | marine metagenome | isolation source: seawater | place: Indian Ocean: North | collected 2010
GCGATAACGGAAAGGACATCAGCTATCATGCCCGTTCACCTCTACGGACACCCAGCAGAGATGGACTCCCTCACCGAAATCTGTACCCGCAAGGGGCTGACGCTCCTGGAGGATGCAGCACAAGCTCATTTAGCTACTTACAAATCTCAACCTGTTGGCACCTTTGGAACAGCAGCATTTTCCTTTTATCCCACCAAAAACATGACAAGTGGTGAGGGAGGAATGATTGTAACTGCAGATGATGAGATAGCACGAAAAGCTAAGTTATTAAGAAATCAAGGCATGGAAACTAGATACCAAAATGAGATAGTTGGATTCAATAATCGTATGACGGATATCCATGCAGCTATCGGACGGGTACAACTAGGAAAATTGCGCGAACGAACAACTAGAAGACAAGAAAACGCTTCTTTCTTAAGTGAAAACCTATCTTCCGTGACGACCCCAGCAAAAAGCAGCGACGTTGACCATGTGTTTCATAAATACACAATCAAGAGTGATAGCAGGGATCGGCTTTCAGACTATCTAACACAGTCAAACATCGGAAACGGTGTGTACTACCCGACACCGGTCCATGAACTTCCTTCATTTGGAAAAGATATTGATTTACCGAATACCAAAGCTGTTGCTCAACAAGCACTTTCAATACCCGTTCACCCACTGCTAACACAAGATGAATTAAACATGATTGTTGAGGTTATCAACGCATGGAGTTGAGAGCTGGGCTTGTAGGACTGGGTATGATGGGAAGAAATCATGCGCGTGTGATGTCGTCTACAGACCGAGTAGCACTTGTCGGTATTGCTGATCCTGTTGGAGATCAGACAGGCAACATTGATAAATCACTCATTGTCTCTTCTGTCGATGAACTTATTGAGCGAAAATTAGACTTAGCTGTAGTTGCGTGCCCGACTAGCGAGCATGAGCAAGTAGCGCTTCAACTATGTGAAGCAGGGGTACATGTGTTAGTTGAAAAACCACTTGCGGTGGATTCTGAAGGAGCTAAACGTATCGCATCAGCATTTGATGATGCGAATCTCGTTGGCGCCGTCGGGCACATAGAACGCTTTAATCCCGCTATCCGAAGTATGCGAGAAAGAATTGGGGCAGGTGAAATAGGAGAACTATTCCAAATCTCCACGAGAAGAATAGGGCCTTTCCCTAATAGGATTCAAGATGTTGGTGTTGTTAAAGATCTAGCCACACACGATCTTGACCTTACCACATGGGTAGGCGCGGCAAATTTCAGTCATATTTCTGCCCATACCGCTCACAAAACAGGAAGAAATCACGAGGACCTAGTAGCGATAACAGGCCTTCTTGAAAATAATATCGTCACGAATCATTTAGTTAATTGGTTGTCGCCTGTGAAAGAGCGCTTCACAATAGCTACCGGAGAGAACGGATCTCTAGTCGCCGACACGTTGCTAGCTGACCTTACATTCCACAAAAATGCAAATGCCCCTACTCCCTGGGAAGGGATCTCCAGATTCCGTGGCGTAGCTGAAGGAGATATGATCCGTTTCGCTATCGCAAAACCTGAGCCGCTAAGAACAGAATTTGAAGGCTTTAGAGACATGGTGCTTGAAAACGGTGGAGAGATAGTATCAATGAGCGACGGAGTTTTAGCCGTGGAGAATGCTGAAAGAGTTCTAGATTCTGCTTCAAAAGCGAAGACTAGATTGGAGTAAAATGACGACGTGTGTTGTGGGACTCGGGAAAATTGGATTGCCCTTAGCCGTTCAAATTGCGATTAAAGGTGAACATGTAATCGGAGCTGATATAAATAGTTCGGTTGTTCAACAAATTAATAGCGCCGAAGTCCCTTTCCCAGGCGAGAGTGAATTGCCAGAGCTGCTTAAGGAAGTTATAGATAACGGTTATCTTGTAGCTTCAACGAACACAAAGGAAGCAGTTAGTCAAGCTGACCATGTAGTAGTCGTTGTGCCGGTTCTAGTTGATGATTCAGCTGATCCTGACTTTTCAGCCATAGATTCCGCGACGAATGATATCGCCGAAGGACTGACCTCCGGCACCTTGGTTTGTTATGAAACTACTTTACCGATTGGAACAACACGCACCCGATTCGCCCCTGTGCTTGAGAAGACATCAGGCCTAACTTGTGGATCTGATATTTTTATTGCATATAGTCCGGAAAGAGTTTTCAGTGGACGAATATTTGCTGATCTGCGCGCATACCCTAAGTTAGTCGGTGGTTTGGACCCAATTTCAGCTGACCGAGCAGTTGCATTTTATGAGCGCATACTTGATTTTGATAATCGAGATGATCTTTCACGTCCAAACGGAGTTTGGAATTTAGGTAAAGCAGAGGCCGCTGAGATGGCAAAGCTTGCAGAAACTACATACCGAAATGTAAATATTGCTTTAGCTAATGAATTCGCTCTCCATGCAGAGGAGCTTGGGCTTGATGCATACGCAATCATCGAATCCTCAAACAGTCAGCCCTTCAGTCACATACACCAACCGGGGATAGCTGTTGGAGGACATTGCATACCCGTATACCCAAAATTTTATATTAAAACTGACACGCGATGCAGCCTGCCCAGAGCAGCAATTAATGTTAACGAGTCAATGCCAAAACGAGTGATTCAAATAGCCCTCGAAGAGTTTGATTCACTTAGAGACATGAAGGTAGCAATACTCGGACTTGCCTATCGTGGCGGAGTAAAAGAAACCGCATTCTCAGGAGCATTCCCTCTAGAGGAATACATAGAAGATCTTGGCGGCTTTCCAGTTATCCACGACCCTTTGTTTTCCGATGAAGAGATACAATCCCTTGGACTAGAGCCATACAACCTTGGAGATTCCTGCGATCTTGCTATCGTGCAAGCAGATCACCAAATGTATACCGAAATTACTGCAGAAGATCTACCTGATGCAAAGTTGATCGTAGACGGACGAAATATAATTAGTTCGAACATAATTTCACCTATTCCTGTGAAATATTTGGGCAAAGGAGCCTAATCATGCGCATACTAAGCGTGGTTGGAGCCCGACCTCAGTTCGTAAAGCTAGCCCCTGTACATAGGGCACTTTCAGACCTAGGAGTAGAGCACATTATTGTCCACACCGGACAGCACTACGATTCAAAATTATCAGATATTTTCTTTGAGGAATTCAATATCCCTGCCCCTATCGCAAATCTCGCCATCGGGTCTCACTCTCATGCCGTGCAAACTGCCAAAATTATTGAGAGTCTGGAGCCTCATATAGTTTCCCAAAAACCAGATTGGGTACTTTGCTATGGTGACACCAACTCAACGCTTGCATGCGCTGTGGTCTGTTCAAAGCTGCCTTTCAAAATGGCCCACATTGAAGCCGGGCTAAGATCGAAGAATACCTTCATGCCAGAAGAGCATAACCGTATCCTAACTGACCACTGTTCTGACCTTCTCTTGGCCCCTACAAATAATGCTATGCAACATCTACAGAATGAGGGTTTAAGCGAACGCTCCCACTTAGTAGGTGATGTTATGATTGATGTTCTAAACACTGCGAAGGAGTCCATATCCGGTGATGGCCGAAGCTCTATAGAAATTAACGCTCGTGAGGGTCAATTTTACCTTGCGACGATTCATAGACAGGAGAACAGCGATATTGAAGACAGGCTCAGAGAAATAATTGATGCATTATCAGAGCTTGATTTACCAACTTACATTCCTTCCCATCCTCGTTTGGTCAAGAAATGCAAAGAATTTGATATTGAACTAAACAAAGGATCGCTCCGCTCAATTGACCCGCTGAGCTACCGTGAGCTCGTTGCTGCCGTGATAAAAGCTGAGCATATCATCACAGACTCAGGGGGACTTCAAAAGGAGTCATTTCATCTTGGAACGCCGTGCACCACTGTTAGAACAGAAACAGAGTGGGTTGAAACCTTAACTGGAGAATGGAACAAGTTAGTTGAGCCTAAACAGATCACTGATGCCATCTCTCGGCCTCTCCCAAGTAGTGAACGAGGGTTTCCCTTCGGAAAGGGCGATGCCGCAGATAATATCGCAAAGCTTTTATTGAAGTTTTAAACTATTAAATTATTTGAACTTCAACTCGTTTCCCATCAGCAAAATCCATGACTGCCTTTAAGTCCTGAAGATCAAAGACCTCAATGCGCGTGATCTTGACCTCGGTTTGAATCTTTTGTAGGGAGTTAACAACTTCTTTATAATGAGGGGAGATCAAAGAGCCATTAGTGCTTGAAACGATTTGCGGTCTAGTAGTTGGCGAATGACTTCCACTAAAAAGTGATTTAAATTTTCTCACCGACCTAATTGTGAAAAGTAATGACTTTTCAGTAACAGCACCGGCCAAAGACCCTCTTCGAAGAAGTCGTATAATTTTATATTTAATGTTATCCATTGCCCTATAAACGCTAATCTTTCTTGCCTGTTGAGTCGTCAAGAACGACCTAACAGCAATCCTTGAGTTATTTGAGTGCTTGTGACAAAAGTCTATTGAGGGGCAGAGAACTAGTAGCTCAACATCTTCTTGTTGCAATATCCAAGTGATGTATGAATCCAACTCATCAACTCTATATGGTTCTGAGATAAGTAAAACTATCATGAAAGGACTTCCTCATAGATTTCTTTCAAGTGGCCGACTATGACATCTTGACTAAATCGTTTTCTAAGTATCTCTGATGCATCCTTGAGCTCTAAACGTCGTATCCCAGATCTCCATTTCTCAATAGATCCTGATATTTCTTTATATGTCGCTGATGGGTCCAGAATAAGCCCACTGATCTCTGACAAATCCTCCCAGGTATCCTTTGAGCCGCCATTTTTTATTGAAACTACCGGGAGACCGCTAGCTATAGCCTCAAGCGAAACAATACCAAAGGTTTCGTAAGGACTTAGATGCACCATTAGATCCTTTGTTGAGAATACCTCTGCGAGTTCTTCTCTACTTAAAGGTCTTCGTATATCGACTGAGTGTTCGAGATTATTCCTCCTAGAATACCGCTTAACCCACTCTTCCAGAGGGCCTCTGCCAATAAGCGTTAATTTCGCATTAGTTTCGTAGTTTGCTTTAAAATGATTGAAGGTTTTTAATAGGTTCATTACACCTTTAGATTCGTATAACGCACCCACATATACCCATGATTTACACGAATAATCACTCTTTTGTTGGTAGTGAAAAGCTGAGAAATCGACAATGTTAGGGACTATTTTCCAGGTTGGACCGATTGGAAGATTTAGTGTTCTAGAAATTTCGTCTTGAAGGAATCTCGAAACGCATATGAACGCTTTCGCTTTTGTTATTGATCGCCTATACAGATCAGCAACTTCTGGTATTTGACATTCGTGCCGGACATGGGAAGAGTGTTCTGTGATGACAAGAGGTGAATCTGACAGTTCCAATAATGCTGGAGCTATGGGTAAGGCCACATGCACGTGATTTATGTCCGCCTGACATGGTTCTATCATTTGTTTTAGTTTGAGTGTTTCTTGGATAGAAATCGTCTTTTGCATCATAGATGCTCGAGCTGGAACTGGAACTGGAACCAAAGCTGACCCATTAAATCTTCGAAATGCTCCAGAAGGGTTACTCTCGGCTAATTTCGATAGTTGGTTTATGATACCCGTTGGAACTGATCGGGCCGGGTGTTTATATAGTTTAGGAATTTCAATGCTGACATCGCAACCGATGCTTTCAAGGGCTTCCACTTGTCGCTTTACAAAGATTCCACTATAGGTATTCCCGAGAGACTCATCAGGATACCAGGGAGTTAAAACGTTAATTTTCATAACTGATGGATCCAGCTCTACCTACTGTAGCTTGATCCCAAACCTTAGCTAAGTGCCAAACTGGGGTGAGCGAATCATGATCGCTATAGAGGATTAGTGAAGGCTCAAAATTTGAGGGCAATGATTTCATCAATTTTTTTGTCAATTTCCAATATCTCCTCCCCATGGTTGCGATCTCAATTTTCGTTACGAAAGTACTTAACAGTTTTTGATTTCGTTGCGACATACCTACCTCAGAGCAGTCAATCAAGTCGCAAGTATAGAAATCCTCTTTCACAACTGCAGATGATTTGACCGAAAATCCCTCAAAGCCAGTATTTCCAAGACCTGGATTTATTGCAAAAATCAATGTTCGGATCCCATTCCTTTTCAAACCCTCCGCAGCACTTTTAGCGACTTCGTTTGAGCTTGCAGAAACGCCAGCAAAAATGAATGCTGTCGTATTCTCTTCATTTTCACAAAAGTTTTGTTGGTTCATAGTCTTTTCTCTAATCAACCCAGTCAAGCAGTTTCGGAATTGCCCCTATTGAGAGTCCTCTTTCATAAGGGGCGGCGAATGATTGAATTGCTAATTCGTCTTCAGCAGTCATAGTTTCCAAGCTAAGAATAGCTTCCCTAAAAGCGGCAACTATTTCATTAGCATCAGGTTCTGCCATTTGCACATGGGGCCTTCCTTCTAATGCTTTTCGCGCTCCCCCTTCTCTATTTTGGATACAAACAATAGGGTGAGGCTGGGCAGCGACCTCATAGACTTTACCTGTTGTAACTAATGCTCCTCCTGATGCCGGTATCACAATTACACTAAGCGACTCATAAAACTCCCGAACCTTGTTCTTTTGAATAGGGCCGACGTAATCAAAGCCCTTTCCTTGAGAAGGTAACTTACTCATTAGCGAGGCTTCGCTCTGAGCAAAATACCCTAAATAACCACCTAATTGAAATCTGCTTCCGTCTGGCAAACCTTCCCTTATCCGTTTCCATGCCTCAAAAATTTCATCAAGTGGCCAATTGGCATTTAACGTCCCTAACATGCCAAAAACAATTTTCTCACTTGTGTTTCTAGATTCTGCAACGCTGAGCCGATCATAACCGTTGGGAACGATATGGTGCTTATTCGCAGACTTTGGATATTGCTTAATAATAGCTTCCCTCATTGCAGAATTTATGTGAAATGCGAATGAAGCTTTTCTAACCAACTCGGCCTCAATAAGATTTGCTTCTTTTGGTAAGTCAGCCTTCTCACCGGTGTACACATTCGTTGTCCAAGGATCCCGGTAGTCAACTGAAAAGCTAACCCCCAGTTCGTTGTGGAGGTTCAGAGCCGCTTCGAAAGACGCAAAAGGATTTCCAGTTGCGAGGATATGACAAAAGGGGTCTTTCGCATGGATTTCCTTGGCTGTTGTAGTTGCAGGCTTAATCCAATCACCATATTTACTGATAGGAGTTCTTTCCTTCTTTCGGAAATAGAAAAGATTGCTAACAAGGCTTTGAAGTTTCAAGAAAACACGAAAATAATTAGCTTTAAACCAACCATATCTAGTGATGTCTTCCTTGGTTACTTTCTGAAAGGTAAATGGCACCCGGAAAAGAGCTACATCGTCGCTTACTGAAGCTAGTAACGTGCTGTCTGCTGTTGCAATTTCTTGATGAAAGAATCGTTCATCAGCAGTGAGCACTGTGACTCTCCAGCCTTGTTGAGAGAAGGCATTTGCTGTTGCGATGGCTCGGTAAACACCTGAAGCACGGGAAGGTGGAAAGAAAAACGCTATGTATAGTAAGTGTCGATCATCGCGTTTCATATTGGAGATAATCCTAACTCTAAATTAGGCACCTTAACGTTCTAAACAGTCGTAAACCTCATCGAGCCTTAATTAACTCAATAGTTGAGCCTTCTCGCTCACTTCAGTTTGGAATTCTTGATATTGCTTTGTTATGGACTCCACATCCCCTTGGAGTCTAACTTTCCCCTTATGAAGCCATATCGCTTCAGTTGCCATTTCTGATATCAAAGCAGATGAATGCGAAACTACTATTATCGTCTTCGCTGCATCACACAGGCTTTGTACTCTGTCGACAGCTTTTTTCCGAAATGAACTATCACCAGCAGACAGGGCTTCGTCCACTAGAAGAATCTCAGGATCAACATGTGTAGCGACAGCAAAGGCCAGGCGCCCGAACATGCCTGACGAGTACGTGGTGGTCGGCAAATCGATAAATTCTCCTATATCTGCGAACTCTATTATTTCGTCTTGCTTTTCTTTGACTTCATCAAGTGACATGCCTGCAGCCAAACCTCCCAAGATGACATTTTCCCTGCCTGAAAGAACACGGTTGAATCCCATACCAGGGGTTAAGAGATGAGGCCTTCCCCAAAGCTTGACTGTCCCGGAGGAGGGCTTTAGCACACCAACTATGGTCTTGAGCAAAGTCGACTTTCCAGCTCCGTTACCACCGACCAAACCTGTGACCTTTCCAGATTGAAAATTTACATTGATACCATCAAGAGCGTCTATCCTAAATTTCTTTGTGGACCTATTCAGAAGGCCAGATTTTTCTGAAGATTTTGTATTAACGACTGCGGAGTACGAGACCGAGAGATCATTTATCTCGATTGCACTATTAATTACGGATCGCAAATTCATCCTCCCTTGACACAAAAATAAGAAACCCAACTATCACAGTTGGGATCGCCCACAAAGAAAAGATTCCTACCTGCTTGGCTATTGAGGGGCCATCAACAGTTTCTGCCGATCCTAGAGCCATAGTCCACGCCGAAAAGAGGGAGTAAGTTGGGTTCAATCTAGCGAGGAAATATATTGTGCCACTTTCTAACGCACGTTGGTACTCCCAAATAGCTGGGGATAGATACATCCAGAGCCTCATAAAATGTGGCAAAAAACGCGAAATATCACGCAGATAGATGTTGATAGTAGCTGCTATTAACGCAATACCAAAAGCAAAAATGAAGGTTAACACTAACAAGACAGGTATCCATAGAAATTCGACTTGAATACCCCTATTTGCTATTAGATGAAGAGGGATATAAGCGATTAAAGATCTAACAAACAGGTTTAACGCAGATATTGAGGACGCTGCTGGAATGACTACTCGTGGTATAGCTGAATTTGCAAGCACACCACCTCCTCCGTTCCGGACAGTATTCACCGATGTGGTTATGATTTGGCTTATCAAAAGGGTCCAAACGTAAAGATTGAAAACCATAAAGGCAAGTCGGCTGGTGCTATCTAAACCTCCACCGGTCAATATGCCAACGAACACAAAGTAGATAAGGCCAAATAAAAACGGATTGAGATAGTGCCATAGCCTTCCGAGAATAGTGTCAAAATTTCTAGATTTCAGCTCTCCTTTTGACCAATAAAGAGCAAATGTTCTAAATCTGTAAGCCTCCCTGAGATAATCCTTTAATGGTGGTAGACCGGATCGAGTTGCTTTCCGCACAATAAGGGGGCCGCTCTTCTGATCTGCAGTCTGATTATCTTCCAGGTTATTCATTGCGTAAAAATTCTAATTGATACAACGACAGAACGCAGACATAACAATATTTAATAATACCTATCCAATAGGGGCGAGACAGCATCTGAGAGTTTGTTCCTATTTTCTAAGCTCTTTTGTTTGAAGAATACTTCCCCACGTTTGCCTGATTCATAAAGTCCTTCATCATCAGCAAGCCAGACCCCAAGTTCATCAAAACTTTTGCAGTCATCTAGAACAAAACCTGCATCAACCTTTCGCACCAATGTTGAAAGTTCATATAACTCGGAAACAACTACAGGTAATCCAAGAGCCCAGTACTCCCAGACCTTTGATGGAATAGCTTTCTCATACGCGGAAGTCGATTCCAAAAGACAAAGTCCTACAGAACACCTGTCGGCTATTTTCCATGAGTCGTAGTAGGGCAACCTACCATGCCAGGTCACGCGATCTTGCAGTTTATTATCTTGGATCAACCCCACCAGTCGACCCTGTTCTTTGCATGGCCCCACGAGATCTAAGCTCAAGTTCGGGACCTCATTTAATAACTCAAGCATTCTCTCCATACCCCTACTGTTTCTAATATCCCCTACATAAACTGCCCTCATCCGAGCTCTTGTTTCCCCTCGCTGCAAGTCATCGATGTGGGGGATATTTTCAACGACGACCTCAGAAGACTGTCGCAATGTATGACTAGCCACCACCACTTGGTCGGAAAACTTATTTCTGATCTTTGGTATTGCTTTTAACAGGATTTTTATTAATGGCTTCAATGAATTGTTTATCCATTTCCGATCTTCAAGTACTGATAAATAATCTTCATGAACATCAGAGATGACCGCACAAAACCTTGATAGCAAAGGAGCTAAAAGTAGATGCAACTCAGGGTCTGGTAAGAGCACACACTGCGGATTAATTTTTCTCACAGCTCTGTAAGCCCGAATTGGGCCAAGTGAAAATCTTTTCACCCTTGATTCAGAATGTACGGTCAATATCTCAGAATTCAATCCGCTTCTTCGTAATGAATTTTTGTGGCGTATCAAACGACCATCCTGAGCATGATGGGCTGTCGTGATTATCAAAACATCTATACAATCACCACCCAAAAACTTCTGAAATTCCGCTGTCCTCATATCCCAATATTTCTTACCACAGGCTAACTCCACTTTGAAAGCTTATTGGGGCATATACAAAAAGTGGAGAATACACTTAGCTAATGACAAAAACTCTCGATAACTCCATGGTAAATTTAATATGTGAAGAGAAAAGCCCCTCTATTCATCATTGTGACTTTGGTATCGCTTGTCAGCTCAAGCCTTAGCCCTGCCATAGCCACCTCAAGTGACACGATAACTATCGAAGGTGGCGGATGGGGGCATGGTGTTGGGATGAGCCAGTATGGAGCCTATGGTCGAGCCTTACCAGTTGATCAGGGCGGCGGAGGGCAGACAGCATCAGAAATATTAAGTTTCTACTACCCCACAGCAACAATCGAACAAGATGAAAATGTTCCCAATGACTTACGCGTGCATATCTTCAGTGGCCTGGGTGCAACTCTTCAGACATCAGGCCCTATTGAAATAAAAGATTCTTCGGGAACGACATTCGCATCAGTAGCTTCCAATGAGACGCTTACAGTCGAGTACGGACAGAACGAATTTATAATACGTGACAGCGGAGGAACTGATTTATGCGAGGATACAACCTTAGAAACCGTCGTAAATCGATGCGAAGAAGAACCCATCTTCATTGAGCTGAACGAGAATGAACCTATCCACACGGACGTGATCTCACAGTTCACTAATATTGGCACTTCTGGTAATAGCTATCGTTGGGGATCATTAACTTTTAGGAAGAGAACTTTTGCTGGCGGAGGAATTTATGTTCTCCTCGAGGACTTACCAATGGACAAGTATCTTTATGGCTTAGCTGAAGTGCCTGCAAGCTGGCCTGTTGCAGCTTTAGAGTCACAAGCTATCGCTGGCAGAACATATGCTTATCAACGGGTCGTAACCCGCCGCTCTAACGCCTCATGGACTGTACCATGGGACGTCTATTCAACCGTTAACGACCAACATTACATCGGGTATTCCAACGAAACAGGAAATTATGCCCCAAATTGGCAAGCAGCTGTAGACTCAACGTCACAAAGCGTACTCTTGAAGAACCAATCACCAATAACCGCCTATTACACATCCTCAAACGGCGGGGCAACAGGTGCAGGTTCATACGTATTTTGCACAGCAGTAAATTACCCATGCTCCAATATCTCTTATCTGCCTGCTCAAGAGGATCCATTTGACCATATTGGAAACCCCTATGCCTCTTGGACAAGGACATATACAAAAGTAGAAATTGGAAGGTGGATTGCATCTTCTTCACTAGGGTCCGTTGGGGATGTTACTGGCATGACCATCAGTGGGGCTAAAGATCCTTATAGAAGAACTGACCAAGCCGATATCACGATCTTTGGAACCAATGGAACTGTAACGGCAAAAGGTGATAGCTTCATGTCCATAATAAACAGTGGACTAACCTCTGAGGGAAGAGATAAAAGCGAACAGATCCTATCAACCTTCTTCTTCTTCCCTAACTTTTCATTATCAGAAAACAGAATTCACCAAAACTACGCTGGCCTGCTACCTTCAGGTTGGACAGGTTCAGAGTATGCTGATGGATTTGGTAAATCTTTAGTAGCAGGTGACTTCAACGGAGATCAATCCATTGACTTTGCAACCGGTGTACCAGAAGAAAATATAGGCTCAGTCATCGATGCCGGATTAATACACGTCGTCTATGGAGGTAACGGTGGGATTCAAGTAAACGACGCTATCTATCAGGGTGAATCTGGTTGGCCTGGGACTCCGGAGACTGGTGATCAGTTTGGTGCTGCTATGGCGTCTGGTGA
>MDSZ01195873.1_pt1 | contig 12165 bp, 11 predicted proteins | sample 811201 | NCBI WGS metagenome assembly MDSZ01 (sample SAMN05326647, study PRJNA326480) | marine metagenome | isolation source: seawater | place: Indian Ocean: North | collected 2010
TAATCTTGCATTGAATATAATAAAAGAACCAATAATGTTTTCAAATATTTCTTCATTATTAGAGAAATCCTTAGAAAAATATGGAAAAGATGCAGATTATACTGAAGTTACCAAACTATTTTTTACAAATAATATAAATAAATAATTATTAATAAATTATAATGATTATTAATAATTTAGCTATTATTCCAGCGAGATCTGGATCGAAAGGAGTAAAGAACAAAAATATAATGAGTATAAATGATAATCCATTTTTAAAATATATTTTGAAAACTGCAGAGAATGTTTCAAATATAGATGGAATATTTTTTTCAACAGATTCACAAGAATATTTAAATATATTTAATGAATTGCAAATTTCAAAGAATGTAACCTTTGATTATTTAAGAAATGAAAATATAAGTAAAGGAACATCTACAGTGGTCGAGTATATTATAGATTGTTTAACTTTTCTAAAAACACGTGAAATAACAGTAGAAAATATTATAATATTACAGGTAACAAATCCATTAATAACATCTTATGAAATAGAAAAAGCAATTAATATATTTAATACTTCAAAATATAATTATTTAATATCTGTATCTCAACCAATCCAACATATAGGGTGTATGTTAAATATAAATAAAGAAACTAATAAATTCAATCATATAATAGATTTTAAAGGAGGTAATAGACAAGATTATAAAGATAATATTTATTTTATAAATGGAAATTTATATATTGGAAAAGTAAATGAAATACAAAAAAATACAAATAATAAGGCTTTATTTTTAAAAAATAACGAAACATATTTTTTTTATCAAGATACTAATAGTGGATTTCAAGTGGATAATTATAATGATATAGTAATTATGGAAACGATGTTAAAATCAACGAGTAGGATTTTTTTAGAAAATGGATGGATTGTAGAAAAAAATATTTTTTCAGAGACTGAATTAAATTTTTTACAAAAAGAGATATATAAATATACAAAAACATATGACAAAAAATTAGAAATATATGATATACAATATACAGAAGATGGTAAAATAAATAGTGTGCATTGTTTACATAAATATGATAATAGGTTTATTGATTTTTTTAAAAATCATATGAAATTAAATAAAATAGTAAATACTTTATTAGGAGAAAAAGTAGAAATACTTGCAATAGAAGCATTTTTGAAACCAGAAGGTTCCGGATTAGATGTACCACTTCACCAAGATAATGAGTTATTTTGTGTAGAAGATGAGAAAGCATTTACAGCTTGGATAGCATTAGATAATATATCAGAAATTAACGGCGGATTAAAATTATGGACAAAATCAAATAATTTGGGATTATTAAATCATGAAAAGTCATATAAAAAGGGTACATCAATGACACTAAAAAAAAGTGCAATTGATATAATAGGTAAAAATAATTTTATAGTAAATAAGTTAAATCCAGGAGATGTTCAATTTCATCATTGTTTAACTGTTCATGGAAGTAATAAAAATGAATCAGTACATTCCAGAAATGTAATAACAGTACAATATAAATGTATCAATAGCAATATCAATAGAGAAAAAAAGGGAGAATATCGAAAATCTGTTATAGAGAATAATACAAATAATTAACAACTATTTTCAGGATGATATTGATATGCTTTAATATTATCTGTAATATATTCTTTAATAAAAATATCATCTTTATTTTGTATTACATATGAATGACAATAAAACTTACCATTTTCAAAACCTATATTTGGTTTATCTAATTTTGTTATTTTAGTATTATTCATAATATTTAATCCTTCCATAACTTGACTATCATATTCATTTTTGATAGTAGATAATAGTATTTGTAATCCAGCACAAATACCTATAAATTTTATTGTATTATTTTGTAGTCTATTTTTTAAAATATGAAAATCATTATTATTTTTAATTAATTTCAGTAACTCAAAAGAATTATAATGTCCTGAAATACATAATTCTTCATTTATTGGTATTGAATTAATATTTTTTACAGTAATACAATTTCTTTTTTTATAAAAATAATCCTGAACAGAATTTTTATTACCTTTTATATAAGATAAAAAGTATAATTTTTTTTTATATTTTTGAATTTCATTTTGAATTTCATTTTTAATATTATTTTGGAATGAAGATTTTATATTTCTGTAAAATAATGTAGAAATACTAACGCCCTTAACAAATGAATATTTTTGCTCTATTTGTTTAATATCTTCTATATTTTCGATACCTCCAGCGTATAAAATACTTAAATGTTTTTCTAATATATCATCAAATTTTTTTAGATAATCTAATAAATTTTTATCATAACCAGTTAATGTGCCATCTTTATCCATACTAATAATTAATATTTCAATAATATCATTTTTAAGTAAAAACTTAATCCAGTCTATTAATTTTATGTCTGTATCATCACGACCATATGATTTATATACATAATAGTCACCATTTACAAATCTGGTTTCTATTGAAGCAATCAACATCTGAGAACCATACAGTTGTATAGCTTTTTTAATTGAATTTATATCATTGTGTAATCCAGTATTTATCATAATTCTATCACTACCTATATCAAAACAATTATTTATATCATCAATATTAACTATACCACCACTGCATATATGGGGAAGTGATGCATATTTATTTTTAAGAATATTAGTAATATTATTTTTTCCAGATTTGATATCATATAAAGAAGCAGTAACATCATTTAATATTACTTCAAAACAACTATTTATATTTTTAGAGATATAATTACAAGTATTATTATATATATCCATAAAATTTCCAATTTTTTCAACACCTTCATAATTAATACCTTTAACAACATTACCATTTCTTATATCAAATTTAGTTAGTATTCTCATTTAATAATATATAAATTTTATATTTATATTATTAATATAAAGATTATTAATAATAATAATAAAAGATGAATATTGAATTTTGCAAGAAATGTACAATATCTAATTTTAGACCATCCAGTTGTGTTGAATTCAAAAATGATGATAAAAAAAAAGAATATATTAAATTTACAGATAATATATGTTCTGCGTGTTATGTGAATTCTCACAAAAAAAATATAGATTGGGATGAGCGGAAACGTAAATTAGATGAATTACTTAATAGTATTAAAAGTTCTAATGAATATGATATAATTATTCCTGCAAGTGGTGGCAAAGATAGTATGTATGCTTGTAATGTATTAAGTAAGGTACATAAAGCAAATTGTTTAAGTGTAACATGGGCTCCACATATTTATTCTTTACCAGGATTCAAAAATCTTCAAACAATGATACATAATATAGGAATTGATAACATATTATTTACACCAAACGGTAGGGTGCATAGATTATTAACAAAATTGGCATTTAAAAATATATTACATCCCTTCCAACCCTTTATATTAGGTCAAAAAAATATAGCTCTTAAAATGGCATTAAAATATAATGTAAAAACTATGTTTTATGGTGAAAATGAAGCGGAATATGGGAATGATGCAGATGATTTAAAAATTCCATTTCGTAAATTAGATTATTGCGTTGTTGATGATGATGAAGATTTTAATGATTTTATAATATCTGGAGAAAAAGTAAAAGATTTAATAGAAAAATATGATATTACCTTAAAAGATTTAGAGCCATATTTGCCTTTAAAAAGATCACAATTAAATGGAAAAGATGTAAAAATTTATTATTTGGGATATTTTTACAAATGGGATCCTCAAAATGTATATTATACTGTAGCAAGAGAATGCGGATTCAAACCAAATGATCATCGTACAGAAGGAAGTTATTGTAAGTATAGTTCATTTGACGATAGAATTGACGGATTTCATTACTACACAACTTGGATTAAATTTGGGTTAGGAAGAGCTTCTTATGATTCATCTCAAGAAATAAGAAATAAGAAAATTTCATTAGAAGAAGGAAAAATGCTTGTTAAAAAATATGATGGAGAATTTCCTACCAGATTTTTTGTAGAAATATTAAATTATTTAGATATGGATTTAGATGAATTTTTTGAATCTATAAATAAATTTAGAAATCCATTATTATGGGAGAAATTAGATGGTAATAAATGGAAAATGAAATATACATGTTATAATGAAGAAAAAATAGATGATAATTATAATAAAGTTAAAAAATTCTTAGAATCAAATCCTAAAAATGATTACTTAATTAAATATAATCCATTATAATAAATTAAATATAATCCATTGTAATAATATATAAATGAAAGGATTAAATATTGGTTCCGGATGTAATAACGTATTTCCTATGCCATCTCATTGTGAAAAATTGGATAGTACTAAATATGGGTATGTAAAAAAAAGCGACATAGATGTAGATTATGATTTGAAAGAATTTACACAAATAAATAGACCTGAAAATTTTTATGATTATATTTATACAAGTCATGTAATAGAACATTTGTTAAATGAAAATGTTGAACATATATTTAAAGAATCTTATCGTATGTTAAAAAAAGATGGTATTATTAGAATAACATGTCCCGATTATGATAAACTATTAAAAATGTATTTAAATAATGAAAATATATCTGAATTATGGGGACCTTGCGGTTGTTCATGCAAATCAAATTATGATTGGTTTATGATGAATGGATTTTGTTATACTAGTTCAGTATGTAAAGATTTTGTAAATTTTGTGGAAGACAATGATATCATTTCAGAAAGTAAATTTAATGAAATATTTAATGAAAAAGGTAAAGTAGGAACATTTGATTATCTTTATAATATTAATAAAAAATACTCATCACATCCATCACATCCTACTGGATTTCATATTAATTGGTGGAATTATATGAAAATAAAAAGTTATTTGGAAAAAGTAGGATTTAAAGATGTTGTATTGCAAAAAAATAATACATCATATATGAAAGAGTTAACAGATTATAGATTTAATACTACCTTGCCTAAAATGTCTATTTATGTTGAGGCTAAAAAATAATAAAATTTAACTTATATATTTTATTATTTATCAAAATATATGTCTGTAAAAAGACCTTTTAGTCCAACTGGGTTTACAGAAACAATTTCTGTTTCTGGATAATTTTGAGAAATAAATTCTTTCATCCTTATCATCCAATATATATAATGTGGTTCTGCTATTTGTTTAGTTTCCTTTTCTTCATAAAAATATCCAGAAACTTTGCCATTTCTCTCAGGAATCCTGCTATCACTACCCTCTGCATACTGGTTAGTAGTTAATGTGCAATCTGAACCAACTAAATAAATTTTTTTTACGCCAGTGTATAATAATATTTGCATTGCAGCTGGTGCGTTGAAATGATTAGTAAGAGGATATTTTGATATATCTTTTTCTATATTATATAAATTACCTGTATCCATTGGCTTTGCATTAAGATTTTTAGTTATCCAACTAATACTATCTTCTGTAAATCGATTTTTTGGTTTATTATTTCCGTATGCAGATGTAAGTAAAGTTATATTCGGATTTTGTTGTGCAAGATTATTAATATCATTATTATATTCTGGCATAAAAATATATCCATCTCCAAATTGATAATATGTCATATATTTCATAACTTCTTGTTTTTTATACATTCTTGATGTTCCATAAGAAATTATATTTTTATTAGGATTTTCAGTTTTTATATAATTGATTAGATTTTCAATAGTAATTTTTTTTATTGATGGACCAGGGAAAAAAATAATTCCAATATCATTTTGGTGTTTATTTTCAAAAGACTTAAAAAAGGTATTTTTTGATGTTTCTACAGAGGGGATATTTTTATTACTCCAAGTTTTTATTTCACGATTAAATATTTGACTTAGTATATTTTCATCTATCAATTCAGAATTGACTTCTGATAATTCTCTTAATATATCTTCCATTACATTTGATTAATCGTATATATTTAAATAGATATTAATGTAAATATATACATGGTATATATCATAGCAGAAGCAGGTGTAAATCATAATGGTAATCTGGATTTAGCACTACAATTAGTAGATATAGCAAAAGCGTCCGGTGCTGATGCAATAAAATTTCAAACTTTCAAAGCAAATAAACTATCTTCAATAGAAGCAGAAAAAGCTGAATATCAAAAAAAAACAACAGATGAAAATGAATCTCAATTAGATATGTTAAAAAAGTTAGAATTAACCTATGCTGAATTTAGTATAATAAAAAAATACTGTATAGAAAAAGAAATAACATTTATATCAACACCATTTGATTTGGATAGTGTAGATTTACTTGAAAGACTAAATGTTTCTATTTATAAAATAGGTTCAGGTGATTTGACAAACTATCCATTACTTAGAAAAGTTTCTATGAAAGGAAAAAAAATAATATTATCAACAGGGATGAGTAATATGGATGAGGTAATAAATAGTGTAAAATATATTATTAATAATGGAGGAAAGGATTTATGTGTATTACATTGTATTTCAAATTATCCTACAAAATCGGAAGATTTAAATCTTTTTTCAATAAAAACAATGGAAAAAGAATTATCGTTAATTAAAAATGATATTGAAGTAGGATTTTCCGATCATACAAAAGGAATAGAAGCATCATTATACGCAGTTTGTGTAGGTGCAAATTGTATAGAAAAACATTTTACAATAGATAAAAATATGACTGGTCCGGATCATAGAGCATCTTTAAATCCAGAAGAATTAAATTTGTTTGTAAAAAAAATAAGAGAAATAGAAACAATGTTAGGTAATGGTATAAAAAAATTTAGAAAATCTGAAACACAAAATAGAAAAATTGTTAGAAGATCGTTAGCATATAATATTTCATTGAAAAAAGGTACAAAAATAGATTACAATCATTTAACTACTTTAAGACCCAATAGCTATATATGTGGAACACGATTTGAAGAATTTATTGGCAAAATATTGAATAGAGATGTATTAGAAAATGATTTTTTAAAATTAGAACATTTTAATTAAATTTATAAAGATAACAAGATTTTATCTAATTCTTCTTTAGATATTAAACCATGGTCATCACAATTAGCATTTTTAAATTTTATATTTTCATTATTAATAAGTCGAGTTATCATAAAATGATCTAAATCAGGGTTTCCACCTTTACCTTCATTTGTATAAATAGTAACAGGAGTATTATATTCTAAGTTGTTCAAATCAAAATATTTTTTATCTGATACTTTATTTAACATAAATTGTCTATATTGCCATCCGGGAAAGTTTCTATAATTTGTAGAATATAAACAAGTTTCATGTCCTATTAATGATTGTGGATCAATCGCTATAATATTATCTACGTTAAGTAATTGTCCAGCTAAAATAGCAGAAAATCCTCCCGCAGAAGACCCAATTGTTATAACTTTTGAAAAATTATATTTTTCTATAAATGTTTTAATATTATTTACCAAATCATCAAAATCAGTATTTCCATATAACCCTTTTTGAAACCATATTTGATTAATATCTTTAAGAAACAAAAAATTTACATTTTTATAATTTTTTGACATATTATACATATAAAATGGTATATCTTCTGGTTGTCGCTTAAAAGGAGGAATCATTCCAGAATAAAATCCTTGAAATGTAATAACAAGTGGTAAATCTTCATTGTTAATGGTATAATCCATTTATAATATTATATATTATCATTTATTTAATAATATATAATTCATAATATATTTATGTAGATTCAATAATATTTACTTGCACCAAATACTTTATTCCATTTTTGTAAAAATATGCACCTTCATTAATATTATTAGTTGTAAGTGCCCGTAATTTATCAATTAATTTTGCATTATTTTCATTATATTCTATTTTTCTTACATTATCCAAATCTTTTTTTTTATATGAAGTAGCATTCTCATTTTTTTGTTCAATATTAGGTAAAGTTTTGTTAATTATATAAGGTAATGATTTAATAAATAGCTCTTTTTCAATATCTATTAATTTTTTATATATAATATCAGCAGTGTAATATGGTTCTATTTTTAATTGTTCTTGAAAACAAATATTACCAGTATCAATATTTTCATCTATCCAATGTAGTGTAGCACCAATAGGAGTATTATCAATAATACACCATGAAACACCATTCCAACCTCTATTATACGGTAAATATGCTGGATGTAAATTTAATATACCTATTTTTACAAAATCAAAAATAGGTTTTTTATAAATGTATGGGTAAAGTATTGAAATAATATAATCAACTTGTAATTCCTTAATAATATTTAAGTTTTCTGCATTACGAAATTTCAATCCTTCTATAAATGGTATATCAGGAAATTCTACTTTTATTTTAGAAATATAAGTATTGTTTGTAGTTTTTGGACATAAAATTAATTTTGGAATAATATTTTTTTCAATGAGCTTCATAAAACAAAAATATGAAACTTCTCTATCACCCATTGCATAAATTATAGTTATTGGCATATAATTTGTATTTCACTAACTATATTTAAATTATTTTTTTTAATACCTTACAAAAAAAATCTGATGAATTTTCAGTTTTATATGGAGTAGTTATATTAGTAATTTTGAATTTATTATCTAATATACTATCTATTTTATTTATAATTGATAATTTATTAAAATTTAAGTCAATTACACTATTGCCTCTTTCTCTACCTTTTTGTCTATTACCAATATTCAATGTTATTTTGTTAAATAAAGGAACTTCATAAATACCACTCGAAGAATTACCAATAAATAAATTGCAATAATGCAGTAAATTTAAATATAAATCTCTATCTAATGAAGAATATGAATAAATATTTGAATATATTTGTGTTAATGAATTTATTTTTTCAAATATATGATTATTGAAATTATCAGCATTTGAATGTATAAAAATTAAATTAGACTCTGTAAAATTTTTAATATTTAATAATGATTCAAATAATATAGTAGTATTTTCAATATTTTTAGATATATCTAATAAAGTTTCTGGATGATAAACAATAAGTAAAGTATATTTTTTTTCAATAATATTTAATTTCTTATATAGTTGTTTTTTATTTTTAGGTATGAAAGAATTAATATTGTATAATCCTGGATTTCCAGTAACAAATATATTATCAGAATTTATGTTCATTTTTATTAAATTTTTTCGAGAAGATTCGCATGAAACAAAATGATATTTGGACATTTGACTAATAGAATTACGAATAGAATTATCATAAGCACCTAATGTAATATCACCACCAAATAAATGAGCAATAGGAACATTATATATTAAGGCAACTTGTGCAGCAATTAACATTTCATATCTATCTCCTAATATAATTATTAAATCAAATTTATGTTTATCAAATATAATAGCAAATTGTTTTAATTCTTGAGACATAGATATTAAAATATCTTTTGGTGAATCATTTATCAAATTAATATTTATTTTTTCATTTATATGAAAATTGTCTTTTTCTATTAATTTATATGTATAACCGTATTTTTCTTCCATATGACTTCCAGTAACTAATAAGAAAGGATTAAAAAATTTATCTTTATAAATATTATTTAATAATGGTTTTAATAAACCATAATCAGCACGTGTTCCAGAAATAATAGCTATTTTTTTCATTATATTTATAATATAATATTAAATGTTTAATAATTATTTAAATATTATGTAAATTAATATAATAATTATGAAAATATTATTAACTGGAAGTTCAGGATATCTTGGAAGACATATTTTATATAACCTTACACAAAAAAAAAATAATATGGATATAATATGTATAATACATTCATTTAAAATATATAAAGAATTATCGTATTTGTATAAAAATTTAAAAATATATTATGGTTCGATAGAAGATGAAAAGTTTGTAAAAACAATATTTGATGAAAATAAAATAGATTGTGTAATTCATTGTGCGGCTATAAAATATATTGATATATGTGAAGAAAATATGAATGAATGTATAAAAGTAAATATAACTGGTACATATAATTTATGTCATCAGGCTAAAAAAAATAATGTAAAAAAATTAATAACGGTAAGTACAGATAAGGCAAATAATCCAACCTCTTTTTATGGTATAAGTAAGTTAGCGTGTGAAAAGATAACTTTAAAATACGATTATAGTGTTTATCAAGGAGTAAATTTTTGGAATTCAGACGGTAGTTTTACAAGAATATGGGAAACAGCAATTAAACATAATAATACAGTAATATTACATAATAAAAAACACATAAGATATTTTAGTTTGCCTGAAGAAACCGCAAATGAAATAATAACAATGATGGATAACCCTGAAAGCAAAATATATTATCCAAAAATTTGCTATAGAATAAAAATATTTGATGTTTTTGATTATTTGAGAAAAAAATACGAAAGAGTAGATTTTGTAATAAGTAATGATAATTATGATTATGTAAAAGAAATAGAAACTATAAATAAAAGTTGTAAAATAAAATTAATAGGAAAAAATAATTTAAAAAAATTTATGGAAATGTTGAATTATTAATATATAAAAAATATATAAATATATTAATATTTTTTATATATATGAATATATGGCCAATATTTGATGATAAAATGTTAGAAGGTGTAAATAAAGTATTATCATCAGGAAAAGTAAATCAATGGACAAGTCCTGAGGTAAAAAATTTTGAAAATAAGTTTTCAAAAATGATAGGATGTAATTATAGTGTGGCAGTTTTTAATGGTACTGTTGCATTAGAATTATGTTTAAAAACTTTAAATTTAAAAAAAGGAGATGAAGTAATAGTAACCCCAAGAACATATATTGCATCAGCATCTTGTTGTGTATGGAATGGTATTACTCCTGTTTTTGTAGATGTGGATATAAATAGTCAAAATGTAACATTAAAAAATATAAAAGAAGCCGTTACTGAAAAAACAAAAGCGGTAATATTAGTACATTTGGCTGGTTGGCCTTGTGAATTAGATAAAATTTGTGATTATTGTAAAAGTAACAATATATATGTAATAGAGGATTGTGCTCAAGCACATGGAGCAAAATATAAAAATAAAAGCGTTGGAACTTGGGGAGATATAAATGCATGGTCATTTTGCCAAGATAAAATAATGACAACTGGAGGTGAGGGAGGTATAGTTACAACAAATAATGAAACTTTATATAAAAAAGCTTGGTCATTAAAAGATCACGGAAAAGATTACGATACGGTATTTAATATAAAACATAAACCCGGGTTTAGATGGTTACATAAAAATATAGGAACAAATTGGAGAATGATGCCTATTCAGGCAGTTATTGGTAATTGTGCATTAGATAAATTAGATTTATGGGTATCACATAGAAGAAAAATAGCAAAAATTTATAATGATAATTTGAAAGATATACCCGGAATAAGATTAACAATTCCTCCACAAAACATATATCATTCTTATTATAAATATTATTTTTTTATAAATAAATCAAATTTTAAAATTTCAAGAGATGAAATAATTTTATTGATAAACAATGAAGGGATTTTTTGTCAAGTAGGGTCTTGTAGTGAAGTATATAATGAAAAATGTTTATTAAATTATAGTCCAAAAAATAATTTACATATAACAAAAGAATTATTTAATACTGCTATTTTATTAAAATGTGACCCTTGTATAACAGAAAAATATGCAACAGAAAGTATTTCAAAAATTAAAACTATTTTATTAAAAAATATGAATTGATAATTATATAGTTTTATTACCTATTGAATTAAGATTTAAATATTGGAAGTAAATATTTTTAATATTAGGAATACAATTGGAATCTGGATGTTGTAAACCAATAAAAGTAAATCCATTTATAGATAATCTTGTAGGAAATCCAACTTCACCATAATTACATCCGTGCTCACAATGAGTATATTTTTTATTTTCAGGGGCAAGAGTTAATTTTACTAATTTTTTTTTTATTTTTTTTAATTTACCTATAGTAGTTATATATAGTGCACCATCAATCCATTTAATTAAATTATCATCAACAAGTTTATCGGAAACATTATTAATGTATAAATGTTTTTGTTTTATCCAAGGAACCAGTTGATTTTTAGGTCTTTTATTACACCATTCTTTTTTAAAACATTTATATCCATTTTTATGGATAATATCTGAACGAGATTCCCATACTTGACAACCCACAATATCTATATTGTTATTAAAGTGTTCATCAACACAATCAAATATAAAATGATTATCTA
>MDSZ01094227.1_pt1 | contig 12163 bp, 6 predicted proteins | sample 811201 | NCBI WGS metagenome assembly MDSZ01 (sample SAMN05326647, study PRJNA326480) | marine metagenome | isolation source: seawater | place: Indian Ocean: North | collected 2010
ACTTAGCTTTAGGGTATGTGATTGTGATCGTGTCCCCAAAGGTTGCCAAGGCTTTGTAGGCTTCCCTACCTACACTTTCGCTCACATCTAAGATCATCAGTGGGAGACTTTGAGGGTCTAAGCCATAGTATAGTGGCACCACATCGTTGTTTGTGTGGCTTAGAGATACTGTGTGGTATTCATAGTCTATGGGTTGACCATTAACGAGGACTTCTAAGTCATGGATTGAAATAGGTAGACCGTTAATGGTTTTGAGCATATCCTTGCAGAGATCGAGGGGCAAGAAAATACGATCTCTTGAATAGATGGTACTAACAGCTAAGGAAATGGGGCTGAAGTATTCAAAATTTACAGTCTCATAGGCTATTTGGTCTCTAGTACGCCATGTTGAGGACTCGTTGTTGATCTTCTGTAGCCCCGAAAGGGAGATTGAAGCATCTACTGTGACTTCTATATAACTAAGTCGAATGCGGTGCCCCCAATCGTTTGTTTGGGGGTGTACTCCGAGATCGACAGGGAGGTTATCTGCCATTAAATCACAGAAGTAAATCTCCCCTACGAAGTCTACGGGTTCTCCGTCATTTAAAACATCTTGGAAGAAGATGTTTCCTGTGTTTACCGAGTTAAGGTCTAGTGGGGGATATAGACAACCATTTATGACTCTTAGGCTACGACTATCTTCGTTATGTCTTGATGGGTCTGAACCTTTACGAAGGCTCCTCACCTTTTTATATGTGTATAAAAGACCGTTAGAGTCAGTGGTTGGGTCATAGGTTCTACTTTCGGGGGAAATCCTTTCAGATACGGATATGACTCTTAGTTTTTGTGAACCTATTGTAAGGTTATCAGCTACTTTGATGTTGGTTCTCCAAAACCGTATGGTCTTACCCGAGACATACCCATAAGATTCAGCTTCGTAAGCCCCATCTCTAGCTCTTCTCATCTCCTCTTGATACAGACTCCCTAGAGACAGCCCAACCTGTCCATACAAGGCATTTTGATTATAATATGGGATTGATGTGTCGATGGTATTTTCTACGATGAGGTCTGCGTCTGTTTTTGTGGGGTGCAGACCTAAAATCGGAGTGAAGACATCTTCTTTACCTTGAGCAAGAATCGGTATGTCTTCATCAATGATAGAAGATACCTCACCCGTTTTAATATGTGCTGGTTTAGTGACGCTAAAAACTTTACGGAGGTTAGATTGTAGTCTAACGATGTTTTCTGGAACCCCCAAAAAAACTTCATGCGTGTGAGACCGACCCCCCGCATCGACATGGGGTTGTATTACACCATCTATAATGTCGTGCGTGTGTAGGTTATCTCCCCATTGGTATTCTATCGGCTTATTCGTAGACCCTAACCCCGACTCATCAGTAAAAGCAAAGTGCCTGTGCTTTTGGATGACTCCATCAGAGTTATATTCTGTGGTTGCCAAGATAGACGATCTGATGTTTGTTATATACCCCTCAACATCACTTAGGACAACAGCATTTCCTTCTGCGATGTCATTGAGGACTTCATCGACCGATCTTTTAGTCGCTCCTTGGAGTAGGGCTTCATAGGTCTGCAAAAGGAATGTGATTGTTTCTTCGTGATTATCCCCAACAGGTACCGAATCTTCATTTGGGAAAACAAGATACATGAGACGAGTAGCTACAAACTCTGCCCTTAGTTGTGAATACTCGATGTCATCAAGGTTATCGAGACTTCCTATCATCACATCAGCAAGGAGGCTCGCTACCCCCTCAAACAAGACTCTATGGTTTGGACCGTAGCTTTTGCTCAAATAGTTTGAAGCAGTACCGTTTGCCATAGAGTCTGCGATTTTGTGAGCTAGTATATCTTTTAGGAGTCGGTAAGAAGCAGACTTTGAGGTAATGTTTTCTCGATTGAACCGAGGGTCATAATCATAAATCATTATCTGGCCTCCTCATAAGTAAAGCTAATCTCCCCTACTTCAAAGTAGCTAAACTGATTGATTCTGATCTCATTAACTACACCCGAGTTGTTTCCGCAGGTGTAGTTGATTTCAATCTTGTAGTCTAGGGGGGTTCTCCCTAAAGGTAATGAGACCATCAGCTTCCGAGCAGAGTTAGGGATTAAAGTGCTAACACCGTCTATATTCACATAGGCACTTTCAACTCCTACTATGCTTCCTTTGACTCCAAACCAGTTTTGGGGGTTTTCTCTTTGCCCCGCTTTTAGGTACTCAATCTCTTCTCTATCAATAAAGACACGGGCATTGCCCCCACCCTCAAACTCGGGGGTGTGGTTTATTTCAGTGTCCATCAACCACACTCTGTGGCTAGAGTTGGTAAGCTCGATTACCTCTGATGGGTTTGTGGGGCGAACCACTTCTCTTAGGATTTGATCGCCTTGTGATAAGGATAGTTGAGTTAAAGGTAAAGACACATAGCTTACACCTTGTATGAAGTCTAACTCCCGAATGATGTCAGAGGGGAAAAGACTTCCTCCAATAGGTTCTTCTGTAATCCTGCTTGTCAACGCCGCTCTTACGATGGGGTCTATGCTTGAGGGGTTGACTCCTTGATTGAGGTAAATAAGACCCTTGATGTTGACTCTTACAGGAGTGATTTCCTTGACAAGGACATCTGCACCCATGTGCTTTTGTTCGTCTATTTCAAGTTGTAAGTTGGATACCACTAGGTTTGTTTGATATACCACTACGATGTTCTCAAGGTACTGATAATCTACAAGAACCGCTTGAGATGAGTCAATGTTGCTAGATGTTGTCCTTCTTATTTTTGTGATCTCACCCTCAACCTCTACGGTGTAATCGGGAGTTGTAGAGGTAAGGGGACTTACTAGCTCTGTTCCGTTAATGTTTTTAACAACAATGGAAGTTGTATCGACCCCTCTATTGGCGAGTGTTTCTGGGTAAAGCTCATTGAGTACCAATCTTTCACCCACAACGGAGATGATTTTCTCGGTGTTATCATTGTTTATGATAATGTAGTCTTGAGCTTTAGAGGACTGACCCCTTACTAAAGGGTCTTCTGACTTATAGAATGTGAATGCGAGGTCTGTACCGTCTGATTTTTTAACAGACTCAACGGTTCTGACAGGCTGTCGATCAAGAACCACTTTGTCTGTAACATCTGTTCTATAGTCTCCGAGAATGATGTCTGTCATACGGTAAGTCGGTTGTGAGATCGTGTTGTCCAAAGTTATTACTTTACCCTCGGTAATAAGAGCACCCGTTAGGTCGAACCATTCCCCTGTCGTTTGGTTTTTGAGTCCAAGTTGATCTGTCTTAACAATCATTTTAAACAATGGGTTTTCAAGGGTAGCGTCTGACGCTTGGAACTTGTATGTGCCTTCACCATTGAGCGGGATAAACCTTGAACCCCTCCTTGCTTTGTAAGAGGGGGCATATACATCAGAGACTCTACTTAGGATTTCTCCTCTGACCCAAATGTCAACTTTCCCTCCAAGTCCATTATCACGAATCATGTATGGGCTATCGGCATCTATAACTTGATACCCGCTCACCCCAGCAGATTCCCTCGCAACTCTTTCATACCCCGCTTTGGTGCCTACATCTACAGAAGAGATGTAGGTCATGGCTCTTGCAGTTAGTTGTTGGTTCGTTTCTCTGCTTGACCCCCCAAAGGTAGGTGCAGAGTTCACCACCCTTAACCCTACAGGAGCACCTGAGATGATTTGGTTAGAGGTTAGGTTCCCCTCAATCCCCGCAACGGTAGCTTGGATTGCAAGGGTGATCTCGTACCTACGAGTGAGTGGGTTATAGAATGAGGGAGCTTGACCAACAGAGATCGTTCCCGTCTCAAGAACAATGAAGCGAGAACCCCCTCCCGATATGATATGTCCGATTGGCACTACAAGGTCGAATGTCGGTGCAGATGTGGTAAAGAATGTAGCTTCCCCTCTAGCGACAGCCCCCTCTCTTCTTTTAACACCTAAGTTTGAAGCGAGTCGGTCAAAGCAGAGGTCGATAAGGTTCTGCATTTGAACGCCTGTATCGAGGTAGAGTGCTTCTTGGAGTAGTTGCTTGTAAGTTGAGTTTTCAACGGGTAGTGAATCACCCGACCCTGTAGGGTCATCAATGTCATTGAGGGTGATGAAGTTTGTCGCTTTATAACAGAAGTCCATGATAACCCTTACACGGGAAATCTCGGACACGATGGGGTCGATAAACAGATCACGAATCGCAGACCCGCCTTGGACTCCAGCATTGGGGTCAGCGTCATAAATAGACGAGATGATCTCTTCGGTAAGTTGTTGGTCAGTAACATTTGGGAGGGTGGTATTCACCAACTGTAGCTCTATAGGAGCGGATCCAACCTCTAAGCTAAATGCAGATTCAATCTCACCGTCATCGACAAATTTTACCGCACTAACTACATAGTAAAGAGGTACATTATCCCCTAAGTTGGTAAACTGCCCGATCTGAAATGTGTTGGCGGGGTTCGGGTTTCTTCTGTTGTGGGTGAAATATACGGTAGTTTCAAGCTCGATGGAGGACACATTTGCAGTGAGTCTCAATCTCTTGGTGTCCTCTGCAACCTCAAAGGTTCCTATGTCGCTTGTTGTGGTGTTTTGCAAGGCTTGTAAGGTTAGGATGTTGGGGTCTTCTTCGATTGCTTTGATGTCGGTGTTAAAGTCTACAAGGCTAGTAGTTTTTTCAGTTCTCTTACCGTATATGATGGGGTCAATAGGAATGCTGTTGAGGAGTATGTACCCATTACTCCCACCTCCACTGACCGCAGACCCATACACATTGTAATAGCTCACCGCACTGTCGGGGTCGTGAGTCCAATATATATCAACACTGTTAAGAGATCGGTTTGTCTTTATGTTGATCGGAGGTAATGGCTTGTCCACTGTTGTATCGAGGTTAGTGATAATGATAGCGGTCAGTTTGGTGCTCTGACCTGTAATAGTATCTTCTGCTTTTATCTGTAGGGTGTTCTCGCCTTGTTCTGCGTCTATACCCTCAATAGTGTTCGGGAAAACCCAAGAGGTGCCGTTAATGTCAATGTCGGCTTCTACCCCCTCCGAGGTGAACTCTGTACCCAAAAACGAGATCGTGATCTTGTCATACCCCTCAACAAGACCATTAATCTTAATCTCTTCTTTGTCCGTAGAGTAAGTTGTGGGTAGTGAAGTGCTAGTTCCGTCTGGTCTTACGATTTTTAAACTATAGCTCATGTTAAGTCTCCATCAAGCGAGATAGCTCCTGGTACAGAGAATACGATGTTTACGCTAACATTTCTGTTAGCACCACTCTTTATAACGACATTACATAATACAGCGGTTGCGTTATCATTAAGTTGTGAAACATTAACAGATTGAACACTGACGAGTCTTTCATCGGGCGTTATGTCTTGAACCCGTTTAAGCTCTTGCTGAATCTTTTGGAACTTGTTTAGTGCTTGTTGAACACTAAGCCTAAGAGCAACTCCAATGGCGGCGTTGTTCTTTTGTCCGATAAGTCGATTTGCGTTAGAACCGTACCAATCGTGATATGGGTTTGTACCGATCTCTGTTAGTAGTATCTTCGCTACATTTTGATACAGGAGGTCGGTGTTTCTAACTTTCCTTAGCTCACCAAACTCATCCCATCTTAGGTCATTTTCTACACCTGTACTCCCACACCTACGGCAATACTCTTTTTCTGTGGTGTATGAAATCTCAAGTAGCCCCTCGGGTTCCAAGGTTTTTTCAAACTTGATGTCATACCCATTAATCCTTTGGGTGAGGTTCCATGAGGGTGTTGTTTTTTTGGTCTTCACAACTTGCTTTTGCTTCTTGAACCCGAGTGCTTTTAAGAGCGACCCTGTAAGGGTGTACCCAACACCTAGCTTCTCGTCTGTGAACAATAGGCACCTATTTGAATCCTCTTTAACAACAATCGACCCTAGCATAGGTTGGAGTAAAGAGATAAGACTCTTAATGTTGTATATCTTTGAGGGTAGAGTGATTGTGTTCTCGTACCCATCTGTAGCTTTTATAGTGAGGGTATTACTGTTCGACTTGACTCTAAAGGGAGACACATTGGGTGAGGTTAGGGTAGCCTCTTTTGTGTTCCCTTGAGGGTCAAGTACAACCCCATCTCTACGAATCTCTACAAGCCCTATCCCGTTGATCGGGGAAGAGGGAATGATGTAGATACCGTTCTGTAGTGCTACCCGCTCATATCTGATGTAATGGGGGCAAGCGTATGCTATTTGTAAATCTTCGCTCATGTTATCACTATCTCCTAGTGTATATATCTAGGAGATGGTGATAAACAAACTAACGATTTTTGAACATAAGATAAGCAACTCTTAGTCGAGCTTTCTTTTCTGCTCCCTTATCGTTTGCTTTAAGAGCTTCAATCAGCTTCCTAGCATTTGCGGTGAGGTTGTTCTTGAGCTTCTCGCTTTCTTGTGCTTGTTTTTCAAGAGCATCAGAGACAGTTTCAGCCCAACTAGGTAGGGTCTCGCTTTCAACAACCTGTTGCTTGAGGGTGTTGAGGATTTGGTCGGGCAACTGTGGGATAAGAAGTCTTACGCTGTCATCACACTTGCTATTACCAAGAGTGTCGGGGACAAGAGGGTCGCTACTAAGATCGCTCAACTCAAGATCCATGTAGTATCGGTAGCGGATAATCTCGGTAGCTACAGTAGAGTAGAACAAACCTTTTGGACCCGCAAAGACTTTTGCCTTGGACTTGTAAAGCTCTGGAATGTCATCTTTCTTTCGATCTTTAAGCTCTTTGGTGAAGATTTTGAGCATATAGTCAATGGTAGACTGTACGGTCTTCGCCTTGAGCAAGCTCATTGGAGCTAGATCATTGAGCATAGCTTTCATGTCGCTAGAGAAAATGCTTTTCTCTTCTTCTGTCATGCCCATAAATAGGGGTCGAACATCTCCCCAAAACTTCTGTGTAGGGAAAGCGTTTGAGGTGTCTGCGGGGATAGTCCTTGGGCGACCACTAGACTTGAACTTGAACCCACCCTTAGCTCTGATACAAAGCCAAATGAGGTACGCCACACCTGGTTTTCCTGTAAGGAGGGATTTAACGAGACTCTTGTCCATGCAGTTCTCGATGAAGTGGGAGAGTGCCTGTAGTTTGTCTGTGCTATTGATCGTGACCAATGCTCTTAGGGCAACAGGGAGGGTTTTCTGACCCGAGCTACGAATGAGTGCGTCAAGTTTCGCCATAGCCTCTGCGTCAAAGTTTGTGTAAAAATCGTCCCATTGTTCAAGGTAGATGTGGCTGTCAAAAAGCCAATGAAACTTCTCATCTTTCAAGAGGTCGGACATCTCTTTAAGAGCACCGATCTCAAGGTTGAGTGCTTTAATGTTTTCCAAAGCCGATTGTACTTCGGGGTCATCAATGTCAGAAACATTAACGGCATTTTCAGCCGCTTTCTTTGCTTCCTCTGCGAGCTTCTTTGCAAAGGCTTCCGCTTCAAACCAGTTTAAGTCTGGGTTTTTGACCATGATTTCATCAATGATCTCTTCTTGCTTTGCCCTATCTTTGTCGATTTGTTCAATCAACTCATCCTCATAGCTTGGGGTAGACATATCTAAGCGGTCATACCTACTCCGCTCTTCTCCCTTTTCTTTTCCGTCAAGTTCTACGGGTTTAATACCTGTTGTTGTCTTCTTCCAAGATAGGGGATTAAAGACCTTATCCCACACACCCAACTCAATAGCATTTAGAACATCTTGGACTAGGTTGCCCGTGTCTTTGGTGCTTTCTTGTATGGAGTCCCAAACCTTTGTCCTTGAGCTTTCAATGCCCGAGTCTGTAGTGGTCATGTTATGACCATTCATCGCAAAAGCCCAATCTCCCGACTTTCGGACTGCATACTCTGCCATCTCCATACGACCTCTGTAAGCAGAGATGAAAGCGTTGGGGACACCAATAAACTGCTTCTTAAAGTTTTTTTCTCCCGCTCCCCAAATGGTGTCAAGAATGCCCTCGATAGGATTTGCCCCCCGCCTTCTCCTTCTTCTCATAAAAGAGGGCATAGAGTTCTCTTCTCCAGCGTTAGATCCTTTTACCGACTTCACATAGTCTGTAGCTGACTGACCTTTGGTAGGTTGAGGAATGTCTATCGACATCAAGTCAACCGCTCCCGCTTTTTTGAGTTGGCTTAAAGACGCTAGTGCCCAGTAAAAGAAGTAGTCTCTATATAGGCTAGGATTACCTACACCATCTATGTCAAAGAGTGCCCTCTTAGATGTAGATGATGACTTGAGATAATCGTTGATTTCATTAACGAGTTCTTTGGCAATCTTGTTTTCAGACAGTCCAGACCTCTGAATGTCTTTTGCCATTTTTAGTAGTTGCTGTTTGTTCATTGGTTTAGCTCCCTTTCAACAGACACAGGTTCTCACAAGGGGAGATATAAATAAACTACAAGAGAAAAAAACCCTTGTGTGTGGATACTATGTGTGATAATGTCGCCCATGACTTGGATAGATGTCCAATAAGTCAGACTTTAACCCGTTTAACGGAGACACAAATGAATATGAAAACCAAGGGTTTAGCCAACCCTAATGGCTTTAGTCTGTCGGAACAAAAAAAACCGATGGGCTTCAACGACTATCTCACAGTCATGTTCTCGGACTTCACTTTTGAGGACTACCTCGATTTGATGATGTCATCAGATCAACCCCAACGAAACGCAACCGAAGAGTGGTTGTTCTCTGCCAAGAGTACCAACTATGAGCGTCTGTGGAAGAAGATTACTACGAACCGCTTTGATGGTAAGTTTAAGATCAACCCCCATGATGTTCAAGACTACCTCCAATCCTACATCATTGAAGAGTTGATTGAAAAAGACCTACTAGCCCCGCACTTAGAAGAGGGTAAGAAGGTTAATCTTAATGCAATCAAGCATTGGTTCGTTTGGTATGTTCAGCGTGAGCGATATAAAGAGGGTAGAGACTGCCACAATCGAGCTAGAGGTGCTCGTACTCAAGCCGAGGTACAGAAGATCCAAGAGTATGAGAATGATGAGTCGAGCACTCCATACGCTCATGCCCACAACATCAAGAACCTTGAGTCCGAGGGCTTTAAGGTTGCTAAGGTTCTCCGTAAGGTAGACAAAGACACGGGTTCTCAAGTAGGAGACACCGAGTTCTTTGTTCCGAATAACTACGATGATCTTGTAGGAGTCGGTATCGAGGAGCGTTCGGAGAATGACCACATGAAGAAGCTCTTACTCAAGCGTTTCGGCTCTGATCGAGTGGAATACTATTACACTCTTTGGATGGAGCTACGGTACGAGGTTTATCGTTCTAAAACTGCATGGGCGAGAGCGTGGAATACAACTACTAGGCTCTTGGTTAAAGACATTGATAAGGTCAAGTCAGTGTTTATTCAGAACCGAGCAGACTTCGGTCATTAACGCCTCCGATTATCGTTTACCACCATCGTAAGCGACAGCATGACCCATTCTGATCATCTCATCATTAAGAGATTCACCTAGCTCATTCATGCCCTCTTCGTAAGACCATAGGACTCCGAGCCACCGACCAAACTTACCTTTCTTAACAGTGTGTACGATCACCGTTTTGCCCTCTATACGAGACTTTAGGTAGTCTTTGGCTTCATAGCCCCTCTTCTTTTCTTCAAGGTCTCTAGTGCGTATTTCTGGGGTGTTTATCCCTACCATACGAACCTTGACTCGGGCAAAGTGCTTCATGCCTTGGTCAATCATAAGAGTTACGGTGTCCCCATCGTAGACGGATAAGACTTCTGCTTTGTAGTGATATAGATTAAGACTCATATTCATCTCTCATTCTGTTTTTATGTAAGATGAATAAATAAACAAACTATTATTTTAGGTCTTGGATAATCATATCTGTGTATTTTATCGTTGCTGACCCACCAAAACCCAACTTACTTAAAGTATCTCGTATCACTTTCTCGTACCTCTGTTCTTCCCACCTAGACACAAACCTTTTAAAGGTCTTTTTTACCCCATTCACATCTGTGTTTTTATAGCTTGCAATGAACTCATAAACATCTTCAAGGGAATGGTTAGGGCTAGATAAATCAAAACCCACATCTTTAAGCCTATTTTTTTGAGCATAACTGCCCTCTACTTCTCCAAGAGCAATGAACTCTGACCTACTCATCCACGCTCCACCATGACACACCCTTTTTATTTGAGATGGTTTTACCAGTCCAAGATATAAAGCCTGTGGCTCGTACTTTCGCTCCAAAGACTCTGATAAAGAGGGTCTAAAAGAATCGGGGTAATCTTCTTTGATTTCTTCAAAGTACCCATCATGGTATCTGTTGGCTTTCTGATCTTGTCGGACTCTCCCAATGTTCCCTCCCCAATCGGTACCGTGGAGGAACTTTGCGTATACCTCAAGTTCAAGGACTACACCACCAAACTGCAAAGCAGGCTTTGGGGATACAAATAACCCACGATGTTTACCTGTATTAAACTCTCTCCTTCTAACCTCTAGTGCGTCAAAACCATTCATCATCTTTACGGCTCTTTCAAAAGTAGTGGCATGATAGACCTTCATCTTTTGAGTAGCCTTTAGTCTTTCGTACTTTGCTACGACTCTTTTAATGGAAGCTATTTTATTCTTAATCATCGTTTTGACTCGTCTTTTAATTTCGGTTGGGTTGTAGATGATCTCGGGGTCTTCAAGATACATCTCCCTCAACTGCTCCATTTTCAATGCCATGAAGTCTCTGATCGCTTTTCCTTTTACCCCCTCTTCTTGAGCGAGGTTTGGTAAGAACCTTTTATCTTTTATGGCAGAACCTGGAGACTTTAGTGCCCTCACAAGATCACTTTGATCTTCTAAGTCGAGGTGTCGGCTTAACTCTTCCATTCTTTGCATTTGATTGCGAGTAAGAAATGAAATGTCATGTCTTACTTTGATTCCCATGTTGAGTAGCTTTATGAAGAACATATAGGGGAGCTTCTTTGCTTGCGAGCTTAAGGCAGATCGGAAGCTCTCATTGGTCTCTGCGATTTCTTTTAGTACATCAATCAGACCAAGCTCTTCAAAAGAGGTTAAGACCTTCTCCCAACTCTTTTCATTCAAGATGTTCTTTATCTCTGGGAACACTCGGTCGGCAGAGATTTTTAGCAATGCCCTCCTCGTCTTCATTATTGCTTGAGCGGTGTCTTTAGGTATCTTTAGATTATATTTTACAAGAAACTTAATCGCTCTAAGGATACGAGTAGGGTCATCGTAAAATGTCTTTACGGGGTCTAAAGGACATCGAGCTTCACCCGCTTCTAGGTCAGCTAGACCGCAACCCGTGATGTCTATAATCTCTGCTTTGTCGGGACCGTTTGCGAGGTCGGCTAGTCTCCACATGAGTGTGTTAAATGTGAAGTCTCTACGAAAGATGTCTTCACGAATGGTGGATTTGGTTGTCGTGGGTTTGTACCCACCACCTGTATCATCAGAGTATGTCTCTGACCTAGCGTTCACGATCTCAATCGCCGCATCTCCGTTTGCACTAAACTCGCTTAGGTCAACTCCATCAACAATCCATTCTGACTTGACGAAGATTTTAGCGACCCCATATTGGTCGCTTACCGTTTCAGTCCTAGCGGGTATCATTCGGGCTAGTCGCTCTGCCACCCATTCCGAGTCTTTCCCAAGAGCTACAGAGTCTAAAACGAGGTCAACATCTTTTACAGGTACATTGAGCTTAAAGTTGCGGATTGCTCCCCCAACCACATAGGTGTTTTCTGCAACTTCCCTACCCAGTTTTTGGGTTGAGATTGAAAGCCATTTCATCAGAGCCGTAGAGTGCTCATTGGAAACATAGGATAACTTAAACATCAGAGTCCTCTTCTTTCTTAGGCTCGGGCGTTTCATCAACACCAAGGGATTTCTTGACCTTTGCTTTGAACATCTTAATGACGAACGCATTGATCGCACCCGCACTTGCACCCATATAGACATCAATCATCATAAATGGATTTGATAAAGTGTAAGCGATACCCGCTCCTGTTAGGATAGCAACAAGTCGGATTACTGCGTCTGACTTCTCTTTACAGGTTTTGAAGATGAAAGGCTTAATGATTTGAGTGATAGCTAGACTCAAGATCGCGGCGTTGACTACAAGATAAGCATGACCCATAAAGACATCTTGCACATCACGATCCTTATCCCTCCAATCAACAGACTC
>MDSZ01219278.1_pt1 | contig 12163 bp, 12 predicted proteins | sample 811201 | NCBI WGS metagenome assembly MDSZ01 (sample SAMN05326647, study PRJNA326480) | marine metagenome | isolation source: seawater | place: Indian Ocean: North | collected 2010
ATAAAATACCAGTTAAAACTAAAAAAGTACTTAACCATTTAAGGTATTTTTTAACGAAATTCATTAGACAAGATTATTAGCCTGCTGACTTAACTTTTTTCTCGATAAATTCTGGAATATCATCTTCTTTTTCCAACACATCTTCCTTTTGATTTTTCGGTTGAAAAGCATACAAAACATGTAATTTACAATATGGAAAATCACCCTCAGGTTTTCTTCCGCAAAAATAAAATTTTTCTTCATTGGGGTGTCCGATCGGCCATTTGCAAGTGTCTTCTGTCAACTCTTCTAATGATTTAGGATTTTCTGGCTCAAAATTTTTATCAAGTAAAATTGATTGAAACTTAGCCTTTCTTGACATTGGCGCAGAATTTCTTTGCCTTAAATTTTGTCGAGTTTCTTTAGATTTTGAGGAACTGGATTGCTTTGAAGGTGCTCTTGCTTCTAAATTAAGTCTATGAGCTTTTCCAATTACCGCGTTTCTAGTAGTATTTCCTAATGCTTCAGCTATTTGACTAGCCGTATGTCCTTTAGACCAAAGCTCTTTTAATTTTTCAACTTTCTCGCTAGTCCAACTCATAGTATACTTTGCTATATTTAGTATTTTTATTATGACTAAAACATTATGTTGTAATTTAAAACATTAAAACGAACTTAAGCTGTTAATAGGATTAGTTTTGCACAGTTTTTTTTAATTTAGGGATATAAGACTATCAATGGTTGAAATAACAAAAAAATATAAAATTGGAAAAAGAAGATTTGGATTAATAAACTGGGTTGGTGCCTGGACATTATATCAAAAAGAAGTTCTAAGATTTTTAATTGTTTGGATACAGACAATTTTTTCACCTTTAGTTTCTTCATTGTTGTTTTTAATGGTTTTATCTCTAGCCATTGGCACCCAAAGAGGGGAAGTTCTTGGCGTTCCATTTATAATATTCTTAGCACCCGGATTAATTGCAATGCAAGTAATTCAGCAAGCTTTTTCTCATTCATCCTCTTCTTTTATGATTGGAAAAATACAAGGTAATATTGTTGATTTGCTTTACGCACCTCTTTCTGCTGCAGAAATTACAATTTCAATTTCTCTAGCTGCGGTAACAAGGAGTTTTATGATTGCAATTGTTTCAATTTTAACTTTTTATCTTATTATTGATATCGAGATAAAACATTATCTAATGCTTATATTGTTTACTTTTTTATCATCTTTTATATTAGGTAATATTGGAATAATAGCTGGTCTTTGGGCAGAGAAGTTTGACCATATGGCTACAGTCACAAATTTTATCATTATACCACTCTCTTTTTTGTCAGGCACATTTTACACAATAGATAGACTACCAAAATTTTTACAAAACATAAGCGAAGCTAACCCATTTTTCTATATGATTGACGGTTTCAGATATAGCTTTATAGGCGTGGCAGACGGATCAATAACAGTTGGAATAGTATATTTAAGTTTTTTAAGCTTTTTTAGTTGGTTAGTTACTTATATTTTGTTTAAAAAAGGTTATAAGATTAGATCTTAAACATGAGTGCAATATTAAATACATATAACAGAAAAAAAATATCTTTTACAAAAGGGAAAGGAAGTTTTTTATATACTTCAAATGGCAAGAAGTATTTAGATTTCGTGCAAGGTATTGCGGTAAATTGCTTAGGTCATTCTAATAATTATCTTAACAAAGCTATTTATAAACAGTCAAAAAAACTATGGCATGTATCAAATGTTTTTACTATTCCTGAACAAGAAAAATTAGCAAAAAGATTAAAACAAAAAACATTTGCTGATTATGTTTTTTTTCAAAACTCAGGCGCAGAAGCAACCGAAGCTGCTATAAAATTTGCTAGAAGATATTTTTATTCTAAGGGAAAATCAAAGAAGAATAGAATTTTGTGCATAAATAATAGCTTTCACGGAAGAACTTTAGCAACTATTTTTGCTAGTAATAGTAAAAAAATGACGGAAGGGTTTTATCCGAAAGTTGATGGATTCGATCACTTTAATTTTGGAGATCACAAAAAATTAGAAAAGGCAGTTACAAATAAAACTGCAGCAATTATGGTTGAAACTATAATGGGAGAAGGAGGTATTAAAGTTATACCTGATTATTGTTTGAAAGGTTTGAGAAAGTTGTGCAATAAAAAGAATATCTTACTAATTTTAGATGAGGTTCAATGTGGTGTTGGTAGAACTGGAAAATTTATGGCTTATGAGTATGCAAGCATTAAACCGGATATCGTACCTATTGCCAAAGGTATAGGAGGAGGATTTCCGATCGGAGCTGTTTTAGTAAACAAGAAAGTTGCATCAGGTATGGTACCTGGAACTCATGGATCTACATTTGGAGGCAACCCATTAGCTATGAGCGCAGGAAACGCAGTTATGGATGTAATGTTTTCTAAAGGATTTCTCTCAGATGTTAGAGCCAAAGGAAAATATTTTAAGAGAGAATTAGAATATCTTCAAAACAAATATCCAAAAATAATTAAGGAAGTTAGAGGAAAAGGTCTATTAATTGGACTGGCTCTTAAAGTAAATCAAACCATATTTATAAACAAGTTAATGTTTAATAAACTTTTGACAGTGAAAGCTTCCGAAAATGTTGTCAGACTTTTGCCTCCTTTAACAGTTAAAAAAAATGAAATTAATTATGCACTAAAAATTATTGAAAATGTATGTAAAAGCTATAAATGAAAAATTTTATAAATATATCTGACTTATCTTCAAAAGATTTAAGATTAATAATTGAAGAAGCTAAATCGAGAAAACAAAAAAGAAAAGATTTAAATAAATCTGCACCAGACTACGATAAACCTTTCGAAGGTAAGTCCATGGCAATGATTTTTGAAAAACCATCTACAAGAACCAGAATGTCCTTCGACATCGCAGTAAAACAACTTGGTGGATCTTCTATTATACTCAATCCAGATGGAATTCATTATGGAAAAGGGGACGAGACTTTAAAAGATACTGCCAAGGTATTAACCGAGTATGTTGATATTGTAATGTTAAGAACATCATCACACAAAAATTTAGAAGAATTTGGAGAACATTTAAAAATACCAATTATTAACGGCCTTTCTGATTTAAGTCATCCGTGTCAAATTATGTCTGATATTTTAACTTTTGAAGAAATAAAAGGGAATATAAAGAATAAAACTATATCTTGGTTAGGTGACGGTAATAACAATATGTCAAATTCACTAATAGAGGCTGCTGGAAAATTTGATTTTGAGTTAAAAATTGGATGTCCAGAGAAATATGCTCCGGGTAAAAAAATTACTAGTTGGGCAAAAAAAAATAAAGTTAAACTATTTATTAGTAAAAAACCGGAGGATGCCGCGAAAGACTCAGATTGTATAATGACTGATAAGTGGGTTTCAATGAATGACAAAGTTAATAAACTTTTAAAAAAGAAAAATTTAAAAAACTATCAAGTAAATAAAAAAATCATGAGTTTAGCTAAACCCGATGCAATTTTTATGCACTGTTTGCCTGTAGGAAGAGGCGAAGAGGTTACTGATGATATTATTGACGGAAAACAATCTGTTGTGTGGCAGCAAGCGCTTAATAGAATACATGCTCAAAAGAGCATTATCACTTGGTGTTTAAGTTAAGGAAGTGGTTTCGGACTACTGCTTTTTGAGTTCATATACAAAATAACCGACGCTCTATCCTTTTCTTTCCTTAAACCTGCAAAAGCCATTTTTGTTCCTTTGATGTAAGCTTGTGGCTTGATTAAATATGAATTCATTTCTTCAAAAGTCCATTCTTTTCCATAAGCAATCATCGCCTTTGAGTATTTGTAATCTTGAATTGCTCCAGCCTTTCTTCCAATTACACTCCACAAGTTTGGTCCTATCATATTTTTTCCATCACTAGCTATCATGTGACAAGCGCTACATTTTTTAAAGACTTTTTCTCCATGGGCTAAATCACCCATTGCAAGAAGTTGACCAATATCTACTTTTTCCTCTTCTTTAGATTGAACCGCTACTGATGAAGATTGAACTGTTTCAAGACCTTCTATTTTATAAGCCGATTGTTTAGGCTTTTCTACATGAAATATTATATCTGCAAATTTTCCAATACCTATAATAATTAAAGCAGTAAGAAGAATAGCTGCTATTATTTTATTTATTTCAAAACTGTCCATAATTTTGATAAACCTAGTGACATATAGCACGACTGTAAAAAAAAAACTTTAATTACTTAGTATTTTTTTGCGTCTTTGAGCCGCATAATTATGAATAAAACTGCAATAATAATACCTTCAAGACTTAACGCTCAACGATTTCCTAACAAACCTCTTAAACTTATAAAAAATAAAGAAATGATTTTGCATGTTTATGATGCAGCAAAAAAATCAAAATCAGGCGAAGTGTATGTCGCCTCACCTGATGAAGAAATCATTGAAAAAGTAAAAAAATATGGAGGAAAGGCAATTCAAACATCTGATGTTCACAAGACAGGAACAGATCGAATTTTTGAAGTGTTTAAAAAAACATTAAATAGTAACCCAGATATAATTGTAAATTTACAAGGTGATATGCCTAATATTAATCCAGAGTCTATTTCTTATTTAGTTTCTTATATGACAAAAAATAAATGTGATATCGGAACTTTGGCGAGTGATTTTAAAAACAAATATGAAATTGAGGATACTAATGCTGTGAAGGTAAAAGTAGAGGGAAATTTAAATGATAAAGATTTTTTGGCTGCAGTTGATTTTTTTAGAAAAAAAACTGAGTCAACTCTTAATTTATACCATCATATTGGAATTTACGCCTTTACTAACAAAGCATTAGTGAGGTATGTAAACTTTGAAAGATCTAAAAAAGAAATAGAAAGAAATTTAGAACAATTAAGGGCTCTAGAAAATAATATGTCAATTCATGTTGGATATACAAAATCACCACCATTAAGTGTTGACACTGAGAAAGATTTAATTGAAGTAGAAAAATTGATTTAGAAAAATGGGAAAACTTAAAATTGCAATACAAGGAGAATTGGGAGCTTACTCTCATATTGCTGCTAAAAATTTATTTAAAGACGCAGAAATAAAAACTTGTGCTACTTTTGAAGAAACTTTTAAAATGGCATTTGAAGATGAAACTTATAAAATTATTATACCTATAGAAAATTCATTAGCAGGAAGAGTTGCAGATATTCATTATCTTCTACCTAAATATAAACTTCAAATTCATGGAGAATATTTTTTAAATGTAGAACATAATTTGCTTTGTAGACCAGAGGCTAACCTTAAGGACATTAAATTTGTAAGAAGTCACGCTCAAGCAATAGGTCAGTGTCAAAAGATAATAAATAAAAATAAATTTCAATCAATTATTTCTGCTGATACTGCCGGTTCAGCAAAAGATCTAGCGGATGGAAATGATAAAACAATTGGAGCTATTGCCTCAAGTCTTTCTGCTGAAATTTATAAGTTAAAAATTTTAGAAAAAAATATTGAAGATGAAAAAGGAAATGTTACTCGTTTTTTAATAATGGGAAAAAATATTGAACAGCCAGAATTTACAAAGCAAAAAAAATTTATCACAAGTTGTATTTTTAGAGTTAAAAGTGAACCTTCAGCTCTGTATAAATGTTTAGGAGGATTTGCAACTAATCAAGTTAATTTAACAAAGCTAGAGAGTTTTTCAGTTAAAAATACTTTTGATCAAGCTAATTTTTATCTTGATTTAGAAGGTCACTTAGATGAATCCGGTGTAAAAAAAGCGATGGAAGAACTTGGTTTTCATACAGTAACACTAAATATTCTAGGTGTTTACGAAGCCTCACCATTTAGGCAAAAATAGTCCACAAAATTTAAATCTACTCTTGTGGTATTCAAATTTATCTTGGTATACTCTTCTCGAGGTTGGCATCAGGTGGATGTTTCATAAACCCGGTCAGGTCTGAAAAGAAGCAGCCGTAGTGAAAATTATTCAGGTTGTTGCCTGCCTCTAAAAAACTAATGACAAAAAATAAAATTTTAGCTCTTAAGTATAGGCCTCAGGAATTTAAAGATCTTATAGGTCAAGAGGTTATAGCTCAAACAATTACAAACGCAATAAAACTTCAAAAAACACCTAATGCCTATCTTTTAACTGGAATAAGAGGGGTAGGCAAAACAACAACGGCGAGATTGATTGCTAAAGCTTTAAACTGTCAAAAAAATTTTGATACAAAAATTAAATGCTCCAAGGAAAAGTTTTGTCCTACTTGTGAAGAAATAATTAATTCTAATCATATGGATATTTTAGAAATGGATGCAGCGTCTAAAACAGGGATAGATGATGTAAGGGAACTTATCGAAAATTCAAAGTACAGTCCAACGAGTGCAAAGTATAAAATATTCATTATAGATGAAGTACATATGCTTTCTAAACAAGCTTTTAATGGACTTTTAAAAACTTTAGAAGAACCTCCGCCTAGTTTAAAATTTATTTTAGCAACTACTGAAGTAAGAAAGATACCAGTTACAATTCTATCAAGATGTCAAAAATTTGATCTTAAAAGAGTTTCAGTTGATTTACTTTGTAGTCATCTAAAAGAAATAGCCAAAAAAGAAAATGGAAAGATTTCCGATGATGCACTTAAATTAATTTCAAGAATGTCAGAAGGGTCTGTAAGAGATGCAATTTCACTTTTAGACAGAGCTTTAATTTCTCAATCAATGACTGAAAATAATTCTATTGAAGAAAAAGATATAAGAGAAATGCTAGGTCTAGTGGATAGAACAAAGATCATATCTTTATTTAAAGAAATTTTAAATGGGAATGAAAAGAGTGCTTTAGAGCATTTAAGAGACATGATTAATTCTGGTTTAGATGCAAAAAATTTTTTAAACGATATTTTAGAGGTTTTATATATTTTTAGTAGAAAAATTAATCTAGGCTCTTTTGAAAAGGATCAATCAATTTCTGAAACTGAATTACAAATGATTAATGAGTATTCAAAGAATATTGATATGCAAGATATTGGTATTTTTTGGCAACTTACAATTAAAACTATTGATGATTTAAGATTGATAGGAAATGAGAACATTACTCTTGAAATGTATATTATGCAATTAACACATTTAAAAAATATTGAAACTAAAATTGATGACACAACAGTGTTAGCACAAAATAAAAACAATTTTACAAAACAAGCAAGCGAAAATGTTTTAGAAAAATCAACTGAAGAAGATTTATCAACTAAACCTAAAAATCAACTTAAAAACACGGATCAATTGAAGACAAGTCCAGTAAAAAATTTATCTTCAAAACAAGATAAATCTAATATTGAAATTTCTAGTTTCCAAGATCTCATATTAAAATCTGAAAAAGAAAAAGAAATTGAGCTTAAATTTGACTTAGAGCGAAATGTAAAACTAGTAAGATTTCAAAAGGGGAAAATTGATATTAGTTTTAATGAAAAATTAAATAAAAACTTTATTAAAAATTTAACTGAAAAACTTTTACAGTGGACTGGCGAAAGATGGGTTATATCATTAAGTCAAAATAAAGAAGCAAAAAGTGTTTACGAAAAGAGTATGGAAAAAAAATCTAATGAATTATTAAATTTTAATAAAAGCGATTTAGCTAATGAAATAAAAGAAGCTTTTCCAGATGCTAAATTAATTGATATAAAAAAAAAAGAGAGTGATAATGACTAATTTTAGCGACATGCTTTCAAAAGCAAAAGCAATGCAAGACAAAATGAAAGAAGCTCAAGAGCAAATTAAAAAAATTGAAGTAGAGGGAGAGGCTGGCGGGAAATTAGTTAAAGTAATACTTACTGGTGATTACGAATTAAAGTCAATTATGATAAGTGATGAGGCTAAAAAAGAGAAACAAGAAATAATTAATGATTTAATTATAGCTGCTTATAACAACGCAAAAGAAAATTTAAAAAAAAAATCAGCTGAGGAACTTTCAAAAATTACTGGTGGTTTGAATTTACCTTTTGATTTAAAATTACCTTTTTAATGGATAATAATATTCCTGAAATCAATGAGTTAATTCAACAGTTTTCAAAACTACCTGGTTTAGGTCCAAAATCAGCGAAACGAATAATTTTAAAATTGATAAACAATAAAGAAAAATTAGTGAAACCTTTAGCTAAATCATTAGCACAAGTTTATAAAAATGTTGTGCGTTGTTCAGAATGTGGAAATTTAAAGTTAATAAACAAACCATGTATCTGCGCGACCGACAATTCATACGATAAAATATGTGTTGTAGAAAATTTAGCAGATATGTGGGTAATTGATTCTGCTAAAATATATAAAGGACATTATCATATTTTAGGTGGAACATTGAACTCAAATGAAAATTATGAACAAAAAAACTTACTGATCGAGTCGTTATTAAAACGAATAAAAAAAAATAATCTTAAAGAAGTAATTATAGCTACCAGTGCGACTGTTGAAGGACAAACTACTGCTCATTATATAGAGGACACAATTCAAAATGGGAAAATTAAGATCACAAAACTTGCACAAGGTTTACCAGTTGGTGGTGAAATCGAGCAGTTGGATGACGGAACACTATTTTCAGCTTTTAAAAATCGGGTGCCAGTAACTGGAAGTTAAATTGAAGCTTTTTTTTCTAATCTTTTCTGGTGTAAAAGAGGTTCTGTATATCCAGAGGGCTGAATTCTTCCTTTAAAAACTAAATCACAAGCCGCTGAAAAAGCTACTGATTTATCAAAATTATCAGACATTTTGATATAATTAGGATCTTTTTTATTTTGAGAATCAACAATAGTGGCCATTTTTTTAAAAATTGTTAATACTTGATCTTCAGTGCAAATTTTATGATGTAGCCAATTAGCGATATGTTGAGAAGATATTCTTAATGTTGCTCTGTCTTCCATTAAACCGATATTGTTTATGTCAGGAACTTTAGAACATCCAACACCTTGATCAACCCATCTAACTACATATCCTAAAATACTTTGAGCATTATTTTCTAATTCGCGGTTAATATCTTCGCTTGACCAGTTAGGCCTATCTTTTTTTGGAATTTCTAAAAGATCATCAAGTTTTGCCTTTTCTCTAGACCTTATCTTCTCCTGCTCTTCAAATACATTTATTTTATGGTAATGAATAGCGTGGAGTGTTGCAGCTGTTGGAGAAGGAACCCAAGCACAATTAGCTCCCGAAAGAGGATGATTGATTTTTTGATCCATCATGTCTCTCATTTTGTCGGGCATTGCCCACATGCCTTTTCCAATTTGAGCCTTTCCTGAAAAACCACAATTAAGCCCAACATCAACATTCCAATTTTCATAAGAATTTAACCATTTTGATTTTTTCATTTCTCCTTTAAAAATCATTGAACCCGCTTCAAAAGAAGTGTGCATTTCATCTCCAGTTCTATCGAGAAATCCTGTATTAATAAAAACTATTCTATCTTTTACCTGTCTAATACATTCTTTTAAATTAACTGTAGTTCTTCTTTCTTCATCCATTATTCCAACTTTAATAGAATTTTTCTTAATTTCTAAGACCTCCTCCACTTTTTCAAAAAGCGAATTAGTAAAAGCAACTTCTTCAGGACCATGCATTTTAGGTTTGACGATATAAAAAGAATTCGTTCTCGAGTTATTTTTATTTTTAAAATCATGCAATGCACAGAGAGAAGATATAAATGCATCCATTATACCTTCAGGAATTTCTGATCCATCACTTAACAATATTGAAGGATTGGTCATTAAATGTCCTACATTCCTATTGAGTAGCAAAGCTCTTCCATGAAGAACTAATTTCGAACCATCTTTAGAGAGATATGTTCTGTCAGAATTTAGCTTTCTGACAAATTTTTTACCATTTTTTTCCATGCTTACTTGTAAATCGCCTTTCATAAGTCCCAACCAATTTCTATAGCATTTAACTTTATCCTCAGCATCTACTGCAGCTACAGAGTCTTCATTGTCTATAATTGTTGATACAGCTGATTCAATTATAAAATCAGATATGTTTGCTTTATCTTTTTTTCCAATCATACTATTCGGATCAATAATAATATCAAAGTGAAGATTATTATTTTTAAGAAGCACTGAGGAAGGTTTAGTATTTTCCCCGTTATAACCAATAAATTGTTTTTTATTTTTTAAGTATTTTTTACTCTCATCTTCAATCAAAACTAACTCTTTATTTTCAATTAAGAAATTAGAAATTTTTTTCCAACTTCCATTTTCAATTGGAAAAATCTCATCTAAAAAATTTCTCACATAAGAAATTACTTTTTCTGCTCTTTCACTATTAAACTCTTTACCTTTTTCTCCAGGTATTACATCTGTACCATAAAGCGCATCATACAAACTTCCCCATCTAGCATTTGCTGCGTTAAGAGCATACCTTGCGTTATCTACTGGAACTACTAATTGAGGGCCTGCAATTGTTGAAATTTCTTCATCAACATTCGAGGTATTAATATTAAAATCTTCTTTAGCCTCAACTATGTATGAAATTGATATTAAAAATTTTTTGTATTCTTCCTTGTTAAACTCTTTATCCTTATTCTTTTTGTGCCATTCGTCAATTTTCTTTTGAACTATCTCTCTTTTTTCGATTAATTTTTTATTAATAGGGGCGAGTTGATGAACAACACTACTAAATTTTTGCCAAAAATCATCTTTTTTAATGTTAGTTCCTGGTATTGCTTCTTCATTAATAAATTCAAATAAAACAGAATTTATCTTTAGCTTATTTTTTTCAACATACTGCATAATTTGTTTAAATTTTAATTATAAATATTATATATCTTAAGTTAAATGTCGATTTATTCCATATTTAAAGACAATTTATTGACGCAATTGAATTCTATTAACAGTAGAATTATAAGCATTGTATATGAAAAACTATTTAGAATTTGAAAAAGAAATCAAAGCGTTAGAAGATGAGATTGATGAATTAAAAAATCCTTTTGGTTCCGAAGGTATTTCAGAGGTAGATACTAAAAAAATTAAAAATACTCAGCAACAAATTAATGAAAAATTAAAAGAGACTTATGCAAATCTAAATAGTTGGCAAAAGACTTTAGTTGCAAGACATGAAGATAGACCAAGAGCAAATTTTTACATAAAAAAAATATTTTCCCAATTTACTTTGTTATCAGGGGATAGATATTTTGGAGATGACAAATCAGTTATAGCAGGTTTTGGTTTAATCGATAAAAAATCAGTTTTAATCATTGGTCAAGACAAAGGTGAAAATTTAGATACAAGAATAGAGAGAAATTTTGGAATGATGCGCCCAGAAGGTTACAGAAAATGCATCAGACTTATGAAACTAGCAGAGCGTTTTCAAATTCCAATTGTTAGTTTTATTGACACACCGGGAGCATTCCCTGGCATTGGAGCCGAACAAAGAGGGCAAGCTTCAGCAATAGCTAATTCCATTGAAACCTGCATGTCTTTAACAGTCCCAAATATTTCTATTATAATTGGAGAAGGTGGTTCTGGAGGAGCGATAGCTTTAGCCTCATCTAACAAAGTTATTATGTTAGAAAATTCAATTTACTCAGTTATTTCACCAGAAGGATGTGCTTCAATACTTTGGAGAGATCCAAGTAAATCATTAGAAGCTGCGGAAGCCATGAAATTAACTGCTAAAGATTTGCTTAAACTCGGTATTATCGATGAAATAATTCCAGAACCCTTAGGTGGAGCTCATAGAGATGCTGAAGTTATTGCAGGAGACATCAAACATTCTATTATAAAAAATTTGAGAAGTTTCGAAAACTTTTCAAAAGATGAGATTTTCGATCAAAGAAAAACTAAATTTTTACAAATTGGAAGAAGCCAAGGATACAGCAAATCGAGCAGTCTAAACGACACAGGCCTTAGTTATAGTGGATCAACTATCCACAAATTAAAATCTCACTTGGCGAACAACAAACTACTTTATGCTGGTATTACCTTAGTTTTATTAGCTAGTTTAATCTCAATTATTTACTAATACTGTTGCAAAAAAACAATTTTATTAAAATTTTGAAATCTCCTATTGACATTTAATTCACAAGTCTATTAAAGGGGGCTTAGTTAGTAATTTACTAACTAAAGTTAATAACTAATAAGGAAAAGTAAAAAATATGAGTACACTAAAAGGTAAAGTAAAGTGGTTCAATGGCACTAAAGGATATGGTTTCATTGAACGTGAAGACA
>MDSZ01183463.1_pt1 | contig 12162 bp, 2 predicted proteins | sample 811201 | NCBI WGS metagenome assembly MDSZ01 (sample SAMN05326647, study PRJNA326480) | marine metagenome | isolation source: seawater | place: Indian Ocean: North | collected 2010
AGTCCGAAAACAAACCGATCAGCAATAGGTATCGACCCAAGAATGTCTGAACAAGACACGTACTTTATTTTAGCAGCTTACACTCGCCCTCTCGCTGGTCGTTATATGACCATACCTGTGACGCCGCCCCTTGATGATACGAAAGCGTTGTCCTCTCTCAACGTGAGAGCGATGAACGACCAGGCCCAGTATGCTTTTACCACTAATTTTGCTAAAGCCCGACAATCACCTTTGCGACAAGGAATTATTCTTCCCAAAGATATCCTAACTCGGTCCAAGGACATGATGGACCAGGCTAAAGCTTCCTGCAATGGAGCCTGTTTCCTTGGGACTTCTGTGTATTCTAATACGGACAGTTTCAACCCCAAAGATCCCAAAATTAAATTTGATAGAGCCTACCTTCAAGGAACACACTTGGCAAATGCATTTACAGTTGTCATAATGAACACAGAAGAGCAGCTTAAGAAGCTAGGCATCGAGCGTGCTGATCCCAAAACTCTTCCAACGGGTAAAAATTCTCCTATTGGTGACACCAAAGAGGAAAAACTACTGCTCATGAAGCAAGCTGCAAACGCAGGTGCCTATCAGATTTTGGAATATATGGACAAAGAGTATGACATCTCAACGCTGCTTCGTACTTTGGAGACTGCAAACTTTGCCCGTACTATTTTTAGCGGCCCATTTGGAGAGAAAGAGGCAGCTTTTCTGGTTGCAATTCCTTATCGTTTTTTGAGAGCGATTCCATTCAAAACACACACCTTTGCTTTTGATGAGGAAAGTAGGGAAGATGATCAGATTGCTGAATTGGTTGAAAAAGCTGGCGGCCTGGACAATGTTATATCCATATTCACTGACCCTGCAAAAATAATGCAAGCGCTCACCTTTTTACAGTCCTTGGGCAAGAAAAAACTACCAGATGGTATCCTTCAAAGGACCCAGATGTGGTTTAAAAAATGGCTTTTTAGACAAGAATACTCCGAAGAGCTTTTCAAAAACCCCGAAGTAAACAATCACAAGGTGGTTTATTCATCTAGTTGGGATAACTTTGGGCTTTCAGATTTGGAAGCGCGAGCCCCTAGAGGATCCCTTCAGGCAAAAATAAAAAAACTAGAAAAAGTCTTGCGCCACTATCAACGGAAGATGGACAGGTCTAGGAAAAAATGGATATTCCCTGGATATTCAGGACCCCTGAAGCTTGTCCACCGAAGAAGTGATAGAAATGCCAGAAGCGAGTGGGCGTATATCCAACAGCTTTACTACAGCATCACAGAGCTTGCCGATATGGAAGCGGGATTTAAACCGTGGCTGTCAGAAATATCACTACCTTCGCGCAGCAATATTGTATTTGATGGCGGACGTGGTACTAGGCAATACGCATCTCCTGTAGAAATAGGATGGACCCAGGATTGGAAAATTTTATATGTTTTGGTTGGAGGCCACCAAATTACAACTGGCAAGTGTCTTCAAAATGTCATTCCACCAACTAGAGGTTCCGATCCAACACCTACCGAAGAAGAATTCGTAGCTATGGGAGGCACTGTTGGTTTTGCTTTGCGTATGCCCAGGACAGCCGCCCTTCTGCACCAAATTGATGATATCCTAGCAGAATTCAAAAAGAAAAAGAAAATGCCCGTTGACAAGTGGATTCAGCGATTTATTTATCCCGCAGCCGTCGTCGTTCCTTCCACTGTAAGCCGCAAAGGCAAGATGAAGAAAAAGAAAGATGAAATGAAGCGTCTTGACAAGGCCAAGGTAAAAACTCCCGCCCAAGTCAAAGCATCGCAAAAACTTAGCGCAGATGAGGAACTGGCCAACCAGGTTGCAAAAGAGGAAAGCAAAAAGAAAGTAAGCAACAAAGATGCAAATCTACCTTGGTACTCGCCTTCTCCCAAAACAGTTGCAGCCTTGAAAAAAACTAGTGAGATTTACGATTACATTATGAACAAGATCGGCTTCAAGGTTTTGGCCGAGGAGATGCTGGTTTGCTTAACCAAAGACCTTGCCAATACTGATGTTTCAAAGATCGTCGCCCAGCTTATTGTTGGTCCGATGTATGAGAAGATGGCAGATCGAGGCAAAGATGAAAACAGCGCTGACCCGTCTAGAGACTGGACTGACGATCTTCAACTATTTTTTGATATTTTGGATGCACTTCCTAAAGATTGCACGATGAAAGTCCTTAAAGACACTTTGCACATTGAGAAAACCACCAAAAAGACAGAAGAAGAACAGACACAGCTTCAGAAGCCCACTGGCTATATTGACCTCAATGCTCAAGACTGGCGATCAGACGCATCCCCCACAAATCCAACTGGAAGTGCTATAGCTGCGGATTATGTAGTTTACGATACAGCAGATCAAGTTGTTCCGTATCTGTATCTCACCGAAACAGCAGACACACCTTTGGTTCAAAAGATCGATCCTGGCGAAGGAAAAACCTATGCCCCCTTGTGGCAATCTCCCTCTTTGGTTTCAGACATCACCGCTAAGCTCGCAGCAGGAACTACACTCAAAGTGTTGAAAATTGTGGGAGGTTATTTTCACGTATTAGTTAATTCCACTAAAAAGAAAGGCTACGTCCAAACAAAATATGTAGTGAAAGAAGTAACGAACTCAATAGCGCAACTTAGAGACGGAACGCAAGTCAATAGAGTGTTGGGGGCTGACAAAAAACCACTGGAAGAAAAAGGGTTCTGGAAAGTAGAAGTTGTTAAAGCATATGAATACGATGCTGAACCCGGCTCTCCAGCCAAAGGAAAAAAAGGTTGGCTGCCTTCCGCTTATCTCAAGCCCCTAACTGACAAAGCCAAAGAACAAGTAAAAGACTCCACAGTATTTTTGAAACCTGGGTCGAGAGACAAGAAGTCCCCAGGTGTGTGGAATGAAGTGTATGCATGGCAACTGTTCTTGTGTACTGACGGAAGCAAAGGCGGCGGTGCAGATTTAGCAAAGGTTCCTAAAAAGTACCGCAATACGTCTAAAAGGATACGCAGAGGTCTTGGCAAGGGCGAATGGCCTGGAAGAAAATTTGGAAAAGATACGATAAAATATACTAAGAAGTATTTTGAGTCTTTAAGTAAAGGCGTTGTCAAAAGCAAAGACTATGTGACGCATTCTGATTTTAAACCTGCTCGCAAGTTTTTTAACGACTATAATACAAAGAAATTTAATACAGAACTTACCGATATGGAGACCGCCAGTGGGCTTGTACACTCAACACCTCTTGTATATATGGGAAATGTGGTGTTTGCTCCTGCCGGTTTCTGGGACAGAGACCAGAGCGGCCAAGGGGCTGGAGGTAATCGTTCAAAATGTGATTGGTATTATGTTGCTGTAGTGCGAGCAATACAAGATGTAGTTAATTTTCGAACGTCGGCAATGGTTCGCAGGAAAAAAAGCAAGAGAAGAAGGTATAAGCACAAATGGGTCAGGGTTCGGTCTAAACGCGGCTTGAGGCGCACTCGCAAGCGAGTCGAAAAGAACCTCAAGCGAGTGTTAATCAAGTATAACGCTTGCATAGGAAAAGATACCAAGCGGGTATACGGAGCTAATCGCACCTGGTTGGCAGGATCACCAACTGCAGACCAGATTGTGCAAGAAGACTCTTACCTTATCAGCTCCGCCTCTGGCTTGTGCAATGATCACTTCGAAAAACTTGTAGAACAGATAAAAGCCTTCTGGATTGATACGAACGGCGGCACCCAAGACCTCGAACCAGCCCAACTAGCCGGAACTTTGTGGCCTGGAAAGGCCCGAATTACACTGCACTATAGTCTCGCAGGACAGTCCGAAAAAAAGACAAAAATATTTGATGCTTTCAACAAGTGGATTGCCTGTATCCAAGAGCAAGGTGCGAAAACTGAAGCTAAAATTCAAAAAATTAAAAAAACACATTCAGAAGCTGAAGAGAAGAAGGCCGTCGCGAAAATGAAAGCGGAAGCCGATGCACTAGCGAAAGCCAATGAGGAATCGGAAAAAGGCGGCTCTTCGGAGATTAAAACCTACAGCCCGTTTCCGACTACCTGGGAAGAGGTACTTGACGCCTTCCTGGAGCAAAGAGATTGGCCTGAAAACATCAAAGCACAGCCCAATGGTGGTACTAAGTTTGTTCACGCTATGCAAGGTGCAACGTGCCAAAAAGACTTTGAAAAGTTAATTGATCACATTTTAAAGTGGGCCGAGGCCGAAGATCCTGAAACAGCAGCCCTGATTCAGAACATAATTAAGCTAGGGCTTCAGATAAGCAAAAATATGCTGGCGAAGCCAGGCTTTACCCCCTTTACTGTTCCTGATTTTCCTAAACTGAGTGTAGACAAATCTTGGAAAGGCTTGTCCGAAACTGTAGGGCGACAATGGGAAGGGGTCGTGGAACAAGTTCTAAGAGAGCAGGTGATGTCTCTCGTGGAAGAGCTTAGAAATAATGTAAACTGCCAAGACAAGAAAAAAGAAGACGATAAAAACAAACCCGATCCTTTGAATTTAATCGACGAAGATTCCCTTAACGACTTGAATGATCTAGCGAAAGAGTATGGTTTGGACTTGAGCAAGATAGCCCAGGCCATTCCACCTACTCCCACAAAGCCTGGTTCCAACTTCTTGTTCTTGCTGAAAGAGATACTGGATGGGATGACTCCTGGTCAAAAATGTATGGTTCTTGAGGGGAACATTACAACTTCTCTAATGCTGGTTATCCGTAACAAGATCAAAGAAAAATATCCAGCATTGTACGATTTCTTTTCAGATCCTGAGCGTGTTGAATCGCTGTTCGAAGATGCTGCCCAGTTTATTGACCCTGCTGTGTGTGCTGAAGATCAATCAACTGCGGCCCCTACCAATATTCCCAAAAATCCCGCTATTTTGTACGGAGAATGCCTGCCAACTCAAATCGGGCAGGACAATTACGAGAACCTGATTGAAACTGGGCTCAGCCCAGAAGATGCCATAGAAAGGGCGCGGGAAAATTTTGAAAGTCAAGTAGCCCGCGCAGCAGATATTTTGGATATTGTGGAAAATGGCCTACCCGATATAACCAAGGACCCTCAAAACGACCCTTGTATATTCTTGAAAAGAGAGATGTCGCTAGATCCGAATGTGGCTAGAACACTAGAGTCTGCCTTGAATACAGCGTTTAACGGGGTGTTGACTAACTTCAACAAAGAAGTTCTTTCTTATCCCGCTCAATTGTCTAACCCTCGTTTGTTAAAGGTGATTCAAAAACCAGACTTTTTTAATGCCGATGGCACAGTCAATGAAGATGCTGCGTCTTCTTTCGAACTCGACGAGAACGGTAACATCAAAGCAGCAACTTTGGACAAGATGACTGCTGATTTAGGTGGAGCAGACAACGATGGCGATGACAATGCTTCTAAAGTGTCGGATGGCTTGAAAACCAAAACCTTGTACGCTTTAAGGATTGGAACTGATCCTGAAACTGGAGATCCAATCCCACTCAGAGATGGCGACAATAATGTTATTGCTAAGCACTCACCGAAAGCACTGGCTGAGTACATTCCAACAGTGAAGAATTTCATTCCTGATTACCATGAAGACAAAAATTTACATATGATAAAAGAAACTCTAGAGGGTGATGCGTATGCTTTCAAGGTCCCTCTTAAGGAACTAAGAGGCAAAGATATGGGAAGCTCTATCGCGCCTGGTATTAAAAAGGCATTGAAGAGCAGAGATACTGTTGTGCTGTCAGATCCAACCACGAGCAGGTACTCATTTACAGGTCCTTTCTCAAAACAACCCCTGGTTACATATTCGCCTACTCCAAAGACAGACACCTTGGCTGACACCTACAGTCTTGTCGTCCGCCCCTTGATCAAACTTCCTACTAACCAATTTAAGCGCTCGAAGCCTTATGAGATTCGAGGAGTGAAGGTGATGCCCAAGGTGGTAGAAAACTACCTGGAAACAGTGGAATACCAGCAAGGATGGTCTGCTGCAGGCGCAGGACCCCCTTCAGCAGATCGCACCAATCAAAGTGAGTACTTTGCGTGGTACATCAAGAAGAAATTTGAAGCCGATTTTGCCGTCGCCTTTAGGAACAATGATGGTACTAATAACGGTGAAGACCTCAATCAAGCAGCCAACACGGTGGCATTGGCAGCCGCGTCAACCTTGTACGATCAAATTCAAGAAACAATGTTGGAAAATGTACTACAAGAGTCGAGTAGGTCGAGATTCTTTAACTATCGTGACCTGCAAAGCATTAATTTTGCTCCATCTCTTAAGGCCCTGGCAGCTAACTGCAAAGCAAGAAACAACCTTGGTGATATAAGCCGCAGTCTTTTAAACTTGGAAGATATTAAAAAACTTGCCCGCGAGACCTTTTTTGATCTAGCTGATCCTTGCGATGTTGACCGGGCACCGTCTCAACTGGGTCCTTCTAGTGAGGCGCTCGTGATTTCTCTTCTTACTTTGTATTTGCGCGTGCATCTTATTGAACAAGCTCTATATGGAATTTTTCCATTTTCACGACTCAATTTGAAAGAAGTGTATGATGACAATGTAATGATGTCGTTTATGTACAACAGCCTTAAGCAAAATTTGTTGCGAATGAAGGTTTATGGCAAATTTAAAAAAGTGGCTAAAAAAGTCGTAGACCGTCGAAAAGAAACTGAAGCAGACATCGCAGCTGAAAGCGAAGTGGAATGTCTCAAGTTTCTGATGAGGGAGCAAATTAATCCGGTTTTTGAACAATTTGAGATTGTCTTTAAAAACGATAACCCGAGTTCGTTAGCGTGGACGTTCTTTTCGACAATGGTCCACAACAAAATCTTAGAGAGCCAGGGCCGCGTTATCGACGGACCTTCGGGCTTCAGTGCTATGTCTGAAAATAATCGGTTCTATTATTACCACACAGATCCAGCTCGCGAGTATTCTAACCCGTCCTACGGGCACACTATGACCTGGGGAGATTTATATAAAGCCGATCAAGACGCACTTTTTCCGCATATAGGCCAAGACAGTGGCCTTGCCCGCCGAGCGGTTCTTCCCGAAGGTGGTTTTTATTTAGAACGATTTGTCAAGGTGGTTGATCTATATGGAGATGACGGATATTCAATTTTTGACAAAAAACTCATTGCTGGTGTTTTAAACCTTTCAGAACCCTTCATCGTCACCCCTACGATTGTGGACAATTTCCTTAAGAGTGACTTTAACAAGTCTTATGGAGAGGGGAACAAACGTGGTGTTGGCTATGGAGATGGTAGACGATATCGACTAGACTCAGGTGGGAAGTTGGTGCGTCAAGATTTCCTCAAGGGATATGTAAATCTTTATGATTGGGAAGCCTTTATGAAACAAATAGCGGGCCTCGGCCCAGAAGGTTCAATTGCCGATGTATACGGAGTTCTTCCGCCTGGGTATGGCTTTAACTACACAAATAATCCAAAATTAAAAGACTTGATGCAAGACGATATTCGAGCTTTGTTTGAAGAATTAAAATTTGGCATGCGCCTTTGCTATCTGCTTCCTGAAGAAGGACAATATCATGATCCGTGGCACTTTAAAGGTGTGAAATACAGCCCAGAGTTGAAAGGGTTTACTGACACCATAGACAAGGCACTTGGCGACGGCTGGTTTCATTGGGACCATGAGCCCGTCTACCACAAAACACCGGCAGGAGGGGTGCGAACCTGGCGAATTACAGAGAGGCGCTCTTATGCCCCGGATCTTAAGTACAGGGCCGATGCCAAAGATGTTGTCGGCGGTGCTGATAAAGTTCACTTGGGGACCTCACACGCAGATATATATTCAATCCCAATGGCCGAGGTTTCGATTGAATTTCCCGAGAAAGGAGAAGGAAAGCCGAGCTTATCCACGTATGGCTTCGAAATAATCAAGGGATACGACTTGGTAACCAATAAGTTGCGCAACCAATTAGCAAAAACTGCAGAGGTTAAAACGATCACCGAGTGGGTATTCCCAGCCAAAAGGTATGCTGCCGTTGCCTCTGTGTACAGCATTATGGCCACTAAAAATATGCTTGCCGGTCACAGTATTTTTGACATTACCAAGTACATGATCAAAGGGTCTTTTGAGATGCACTTGAACGCGAACAATGCAGATTACCAAGACCCCTTGATTGCTCAAGAGGGTGGAGCAGCAGAAGCTGCAATGCTGGACCAGCCCAACTCTGCTGGTCTGGGCGAGGCTTTTGCAGTAGGATTGTTAAAGATTGCCGCCCAGGCTCCGATTTTGATCTTAAAGGGTATTGCAGAAATTGCTGACCCCAATGTGGCAATGACAAAGAAAATCTGGGACGCTTCCGACTTCGGAACAAAAACAGTGAAGAAGATTGTCAAAGATCAGCTTATGAACTCTTTCGACAATTACAAGAAGAAGACAGCTGAAGAACTTGGAGTGCCTGCGGCCTCAGACTTGCTACCTTCTTTTAAAGATTGGGCCAAGGAAGAGAATATAGAGATTCCTGATCCAAATGTAGGAATCTCTCCTCAAATGGCTGTTGCTGTGGGCCTCTCCTTGATGCCTAGTATGTTACCATATGGTATAGGGTTTCCGCCACCGCCGTTTGGCCCTGGTGTCGGACCTCCTATGACGCCTTTCGCTATTCCTTATTATGCGATGGGTCTCGTCTCTGACGATCCTTTCGGCGGCCCGAAGCCTGTCTTAGATATAGAAGAGTGCGAGCCTGATTCACCGTCAAACGTTGATAACCTCTTGGAAGGAGCCCCTGAAGAAGATGACGATGATGAATCTGACACTTATGATGTAGATGAGGGTCCTGATGAGTCCCCTGCTGATGAAGACCTTGATGAAAATGAAGGAAGTACTGGAAGTGGTGATAGTTATTAAACAACGAGATAATTTACTTTAAAGGAGAAAATTAAAAATGCCTGGTTTTTCACCCGCATTGCCACTGAGTTTGGACAATTCAGATGGATTTGCACTAAACAAGACCCTTCAAGAGGTCGCCAAACAAAATTTAAAAATGCTGGTTCTAACTGCCCCTGGTGAAAGAGTGATGATGCCTGATTTTGGAGTTGGGATTCGGAATTATTTGTTCGAGAGTAAAGACCCATCAGTTTACGAAGTCATCGAGGCTGCGATATACGAACAAGCCCAGCAGTATCTACCTTATATTTCTATTACCAATGTTGATTTTTTGGATATGGACGAGGGTCTTAACCCGTGGGTACATTCGCTTGGAATAATTATAAACTATGTTGTATCTGGGCTTGGAATAGAGGATCAATTAGCTGTTGAAATGTTAGAACCTGTTTTGGAATAAATTATTAATATTGCTGACTAATTAGAACACGAGGAGATATTAGATGGCTGTCAAGCACACCCCTGCAATCAATTACCTGGATAGAGATTTCTCTACCATTAAAGAAAGTCTAGTAGACTATGCGAAAAGATATTTTCCTACGACCTTTAAGGATTTCAACGAGGCATCCTTTGGGGCGTTAATGCTTGACGCAGTGGCCTATGTAGGAGATGTATTGTCTTTCTACTTGGACTATCAGACAAACGAATCTTTCCTTGATACCGCTATAGAATATGAAAATATTATTCGCCTTGCTCGACAAATGGGGTACGACTTTAGGTCTTCACCATCTTCAACTGGGGTTGTTACATTGTTCATCAAGATCCCCCGAGATACCAGCACGGGCGGTCCTAATGCAAATTACCTCCCAGTTTTGAAAAGAGGAACCTCTTTAGCTTCATCCGATGGCAATCGTTTTATGTTGGTCGAGGATGTAAACTTCGGAGACGAAAAAAACGAAATGGTAGTGGCCGAAGTGGATGGGACAACCGGAGAGCCTACTTCGTATGCTATTCGAGCTTACGGCACAGTTGTATCGGGATATACGACAACTGAGATTGTAGATGTCGGCCCATACACACCGTTGATGAAAATTCAACTCGAAACTCCTTATGTAACAGAGATCTTGAATGTTGTGGACGCAGAGGGGCATCCGTTCTACGAAGTGCCTAATTTGGCACAAGACACCATCTTTATGAAAATACGGAACAGAAACGACCTCTCTCCAGCAGCCCCCAAGTATGTTTTAAAACCATATTCAGTCCCACGGCGATTTACGGTAGAACAGCTCGAAGAAGACACGTTTTTGCAATTCGGATACGGATCTGATTCAGCTTTAAAAAACATACCGCTAGCTAAGGTCAGCAATGTTGTGCTAAAACAAGACGGCAAAGATTACATCACCAACACTACGTTTGACCCAGGACAACTTAATGAGACTGACAAGTTGGGAGTCTCGCCCTCTAATACCTTCCTTCAGGTCACTATTCGCGCCAATAACTCGGCCAACGTCAACGCATCTGCCGGTTCACTCAACACCGTCAGCAACGCACTGTGGGAATACCCTAGCTTGTCGGCCACCACTCCAGCTATTCGACAAAGCATCGGAGCGTCATTGGAAGTGTTCAACGAAAAGCCAATTATTGGAGACACCGAAGTGATAAGCTCGGCTGAACTAAAGGTTCGAGCAGCGAGCACATACACTGCCCAAAACCGAGCCGTCACCAAGGGCGACTATGAAGCTATTGCATATCGAATGCCCCCGGCATTCGGCAGCATTGCTCACTGTAGTGCGCAAAAAGACCCTGACTCCATCAGGAGAAATTTAAATTTGTACGTGACTTGCCAGGACGACGCTGGCTCTTTAACTGCTCCCAATACGGTAATAAAGAGCAATCTTAAAACTTGGATTGAAAATTATAAAATGATTAATGACACAGTGGACATAAAAGACGCTCGTATTGTAAATTATGCGATTGAGTTTGTGGCGTTTGGTGATAATCGATATTCGAAGTTCAATATTATGGAGAATGTTCGCTCTTCACTAGCGGAGTACTTCTTAATCACCAATATGTCCATCGGAGAGCCTTTGGTGATTACAGACCTCTACAAACAAATAAATCAATCTCAAGGAGTTGTTGATTGCACAAGGATTCGACTTATTCCTCGCGTGGGAACCGGATATAGCAGTGCCACATTTGACTTTGATCGCTTCACCAGTGCAGATGGTCGCAAGATGATGTGCCCACCCGAATCGATCCTTGAGCTTAAATATGTAACCGAAGATATCATAGGGACGATTAGATAATGGCTATTAAAAGATATTTTGCGACAGCAGACAACACCATCACGAATGCCTTCAAACAAAACCTAAGACAAAGAGGCACGGGCTCTAATATGGGCGAAGCCGACGTGCTTGAAGTATTTTCCATTTACGGACAAACTTTGGCAACAGGTTCAGAGTCTGGACGCCCAAGTCAGGAACTATCTCGTGTTTTGGTCAAGTTTCCTGTAAGCGGGACCGCTGCCGGGGAGATCAAGGGAGACCGAACCGCAGGGGTTATACCTAAAAGCGGAAGTGTTAATTTTTATCTTAGAATGTTCAACGCCAAGCATGCCTCTACGCTGCCTCGCGATGCGTCCTACACCATCCAAGCTGTATCACAATCGTGGGTCGAAGGCACAGGCTTAGATATGGAAGAGTATAAGGACTTTGGCGAGTCAAATTGGATGCAGCGTGCCAAAGGTGCTGACTGGGGTAAGAACGGAGGGGATTATTGGTCAGGATCTTATGCTCCAGGATATACGTTTCCTACCTACACTGTCACTCAAGAAGTTGGCCCCGAGGACATTGAACTTGATATTACTTCAATGGTTGAAGAGTGGATTAAAGGAACTCAGGAAAATTTCGGTCTTGGTGTGCGCTTAATTACCACCCAAGAAGCTTATTTTTCTCCTTCGACAGGGGCAGATCTTAACAACGGCGTACTCAAGAACACAAGCGGTGCAAAAAAATCATACTTCACTAAGAAGTTTTTTGCACGCGGAAGCCAATTCTTTTTTAAACGGCCCATGATTGAAGCCCGGTGGGACTCAAGCACCAAAGATAATCGTGGAAACTGTAAATTTAGCAGCTCTTTGGCACCCTCGGCTGACAACTTAAACACTCTGTATCTTTACAATTTTATTGATGGGCAACTAAAAGACATTCCAGTTATTGGAACCACAGGGTCCATTTACGTTCAGATCTATTCCGGCTCTGCTGGAAACGAAGAACCAGCGGGACCTAATTTGCAATTAGCTATCGGCGGCGGCGTAATAGCTGCGCAACGATTCTACGTCACTGGAGGCCATCACGATACAGG
>MDSZ01057132.1_pt1 | contig 12155 bp, 12 predicted proteins | sample 811201 | NCBI WGS metagenome assembly MDSZ01 (sample SAMN05326647, study PRJNA326480) | marine metagenome | isolation source: seawater | place: Indian Ocean: North | collected 2010
ATCGGTATCCCTTATATCACCTCCATTTTTATAAATTGAGCACCTTTGGTCATTTAATGAGTTTTCTAAATTACTTAATTTCCCCCTTGTGAAATTATCATACACAACTACTTTTTTTACCTTAGTTTTTAATAGTTCAGAAACCACATGACTACCAATGAAACCTGCTCCACCAATGACTAATACTTTTGATTCTTTTATTTCCATTATTCTCCAAAAAATCCTTTAGTTTTAGTTAAAATTTATTCATTTGACAAAGATTGACTTTGATAAAGCTTTCAAATCTTTTTCAATCCAATATAGATATACAAAATACCCTATTAAAATAGATATTGAAATTAATACAAGAATTAAATTTGAATTCAAAAAATAAGATCGTAATAAAATTGCTAGAATTAAAAAAGGTACGCATTTTATTAAATTTTTTAGAATGATTTTTACAACAGTAGCTGATCTTATATCAATTAATCTAAGAGTTAATAACCCGAAGAAAAAAATAACTAGACCGTTTGAGATTGAAAAAAATAAAAAAGTCAATTTTAGGCCTCCAAAAAAACTACCAATGATAATTGAAAAAAATGATGTAATTAACATCAGAATTTGAGAAAACAATAAATATTCCTGCTTATCATATACTTTTGATAACTGTAAAATTGGAGCCATTACAAAAGATATAAACATTTGAAACGACAATAGGCTAGTAATAATCCCAGCTTGAGTCCAGCTTTCACCAAGTAAAACAATAAATAAATCTTTAGAAAAAACTGATAAAATCATAAAAGGAAGCATGGAAAGCTTGATAAGAATCAATAATAAATTTTCACTTGCAGTTTTTGCATCCCCTTTTATTTTTATTTTAGCAGTCTTTTGATAAAAAACCTCTGAAATGGCTGAGCCTATCAAGGCACTTGGTATACCAGCCATCATTACAGACATTCCATAATGTCCTGAAACCTCTGCTGAAAATATATATGCTATTAAAAAAACTGTAATCGAATTGCCTAACCTATAAAGCAAATCTGTTGACATTACAAACAATGGAAATTTTTTATAATCCTTAGCAACATCAATAATTTTTTGAAAGGTAAAAATTTTTTTAGGATATTTTAGAATAAAGTAAATCGATGACGAACCCTGAATAATTACAGATGATAATAATCCAAGCAACAATCCAATTATCAAACTTTTTGTTGATGCAAAACCTACGAGCCCAGCTATTACAACAAATATCTTATTAATCAGCGGGTTTGAAATTCTTGAAATGGAGATTTCTGTATAGCTTTCTAATCGTTGATTTAAACCTAAAAAAGACATGTTTAGACCTTGGAGCAGAATTGAAAATGGTGCTAGGGTTATGATATATCCATATTTTTGAGAGTCAAAAAAAGTTGTTTGATTAATTGGTATTATAGTAATAAGTATAGAAATCATTAAAGAAAAAATTATTAAAGAGATTAAACTTAAATAAAAAATTGTTATTGCTTTTTTATCACTTTTAGGAATTAAAATTGCTTGATGATATCCTAAATTCGCGATTGAAGAAAGAGGGTCAGTAAAAGAGCTATAAATATTAAAATATCCAAAATAAGTTGGAGTGTATAACCTGCTAATTACTGGCATTAAAAAAAAACTTAAGCTCTGAGATATAATTGGAGCGATACCAAGTTTAATCACATTACTTAAGAAAGAATTTGTAGAAGCTATTTTTTCCAAGGAAGTAATTATTATTTATATATTTTATAACCTTCACAACTGTTCATTATGTCAAGGTATTTTTTATCTACTATTTCAAAGTTTTCTTTGTACTTAATTTTTTCACCTACTAATTCTTCATAAAGCACAGGTTTAACATTTACTACGTCCTTGTTGAAAGAGACTGTAGAAATATACATTTCGTTCATAAAAATTTTTAATAGTGGATCATTTAATGGCCTGTTCGTTCCAGGAACTCCTTTACCGTATTCATAAAATCTAATGTTTTTCGTTGGTGTTAATGTCATAGCATCAAACCCGACTAAGAAGACCTTTTTAAACCCTAGGAAGTACGCAATGAACAATGCAGTATGAAAAGACCCTGAAAATGGCAGTTTATTAAATATTTTTTCATCGGTATGATTCCAAATTAATTGAATACTATTATGGAGGTAGTGAACATTTTTTTTTCTTATTGAGGCTAAATTTGAAATGTTTATAAAAAAATGTATATCAACATTTTTCTTTATAAAATTTTTATAATCTTTAATAACCATCCTATAATTATCAATCATTCGCGACTGCTCTGGGTTGGCTAAAAGAGTTCTTAATAGCTTGTGGCTAAAAAACCATGGTTCAATCATTGCACAGTACAAGACATTTAAATAATCAAAGTCTTTATGATAATAAAGTTGTCCAGTAACAATTGAAGGCCTGTCAGAAAAGGCTTTGAGATCGAACCACTTAATTGAGGGTCCATTGCCAAAAATATAACATTCTTCACCCTCATGAACATTTTTAAAATTAACAGTACCATTTAAAAAAATGTTTTTGAAAAAGTTATTCAACAATATGTCTATATTGAATTTTTATATGATTAGATAAATCTCCTCTGATATCATGAACTAGTACAGGGTTATCAAATTTTTCAACAACTCCATCGTACCTAATAATTTCTTTAGACTCCAAACCATGTACAACTCCAGTAATGATGTTTTTGCACTCATCAAAATTCAATAATTCAAGTTTGGAACGGATTAAGTCTTTTTTTGTATATCCGCTACTACCAGTAAGGTAAATATTACCTTCATAAAATTTGAATTCATTCCTATGAATTATTTCTGGGATAAAATTATTTTCTTTAAAATCATTTTGATCAAATCCAGAAAATAATATAAGCACACCATCTTCTTCAGTAAGTTCTTTAGCCTTTAGAAATGATGAAGAACTAGATGCAGCCATAACAGATACTGGACTTGTATTAAGATATGAATCAGACAGAATTTTTATATTACTGTAGTCGTTAAATATATCCTTTAATACAGACCTTCTCTCCTCGGAACTTTCGATAATAGATATTTGATTTAAATTATTTATTTTATTTATGTAAAAAGCGTGAAGACAACCGATTGGGCCTCCACCTACAATATTTATATTTTGCACACCATTGTTTAAATCTACTCCAGATAATGACCATGAACGTATCACACACGACAAAGGCTCTAAAAATGGCGCTATAAAAGGATCAATTTCAGTTACATCAAACAATTGACTCTTTTGCACAAAATTTTTCTCACAAAATCCACTAGGAGTACCTTTATCTAAACCTGCATGTTCCATTCTTTCACATAAATTTTCCTTTCCTTCAGAACAAAATTTGCATTTAGAGCTTTCTCCTCTAGTAACGCAGTTTGAGTGCGGCAAAAGTGCATATCGTCTTTTAATATAAACATCAGATTCAATATAACCTACAGCTTCGTGTCCTCCTATAAATGGTTCTTTATCATCATGGGATTTTGTAAGTGAAAATCTTCTTCTTTCAGAATTACATACTGATGATGTCTCCCAAACTACGGTATCCTCCAAAACATTAATTGAACTTAATTCAAGATCTATAAATTTAACGTCGTTGAGAGGCTCTATTTGTAATGCTCTAACATTTAATGTTTTCATGCTTTTTTAACCTTCTCGATAATTTTTTGTACCATAAAACCATCTTCAAATGTTGCAATCCTATCGTCTACATAATTTGGATTAGTAATTTGTTTACTAAAATGATATAATGTTCTTATATGAGCCATAAGCCAACCTGAAGAAACCTTAGGAGGAGGAAAATCTGCACCATCTTTTGGATGACTAAAATATGGAATTGTTTTATATCCATCATCTTGATTTAGTTTTGAAAAAAATTTGAAAAAATTTAGATCCTCTAAATTCCACTTTAATGATCCTTTTGTACCATGAATTTCAATCCTTAAATCATCTGTGCATCCTGTTGAGAGTCTAGAGACTTCAATAGAACCATTTACACCATTCTCTGTCCTACATAAAACCCATGAAATATCATCTACTTTTCTACCTGGCATTACACTCACCATCTTACCACTTACTGATTCAATAGGACCTATTAGAAAATTAACCAAATCAATTACATGTGGTCCTAAATCTACAAGAGCTCCTCCTGTTTTAGGCTGCAACCTCCATGTCTCTTCCCTTTCTTCAGCATAGCTTCCGTGTAAATATGCTAACCTAAACTGTAAAATGTTTCCAAGCTTTCCCTCGCTAACAATTTCTTTCATTTTTGATATTGCAGGTATTAACCTATATTCAAAAACTAAGTTGAAAAGTACCTTGTCTTTGTTATCTAAAAATTTCTTTAAATCATTTGCCTGGCTTAAATTTACTGTCAATGGTTTTTCACAAAGTATGTGTTTGTCATGAGAAATTAATTTCTTTGACTGATCAAAATGTAAATCATTTGGTGTGCCTATATATGCTGCTGCAATCTCATTATCATTTAAAATTTCGTCTAAATTAACGGTAACAGAATCAAATCCATATCTTCTTTTCAACTCCTCTTGGTTAGTTCTATCTGAAACTAATACAGTTTTTATATTGATTTTTGGAGCATCAGGGTAGAAATCACTTAAAACTTTTGAGGCGTAGTTATAAACTCTTCCCATAAATCCAAAACCTAAAATTGAGAGATTAATTACCTTCATCATTCATCTCCCTACCTACAGTCCTTGATAATGTTTCCACTTCTTGTAGATTAATTGATTTCTCATAAGAGCCTAATGCTTTTTGATAATCTTCTATCGAACTAACTAATACTTCCATCCCTCTTTTTTCTAAAGACATAGCATGATCAGTACCCCACATTGCCCTATCCATAGTTACGTGATTTTCTATTACTCTTGCTCCATAAATAGCAGCCATTACTGAAATCATTGGTGAAGTATGATGGGAAGAAAACCCTACTTCTAATCCAAATTTATTCTTTAATGTCTTTATTACTCTTAGGTGTACTTCTTCAGTAGGGCATGGATACTGACTTGTGCATTGAAGTAATATTAAATCTTTGTTATCAAGAATTTTTACCGCCTCGTCTATCTGATTCATATTTGTACCACCAGTAGAAAGAATAACCTGAAAACCTGTTTCTTTAATTGATTTCAAATATTCTTTATCAGTTGCTTTGTCAGATGGTACTTTTATGTAAGGAAGTTTGTATTTCTTTAAGAATTCAATGGAGTGTAAGTCCCATGCGGATGCTGACCAGTCAATTCCTATTGAATTACAATATTCATTTATTTCATCATATTCATCCTCCCAAAATTCAATTTTCTTTTTGTAATCAAAGTATGTCATTGTTCCCCATGGTGTGGTTCGCATTACTGACCGTTTATCTTTTGGAACACAATCATCAGGATTTCTTTTTTGAAATTTTACGGAATCAAAACCACAATCCTTAGCAACTTTAATCAATTTTTTTGCTAGTCGTATGTCGCCGTTATGATTAATTCCTATCTCAGCAATTGTATAAAAATGTTTTTGATCTAATATATTCATTTTTATTCTTTCCTTTTTATATCCATTTATATTGTTGTCCAACCTCCATCTATAACAAACTCTGCTCCGGTCGTATAACTTGACGCATCTGAGATTAAATATTCAACCATGCCATAGATCTCTTCAACTCGCATCATTCGACCTAGTAAGGTTTTTTTTGAATATTTTTTCTTAAATCTTGGATCCTGAGCATTATCAAATCCTCCCGGAATAATAGTATTTACCCTAATATTTGGTGCCAAATGGGCAGCCATATGTTTTGAAAGCATAATCACGCCTGCTTTGGAAACAGAATAACCAATATGTTTTTCCTCATTATCATAAATCTCAGGAGATGGTGCAACAACTCCATAATGTGAGGAAAAGTTAACTATTGAGCCTTGATCATTATTTCTAGCAAATTCTCGGCAAACAGAAAATAAACTTGTTAAGTTGATATTTAGATAATCGTTAAATGAATCAAGACTAATATCGAATAAAGTGCTCTTATCTTGTCTACCATCAACATGATGCATCATCGCAAATAGGTTTATCATAGCATCTGCTTTATTTTCTTTGAAATAAGACTTAACAAACTTCTCATCTGATAAATTATGCCCTAAAGCTAAATCTAACTTTAAAACTTCATAATTTTTTTTTATCAAAAATTGGTAAAGCTTTTTACCAATTAACCCCTCAGAACCAGTTAAAAACACAGTCATTTTGAAAAAAAATCAATTGTTTTTTGTAAGCAATCTGCTTTAAGTATGGCATCCTCCTCAGATCTATAATTTGTCTTAAAAACCATCATCATTTTTTGGATACTTTCAGCAATTGGGCATAGACCTTTTTCATATTTGATATCACCATATAAATGATTATCATGATTTTTAAATGTACCATTAGCAATTAATGGCTCATTATAAGGTACTTGCCAAGCACCAAATATTCCATCCCCTCCAAGATCCATATACTTCTTTCTAAAATCGAACCAACTTACGCCAATATACTTTTCACCTAGGTACTTTACACCAAGTGCCCAGTAACTATTTATCGAGTGACTTGGAACTTTTTGAGGCACTAGGTACTCACAATCTTTAATGACTTCAAGAAATGCAGAAGCAGATTTTATTCTTAAATCAACGAAATAGTCTAATTTTTCTAGTTGTGCAAGTGCTATAGCAGCAGAAAACTCTGATAACCTGTAATTCCAACCTAATGTATCATGCCTCATAAAATTTGGATTTTGCCAAATATCTATATCAAGCTTAGTCCTCCCCTCATCTGCAGTTAGCACTCTAAAACCTTGCCCACCAACTTTACGACAAATGGTTGCATATTCTTCATTATTAGTTGTAAGGATTCCCCCTTCACCACATGAAATATGCTTTGATCCCTCAAAACTGTAACTTGATATTTCACCAAATGTCCCAACTAATTTATTTTTATAATATCCTAAAAAGCACTCTGCATTATCTTCAATAATAGGAATTTTATATTTTTTTGATATTTCAATTATTTTATCCATATCAGGAGAAAGTCCGTATATTGAAACAATTTGGATAGCTTTAGTACGGCTTGTAATCTTTTTTTCTAAATCTATAGGATCTATATTAAATGTTTCCGGATCAACATCAGCATAAACAGGGATTGCATTCGCATGTAATGTTGAAGTCGTATTAAACATTACTGAAAAAGCAGGTGATATTACTTCGTCTCCTCTAGATACTCCCAAAGCTAATAATGCAGCGTGTAAAGTTGCTGTTCCAGAGTTAAAGGAGACAGCATATTTTGATTGAAATTTATCAGCAAACATTTCTTCAAGTTGTTTATTTGCACTCCCCGCAGTAGCTGACCATTCTTTAGAAGCCAAAACACGTTTTAAGTATTCAACCTCATTCCCTATGTATTTCGATTTTTCTTTCAAAATGGAATCCCTACTTTTTAAGCACTAGTTTGGTGTTGTTTTTCTGATTATTAGCCCATTCCAAATGTCGAAAATTATTTATTTCTAAAATTTCTGGTTTTTTTTCTACAATTTTTATAATGCTATCCAATGTTAAATAGTTATCATTTTTTAACTTGTATTTATCTGCTAGTCGAACTATTTCTCTCATAAAATTTAAGTCTTCAATATAGTCAAGAGTAAGTCTTATATCATTCCTGAAAAATCTCGATGGTACATTATTAAGGTTTTCAATTTTGAATAGTTTTGTCTCCTTAAAATATGGCCAAATCATCTCGGTATCCGTTGTGTCTTTTATCAAACATACTTTCCTCAGTGCTTTAAAAGAAATGCCATTGGTAAATGCTCCGCATATTATATTTTCTGACTCTATATAATCTGAATGATTACTATCAAATTGCTTAAAAGCGAGGTCAATCAACATAGGCTCACAGAAAGAATCATCTCCATCAGCAGTTACAAAAAAATCAGTATTAAAATATTCAGCAGCACCAAGCCATCTAGCTAATTTATCTTTCTCACTACCTCTAAAGTAATTAATCTGATTTTTTTTTGCTAATTGCACCAACACATCATCACGCTTATGATTTGTTGTGCAGACAATTATATTATCAGCAAGAGAAGAAAACTTAAGCCTTCTAATCAAATATTCAATTGTAGTGGTCCCACCTAGTTTTTTCAAAGCTTTGCCTGGAAGCCTAGTTGAACCCATTCTAACAGTTATAAAAATTGATTTTTTCATGTTCCTCCTTCTGTGAGTAAGTCATAAAAAGATCTAACTACTCCAAAACCGCCATTTACAGGCAGAACATATTTAGAAATATTTTTTATCTCAGGGTGTGCATTTTTAGGACAAATTGGAAATCCAACTTCATTCATAACTATTAGGTCATTTAAATCATTGCCAATGAAAACTACATTATCCAAAGAATAATTATTTTTTTTACAAAAATTTTTTAAAACATCTTCTTTCTTCCCAACCCCAAAAAAAGATTGAATACCCAACTTATCTCCTCTTTTTTTAACTAATGGGACTTGCTCAGAAGATATAATAATTTGTTCAAGTCCTAATTTTTTTATGAAACTTATAGCCAAACCATCGGACCTATTTACAAAAACAAATTCAGAACCATGTTCATCAATTAAAACTCTATCATCAGTCATGACGCCATCAAAATCATAAACAATTAAATTTATTTTGTCAAAAATATTATTCATTTTTTTAAAATATTATCTTTATACCAATTATTTGTTTTTTCTAATCCTTCATCAAATGATATTTTATTTTTAAAGCCCAATTCTTCCAATCGTGTTATATCTAACAATTTCCTATAAGTTCCATCTGGTTTCGAGTGATCAAAAGATATATTACCATCATATCCAACAATTTTTTTTATTTTATTCGCCAATTCTAGTATAGTAATATCTTTCCCAGAACCAATATTAATATGAGAAATATTTTTTGAATAAAGCTCTTCAGATTCCAAATTTTCAAATACATAAACACAAGCCTCTGCTAAGTCATTCACAAACATAAACTCTCTTCTAGGTTTTCCAGTACCCCATATTTTTACATCTTTTAAGTTTTGTAAATTAGCTTCATTAAATTTTCTTATCAGCGCAGGTAAAACATGAGAATTTTTTAAATCAAAGCTATCTCTTGGACCATATAAATTTGTTGGCATAACAGAAATGAAATTAGACTGATATTGTTTAAAATAATTTTCACACATTTTAATCCCTGCAATTTTTGCAATTGCATAAGGCTCATTTGTATTTTCCAAATATCCAGAAAGTAAATATTCCTCTTTAATTGGTTGCATACAATTTTTTGGGTAGATACACGAAGATCCTAAAAATAACAATTTTTTAACTCCAAAAATATAAGATGCATGAATTAAGTTACATTGTATCATCAAATTTTCGAATAGAAATTGAGCTCTGTATGTATTATTAGCGTATATACCTCCTACTTTTGCAGCTGATATAATTACATATTCTGGATTTTCTTTTTCGAAAAAAGTATTCACTGCGCTTTGATTAGTTAAATCAAGTTCTTTTGAATCTGCAAATACAATATTTTGGTATCCTCTTCTTCTTAACACATCCATAACCGAAGAACCAACCATCCCATTGTGACCAGCTAGATAAAGCTTTGAAGATTTATTAATTATCATTTAAATGAAGTTTTATTTTAATTGGAATTTTTAGAATTTAAAGTTTTACAAAATTATTTCTGTTACAAATTCTCCAATAGCCAAGGAAGAAGTTAACCCTGGAGATTCAATTCCGACTAAATTAATATAATTTGGACATCCCCATTTTACTTCATTATTTATTACAAAGTCCTTAAACCCATCGCCTGGCTTTTGAAGTTTTGGTCTAACACCAGAAAAAGAGGGTTCCAAATCTTCAATTTTTAAAAAAGGTAAATATCTTCTACTTGCTTCATAAAATAAATCTTTTTTTTCAGAGTTTACCTGATAATTAAAATTCATTTCATTTCCTAAATATTCTGAGTCTGGTCCTAGCATTGTTCTACCATCTAAATTAACAGTAGTATGTATTCCTAATCCATACAGATTTTTATTAGGAATTGGATATATTAATTTCTTTAAGCCAATTGCTTTCTCACTTACTAATGAGAAATAAGTTCCTTTCCAAAATTGAATAATTTCAGATTTATTAAATATTCCCAGCATTTTTGAAATAATATTAGAAAAAAGACCACTGCTATTAATCAAAATATTTGAGGAAATTGTAGTTGTACTATTGTCTGGATTTTTCAGCCTAATTTCATATCCATTTTTAATTTTTTTTAGAGCCACCACTTCCGTTTTAAAGGCAATATTAACATCATGACTTATCAAGTCATTATACAACGAATTCATAAATCCATGGCTATCAACAATACCTGAAGAAATGACATCAATAGCATATTCAGCATCAACTAATGGATATCTATTTCTTATTTCGTGGTGATTTAAAAAATTATATTCTATGGAAAGTTCTTTAGCATTTTTTTTTAATTTATTTAAATAAGATAAATCTTCTAGTCCTTTGCCAACGATTATTTTCCCGCACTTTTTGAAATTGATCTTATTTTCCCGACAATAATCATACATTAATTTATTACCCCTGATACAAAGCTGTGATTTAAGAGTGCCTTTAGGATAGTATATCCCAGAATGAATTACTTCACTATTGCGGCTTGAGGTTTCTAAGCCAAACGATCGATTTTTATCTACAATTGCTAAAGAACTTGTAAGTTTTAAACAGTTTTTTGCAATAGCTAAACCAACAGCTCCCGCTCCAATTACAAATATTTTAAAATCCATTAATAATTTTATCTTAAACTTTGCAAATACCAATCACAGGCTAATTTAAGACCTTCCTTTAGATCATATTTTTTTTTATAACCTAATACTTTTTGAATCTTTTTTATAGAAGCTTGGCTATGTGGGATATCGCCCTTTCGCTGCTCCCCAATTATTGGTTGAATATTTAAAATTTCTCTTTTGTAATTCGATAAAATTTCTCTTATAAAATAAAAAAGTTCAAATAAGGTTGTCCTTGAACCATGAGCCACATTAAAAACATCTATTATTTTATTATCTACACCTATTTCAAAAGGTGGCTTATCTTTTATTGAGTCATAATATGATTCAGCCCTTTGATTATAATCACCGCTAGTAACTAATGCTGCTATCTCATTTGCATGAATCACATTATCTATGTAAGTAAAATCTCTGCTGTAATTTCCATCTCCATTTATGACCGGTCTTTCCAAATTAATAAATTTTTTAATCCATATTGGTATCACTGCAGAATATGAGCTATCAGGATTCTGGTTTTTCCCAAAAACATTAAAGTATCTCAAACCGATAATTTCCATGCCGTAAATTTTATTATATACTTGTGCATACAACTCATTAACCAATTTTGTAACAGCATAGGGGCTCAAGGGAGAGCCAATATTATGTTCTATCTTTGGTAATTCTATGGAATCTCCATAGGTAGAGGAACTAGCGGCATAAATAAAACGTTTGACATTACAATTTTTAGCAGCAGTTAGCATTTTGAGAAAACCATTTATATTTACATCGTTCGTAGCAATCGGATCTCGAATAGAACGAGGGACAGAACCCAATGCAGCTTGATGAAATACGAAATCACATCCTTTTACTGCTTCATTACAACTACTCTCATCTCTAATATCGCCTTCTATAAATTTAAATCTTTTATTATTTACAAAAGGAGCTATATTTTTATATTTCCCCGTAGAAAGATTATCTAGGCAGACGACATTATTATCTTTTTTTAAAAAGTAATCAACTAAATTGCTTCCAATAAAGCCAGCACCACCTGTAATTAACAATCTTGATTGTTTTAAATGCACCATTTAACTAAAAATTTTTCTTTCCAGATAACACAAACAAGTTTTGTTTAAGTATCTTCAAGGCTTTTTCAAACTTATTTTTTTCTTTAGGATTTATCTTTGTTTTAAACTCTTTTAACATAGCAAATGTAAATCCTATTATTAGTCCGAAAAAACCTGTTCCTATCAGAGCAATTAATCTTTTAGGTTTAGATTTATGAATTGGGATTTCAGGATGATCTATAATAATCACGTAGTCGGAATCCTTTACTTCCTCAATTTTTGTAG
>MDSZ01123727.1_pt1 | contig 12153 bp, 5 predicted proteins | sample 811201 | NCBI WGS metagenome assembly MDSZ01 (sample SAMN05326647, study PRJNA326480) | marine metagenome | isolation source: seawater | place: Indian Ocean: North | collected 2010
ATACAAGCATTTGAATATTACCGCTTGCTCTGGCTTCGTCACGCCCGCTCTTGCACAAGATGCATAAAATGGTGTCACGACATCCGCTAGCCCACGTACATACTCTATAGGGCCTCCGTGGATATTTCTAAGTCCCCTACGTCGAACATAGAATGTTAGAATTTTTTCCACGTTTCTCGCGACCTCTTGGTACATTTTTGATTCATCATCGCCGACGCTAGCGCAAGGGTCCTTTCCAGTCGCCCATTGGGCTGATTTCGTGGCTTCCTTCACGAGCAGATCGTGATTCGGCAAATTTTCAACAGTACTGTCATGCATAGCAATTTCTAGTGATATACCTTGCGATCCTTTGGACGGCACTCCTAAAAGCAACGGCCAAACCTGGTGGCGGACTGATACAGGCACACCGCCAAAATCACGGCACATATCGCGAATGCTTTGCAAATTTGGCTGAGGCTTTGTCAACTCTTCCTCGACTTTGGCGACTAGTGCGATTGAATCATCTGTAGACAGAGAGCGTCTCGGGCTTGTTGAGCGCCTTAGCACGTCTAGATAAGACTCATCAGCTGAATTTGCTGACGCTTTTTCAATCGCTCTCATCGCGTTCAAAACTGTATCATCCACCTCGGGATTGCTAGTATTTACTGAGAGATTCTCTCCGCCATTAATTTTCCTCTTCGCCACATCACTGTCATCACCACCAGCATCATCCGCATCATCAGCATCTAACCATGTCAAAAACTCATCCTTATCTTCCGACTTCATAGAGTTCCAAGTTTTACCCCCTGGGGTATTACCACCAGATTCTGGTGTTCTGTCCTTCCCAGTGGTCGACAGAGGCGTTGGCGGAGTGCTAGCAAGTTTTGATGTTTTTTCCAAAGACGGGGTAACCGGTAAGTGAAAGTCACCTACGCTGTCAGTACTATACTTTACGTTCATAGTTTCTGCACTCGTGTTTTTTGCCTCTTCGACAAAAGAGTCTGCTTCTGCAAGCGCCTCGGATAAGTCGTCGTATATCGAAGTTGTCTTTCCTTCTCCACTTTCACTGACTTTAAGCTTTTCAACCTCCAATAACTTATCCATTTCAGACATATCAATATTCGAAACCGCATCTTTTTTGTCCGCGTCGTCAAACGTCTCAAAAATGTCATCAAAGTCTGTCGACAACAAGGCGTCTACATCTTCAATGGCACCCTCGTTGCCAGCAAGGTCATTTTTTAGACCATCACCAATCGCTATCCCATCAACATCAGCGTCAGCTGCGCTGCCAATACTATCGTTGTTCCCAAATATGTCATCGAAGTTGTCGTCCATACTGCGTTCTTCTCCCACTTTCAGTCAGCCTCAATTTTCGCTCACCAAATGCTGTGGCATTCGTTGTGCTTTATGATTCCTATAATAACACAGTATGTTGCTGTTTAGAGGTGATGAAATAGTATAAACTAGGAAATGCGATGTATCAACGTGTGTGGTGGTTGTGCTAATGGCATTGCTCACGCCAGCGTGACCAAGTCGAGAAAAGAAAAACATGATGATGATGATTATGTATGATGAATGATGAGAGGATGATGACAACACAACAAGAAGAAAGAAAAAAAAGAAGTTAAAGTGTAGTAGTATGATAAATTATATTAATAATGATAATAATTAGTAATAAAATAAAAATAATAATAAAATTTCGGTTTGTGCTTTGTTACTAGTACTTATGGTAGATTATTAAATATTTAACTTAGTTAATAATAATAAATAATATTATGAAAGTAACAATGTGATGAGTAGTGCTAGTAGCGCAACACCCCAACAATACGAGCAACAACAACCAAAAACCAACAATAGTTAACAGTGGTGTGTGATGATGCAACTGTTGTTGTTGTGTATGTAGTACGAATTATAATTACTACTTATTTTATTTATTTGAAATTAATAATAATACTACAGAATAATCATCATTATGTGTGGCTTCGTATCATCGTTCAATGATCCTTTTTTTAATAATGCTCTTTTCCTCTCTTTTCGTTCTTCTCTTTTTCTACTACTACTACTAGGTACCACACTTCTTCTTTTATATTACATTATTATTAATTATTCCTTCTTCTTCTTTTTTTATCTATCATTTTATTATTATTTATTATTTTATTATCATCATTATTATTAATTTTATCATCGCTCCTCCTCCCCTCATCATATCATCGTCTTCTTCTTTCTTCTTCGTAGAACAACGATGACTAAACATTCTTCAGGATGCGATCGCATGGGCCCATGCAATAATATTCGTGCTAATCTCGTGTGGCTCATCGCGAAGGTGGGTTTAGGAAACACTTCTGGCACTATTATGGGAGGGTTTAAGCTGGAGATGTTAAAGTTTGGCTTGTATTTGATCGTGCCTGCCTGCACAGTTGCATATTTTGAGAGGCCTGAAGTTTTTCAGCAAATTCTAAGAAGACGAAAGTATATCGTGTTTCCAGGCACTGGAGAAGACAGGGATGACCTTGATGCGTTGATGAAGAAACAAAAACAGGAGATGAAAAACTTTAAGGACAAAATATAACCTTTTTTTTCATAATATTTTATCTGCATGATATAGTCTATGGCTTCGATGTGTTCACACTGTCGCTCAGGCTTACCCTGGCACCGATTTAATAGGACTTTTTGTAACTTTGTATTCTTTCAGAGGAATCTCTGGTTTCTTGGCAGGAGGATTTTTATCAAAGTTCTCCATTAATTTTCTCAGCTGTGTCATTTCAAGGAGGGTTGGTACGTCTGTATTCCCCGGATGCTTATCACAGCCTTCTCTGTGCCAAAACCCTTTTGAATGATTATTGACGAAACACTCCTTGCAATGCCTTGGGTTATGACATTCTCCTTTCCCAACATGCATCATGTGAACGCAGGGACAGAACAATTTGATCAAGTAATTTCTCTGTTGAATTTCGTCATCGTCATTTCCAAGCAGTCTCTTCTCCCGTAGCTTTAGCCAATCGATGCGTTTCACCCTTCGCGTCATTATTAAATCCTTCACTCTACGGCATGCTGTCAGAATATATTGTCCCCCAAAATTTTCCATTTCCTCAAGGTTTGACCGAATCAAGGATAGGGCATCGACAACCCACAACGAGGCTTTTTGGGCATCCAGCGTACTATGAGCAAATTTTATTCCTTTGAGATTATCCATCACATATTGAATAGCACCTGCGCTCGCAACAGCCTTGCAATTTTTAATTGACGAACGAGCAAGTGAATCCAGAACGTAAGAGCATTTAATCTGCACGCTCGCGTCTTCATGGTGCATTTTCATAATATTAATTATGTATTCTAAACAGCCATGCTCTATCGCACGGTCCCATCCACATTTCTCATTTTTTGTTTCCAATAACAAGAAAAAAGCAAAAAGGGCATCCTTACAAATATCTGCCTTGACCATCCAGCGCGGCGATGATATGATGCCCAGCAATGACTGCAGGTATTCGTTGGCCTCGAATTCGTCTTTTTGCTTCCGTTTTATTTTGAACTCTTCCACGAACGTGGAAACTTCTCCATCATCAAACTCCACCGTGTAACGGTTCTCTACACTAGTAGATGTTGCTTTTGGTGCTGTTACTTCGGCAATCACGCCATCGTACCATCTTGGCCACCACTTGTGGGCCTTGCATACTACACGATCCCCCTTCTTTAGCTTAAATTGCTCATATTGCTCATCTAGGTCCTCCGTGTCCATTCCCTGTATGTAAACTTGGTACTTGTTTTTTTTCTTTTTCTTTTTTCGCTTCGCGCTACGTCTCCTTGTCTTTACTTCAAATGGTGAGGCTTTTGGGGGTGGGAGTAGCTCCTCTGGTAAATTATAGTGTTCATAAATCTGCTTTCTAATTTTTTCTATTGTATCGTATGGATGATAAAAGCCCCGGAAAGCGCTAGTGAATCGACCAGCGCATTGTTGTACGTGATCGTTTGTCCGAAACCTGTAAATCCATATTTTCAACCTAAGGGGTATAGCAGGACAAAAACCCGCTTCTTCTGCATAATTAATTGCATCAATACTCTCGTTTACAAATGCTGAGTCTGACTTGTTTTTATTTAATTCCCGTTGAGCTTCACTAATGTTCTCAGACTGATCGTCTGCATCGGCGTGCAAAGCTAAATATTCAGGTGTTGACTTAAATGCAGTTACCATTCCCGCCAGGCCCCGCCTTGGTTTTGGCTTGTACAGACGAATGGTGTCCCCAGGTATCTTATTTAGTCTTCTATAATATAGTCTTTCATCGAGAATCCCCAGCCTCGCCAAGTATTCTATGACAGGTTTATGCTGTACCATAATGCTCAAGCATTCAAGTCCTGCTCTAACAACTTTCTCATTTTTTCCATGATACCCAATATCTTTATAAATGTATTCGGTCACCCCCATTTCATGAATTATGCTTCTATTTTTCTCTCTAAGATGTTCGGGTATCCTTTGTTCTTGATCATGGGCATCGTCGTCAAGCCTGACTTGGATTTGAGCCAAGGTAATTATCTTCGAACAAGTATTGACAACTTGCGTCCTATCTAATGAATCCCGTATGAGTTCTCTCTTGTACCGCCGTGCCTGATACTGTGTTTCTCTTTCCGTGGAAAGGAAACGAGTTATTGACAAAAACATCTCAGACGCTTTCGTTTCAGCCCTTACTCTGTCGAGAAATGCCGCGAGCTGGGAGCACAACCCGTGAAATTGCGCACATTGCTGCGAAACGCCAGATCAAGATGTGATTCCATATTCCGATTGGCAGGTATGCACACATGTAGTAGTAAGGTGAGTGCAGAAATTATCGTTAGCTGTTAGTAGTAAACCGCTGGTAGTAGGCCTTTTTTTTATTACTACTACGACCTACTAGGGTGACGAGTTTGCATATAGGAGATATCAATTGTTAGAATATATAAGCACGTACCTTGGCTGTTAGGGTGGGTGGGTGTACTTCAGCTGTAGAAAATAGCGGAGTCCGTCGGGATCACGTATAGTTAGTCTATACTCTTACTGTACGTCAGACGCTCCAAACATGTTGTTCTCATTCATGCAATGCATGCTGGCCCAGCAGAGACGACCCGAACAAAAAAATGTCTGTTAAAAATTAGGAAGAAAAAACCTGTTGTATGTTGTCCAGCCTCCTAGCTGCTAGCATGGCAAAAACGTATATCGTCTATTTATCATGTGGAGAGAAGAAAAATAATAACGAAGAGAATAATAATAAATTATTTACATCAAATACACATCATTGACGGTCTGCTGCTAATAGAGTAATAGTAGTATATTGTGGGAATAAAAATGAATGATACATAATAATACATACAACACACATACCACAATAATAGACCAACAGTGCTGCTTCACGACCTTGATGTGAGACCACTTGTCGGTAACATTGGCCCATCGTTCGAGCATTTCAACTGCGTTGACTTGTCAACGACCCTGCCATAAAAGCAGATAGTACACATACAGCTGCGCAAAGCGATATACCGTCTTTCCTGCTCCTGGCTGTAGCATTGCGCAGAAAGTAACAACTGGCTTATCGGAACGAAAGGAAACATGAGTCGGAGAAAAGGGAAAGGTAATATGCGTAAGTCACAAAGCGAAAGTGGTATATTGCCACAGATGTACAGTGATAGTAGTGGTAACGATATTGGTATGGGTACAGATGGTAAACCACGAAGGATATTTCAAAAGAAAGATTTAATTGAGGCGGTCCGCAGACTTTCGCCAGGCCGAGGGACGCCGGGAATGAAAAGAAAGATGGCTCGAACAAGTGGTACCCGCAGCACAAGATCGCTCGAAACTGGGGAAAGCGCGACTGCGACAACACTACGTGCATTAGAAACTGGCGTGAACATGCATGCACGGCGGTACAACGAATTAAAGATGGCTGCAAATGCGAAGCAAAAGGAGCTTGAGAAGCTGTGTGATCAACTGCATGGGTTAGAACTTGAAAATAAAAGTTTGCGGGAAATGCAAAACGCAAAAACAACAAGTAGTGCGCGTATCAAAAGTCTAAAGGAAGAGTGTGAGGCGATTCAACGAGAAATGGATGTTAAAATTCAATACAGAGATCAACTGGACCACATGCATTCACGCCTTCAAAACAATACGATGAAATTCAGTGCTCACATCAAGAAGATGGAGGATGCTATGTTCATAAGTAAACGTGAATACCAAGAGGTAAAGCTACTCTTGCGACAACTAGAACAAGGGAAAACTGAAGCAGTAGCAGAACTGCAGGACACGTTGAAATCTCTTGCACAAGAGAGAAAAGTCCGTAGTCAAGAATTGGCGTCAAGGCAGCGAGAAGCTGAAAATGCCAAGAGGATGGAAAAGTGGAGGTTGGAGAGAGAGAAACAAAAGCAGGAACTTCATGCTGAACTACGCGGCGATCTGTCGAAAGAGGAAGAGGAGCGTTTGATTCAGAAACTAAAAGCAAGAGAAGGCCAAAATGCCAAATTAAAAGCTGCCAGCCTTGACAGAACAAAGAAAGCACTAACGTTAGAAGATGCATTTGCACAAATCAGACAGGCAACAGGTGTTGTTTCCTTAGAGGAAATGGTTGACAAATTTCTAGGACAAAGTGCAAATAAGGAAGCGCTATTAGAAGAAAAGGCAGCTGCAGAACGTGCACTTCAAGACGTTGTGAAGGCAAAGCAAGAAGCGCAAGCCAAGTTTGACGAGATGAAAGCACAAGTCGCTCAAGCAGGAATTGGAGGTTCTGAGCTTAATCGTGAGATTTATGATAAACTGGATGAAGAAATATTAGGAGCAAAAGCAGAGTTGAAAATGAATCGTTCGGCGGCTGATCGTTTGGAGCGTGTACTAGTATCAGTGCAACAGGGCTCTATGGGTTTAAAGCAACGTTTAGATCCTTTCAAAGACTTACTGACATATGAAGAGCAAGAAGAGTTACCTCGTACTGGGGTTGATGCGCTAGATATTTTGCTTGAATGCGAAGCAAAGCTCTTAAAAATGCTGGAACATCTTGAAGTTGATGAGCAAGGTCTTACCATGCCTGGTTCACCATCTCGTACCCAAGCTGGAGGTGTCAGTCCAAAAGATTCTGGAATGGGAGTTGAAAGTCCTAAGAAACTCGTTCAGCCATGGACTCCATATGATAATGATGATCCAGATATGCATGCGTTCAACGTTCGGGTAAAAACAACAAGAAAGAAGGGCATTGATGGAATCAGCTTGCCTTCGACTGCAAGATCAGATGCATCTGCGCACAATGATGAGGAAGATTCTGATGAAGAAGAAAAGAGTTTGGCGGAGCGTCTCAATTTGAAACGGCGGTCACTCAGAATATCTGCAATTGGTCGCGGTAAACGTGATCACCAAGCTAGAATGGAACGACAAGCTGAAGAGGAGGGTGGCAAACCAAATGCGAAGAAACTAAATAAGAAGGCCCAAGCCGAAGCGACCGCCCGATTAACTGCTAGTCCAACGAAAGGGAAAAATGATTATTCAACGGCATTTTTGACGACAAGACCGGATTTATTGTAAAAGATTTACAATGTAAAAAAGAAGAGTGCGTGCAAGTATTGTCAATTAAAATATTTTATATTATGTACACAACATTAAAAGGGTATCCAGTTATATGCATCCCCCAATGTACAAGGGGTTACAGCCAAAAGTCTGTTGACGTCATCGACTGATGTATGGTGCCATGCGTATGAATTTTCATGGATCGATCTAATAGACGGCTTATGTTAACTTGCATCGCTCTTCCACAACAGATTTCATTTCTTTCTAATTGTCAATCTATGCAAAATGGTAACTATATCAATCTATGCAAAATGGTAACTAGATCGATAACACTGAATGTTAGCAGTCGAAGGAAAAGTCTGGGGCAACAATTCAATGACGACGTAGCAACAACAACAACAATACAATGTAAAAAATTATCTTTTCTCCCACCGGCTTTCACTCTCTGCAAAAAAAAGATAGAGGAGACAGCCGTCGAGGCGCAACATTTATAGGTATAATTTAGTACGAACATGGTATTCTAAAATACACTTTTTCGTTTCCTACCACCGGTGCATGCAGCAGCATTTTTTTTCTCCAGACAAGTGGTATATAGTGTTTGATGATGAGAGGATTATTTATCAGTTATTCTTATTACTTTTACAATGTAAATAAATGCTACCTACTACTACTATATTATCTGTAATCAAAATATATATAAAAGGAGGAGGAGGTGGGAGGATAAGGAGTAGAGGAGGGTTTCTCTTTTTATTTTTAATTTATTATATTTATTACTGCACTGACGACTGTAATAATAAATTACTATATTTCATTTATTGTTGTCATATACTAACTACATCAATGTATCAAACTACTTCTGTCCTTTTTTTAGGAACGCGAAGATAAAGTTAAAAGTGAGATTCTTGCTGGGATTTATAATACGAATAGACTGTTTCAAATGGAAACAGGTGTGGCAATGAGTCTCAAATCAACGATGTCCATATCCTCTGCCACTGGTAGGACAGGTCTCAAAAAGAGAAACTACGTCGATACTGTGCGCAATAGTGAAAACAGCAAAGCACCAGTATTTCTTATATCTTTTTTAAAGCGTGAAGTTCTTACAAAGACTAGTGTTAGCATTATTGCGTATACGTTGCGAAACCTGTCCGATGCTATAATATCCCTACTTGAGAGAAACAAGTTATCGTGGCGTAAGGAATTCACGAACTTGAAGAGCGAAGAATTTATTCTTACGTTGGCCATAAAGTACAAGTCGAAACCCAGTGTTGTCGCACCAGCGCTGGAGATTGTGGCAAGTATGGTTGGCGACCCAGTTAATAACAAACTGCAAAATTGTTTATTTGCAAACTTTAGAGATCTTGCTCTTTTTTCTTTCAATTATTACGGCTCAAACGAAGACGTTCTTGAGCAATTATGTAAAGCAATTGGTTACTTTGTAATTGGCATTCCTCCAAATAGACAACTTCAGCTGGAATTCTTCAACGCTGGAATACTTGGTTCAATTTTAAGTGTTATGAAAAGGCACAGAAACAAAAGGTGGGTGCAAGCAGAAGGCTGTTGCGCTTTATTGTTGCTAGCCTTTGACTGTAACACCAATCGTCGAAGAATTTTAAAATTAGGTGGTTTACAGGCAATTAAAATAGCAATAAAGAGCTTCCCCTATGATATAAATGTTAGCAAGTATGCGCGGTTAGCAAAAAAAGAAATTTCCGTACTAGAAAAAATATCGATCCATCACTCGGCAACCTTAGAAGCTCGCAGCGACATAGACGCCAGCCAAAATTCAGTCAACAATGAGAGGAAAACGCATGGCAAACACAGAAGTAGCTATGAAGTAGTAGAAAGAAGTGAGGTTGAATTCAAAAATATTATTTTAAATACCAAATCTTACCGGAGAGATGATATTATCAAAGGCCGACTAAGTATACAAGTGAATCCAACGTTTTTCAAAGGTGAGTGTATAGGCCAAAACTATTCCTATTGTGTTCAAACAAAACCTGAAGCCACAATAGACATGTTAGAGCCTTTGGCAGAATTTGGGGCGAAAAATGTTGAGGTCAGAAATAAAATAGCAAAACTGGGTGGTGTGAAAGCTGTCGTTGACGGAATGATAGCAAGGCAGAACAGTATCAAAGTTCAAAGGAACGGCGCTCTTGTACTATATTATCTAGGAAAAGGAAATCGAAAGATATGCTCTACAATAGTTAAACATGGTGGTATGCAGGTATTAAAGAATGCAAAAGAAAATTTTCCAAATGATCCATACATATTGCGTTGGGTCCGACTAGCTTTAGGTGAAATTGAAGCATATGCATAAGATTTCTACAGTTCTACTTGTGCCAGATTTAAATAAGTTAATATAAAACATGGAGAAAAATTTAGTCAATCTTCTTCATCATCTTCATCGTCCTCTTCGTCGTCGTCTTCCTCTTCCTCTTCTTCATCTTCGACTTCCTCTTCTTCATCTTCAACTTCCTCTTCTTCATCTCCAACTTCCTCTTCTTCATCTCCAACTTCCTCTCCGTCATCTACCTCACCTGCTACTGCATTTTCATCTTCTTCGCCATCTTCTACAATACCTTTCTCGCTAGCGATATTTAACTCTTCTTCTGCTTCAACTACCGACCGATTTTCATCAGCATGGTCTCCATTGTTTTGTTTTGGTGGTGTTTTACGCTGTAAAAAACCTCTTGCTCTTGCTTGGACTTTCACAGCAGCCTGGTTCATTTCCGTCGCCATCGCTATCGGGTCTTTTGGGGGATCGTTTGCCGTGGAATCACCTTTTGCTTCCACTGTATGTTGTTGCTTGCTGGCTGCCAAACGAGCTGTTTCGGTATTTAAAATTCTATCGTCTGGATCCTTATAATCGCTATTCATGATAATACCTCTTTCGTCACGCTCAGCATATCGGTCAACAAGTCTCCTGCTTGAATCTGGTTTTCTCCCCGGCTTAGTATTTTTGGCAGATGGAGGTGTCATATACCCTCTACCGCTCCAGCTATCCAATGATTCATCTACTTCGTCGAAAGTAAAATTCGGCGATTTTTTATTCCTTTGGCTGTCAATACGTGGCAAAACAGCATTGCCGGTGGCGCGAGATCTTTTGCTTGAATTCCGAACGCTGGTCCGTGTACTTCCGACTATCGTACGGCGTGGTGAACGGAATTTTTCTCGATTTTGTTGTGTATATTTTGATCGAACTTGGGGGCTCATTTGGAGTTGCTTTCTCACTTGTCGTAGTTGCCTTTGGGCAGAGTCAGCAGCGTCTTCGGCTTCTTGCCTCGATTGCTCCATCAAATTCATAGTTTCAGAATACGTATTCAATTCGCTTCTTTGAGAATTTACTTTACGTTGCAAATCTCTATTAACTTCTTCGCATTTATTCAATTGATCTTTCATATTTTTCAACTGTCGTGTTTTCCGTTTGTTGTTTCTTTCCGCTCTTCGCGCAGAGTCCTCTAACAATGCGCATTCTTGGCGCATTGCATCTGTCTCGCTACGCAGACCTGATATTGTAGATTCTTTTGCGTAAACAGTTTCTTTTAATCGTCTTATTTCCCGGTCTCGGTGTTGCAATAATTTTGACAACTCCTCTATCTCCGCATAAGCCTTTTCTAGTCTAATTTGGAACTTCACGGTATTCACATAATTCCCATCATTTCCTGCTCCGCTTTGCCTTCCAGTACTTGAAATACGACTCACTCCACGAACTCGTTTGCTCTTGGCACTCTTGATGTTTTCTTCAAGGCGGTGTGCCGCATCAGTGCTTATCGTCTTCAAACTGTTTGGCAATGACATAATGCTTTCGTCGTCATCTTCTTCTTGAAGCTTGAATGCACTATCTACCATTTCATCCGTTTTTTCAGCATGCTTGATCATAGTAGAAAGACTGCTCTTAAGAGATTCTGTGTCCCCATTCAAATCCTCATTTTCAACTTCGAAATCAGCCTCTGCATTTGCCTCTTCGCTTGGCTCGTCCTCGCCTTCCAAGTTACCGAGCTGTTCACGAACTCTCAAGGCGTTTTCCCGTGCAGCTACTTCATCGTCAAGATCTGTGTCTGGGTTTTCAACAACGCCACTTTCTTCGGTCTGTATCTCCTCTATATTATTCGTTGGTGGTTCTACTGCATCATCTTTTTTTTCTGAATCGGCCACTTCATCAATTTCTCCTTCCTCTACTTCTTCCGTTTCTTCAACTTGGCTATTGTCTACTTGATCAACCTCCTGGGTTTCTACGGTTTCGTCGGTTTCGACAAATGCCCGCCATTCGACTTGATCAATAGTGAATATATCAGCAGTGATCGGCTGGCCTTCTTCTGTATTTTCACGCGCTTTCTCGAAAGCTTCCTTGAAATAAATGTCATATTTTTCATCGACAGGAATGGAAGTGCCAAATCTATCGTTATAGTCACCTACACTTAGATATGATGCGTTCGGTGATCGATGGTAGTCTACGTAACCTTCCATATTTTAGTCTACGATGCCACAGACCCTCCTTTAGAAAATTGGTCCACAGTATGAGCTCGTGTGTGGACAACAACAAAAATAACGCGCAAGTTAATTAGAATTATGTGCGAATACGCGGGTGGCTAAACACATCTACGTCTCCAAGTGGATCCAGCGCTTTTCTCTCTTGTTTTCTTCTTCTCGCGCTCGCTGAT
>MDSZ01196495.1_pt1 | contig 12152 bp, 10 predicted proteins | sample 811201 | NCBI WGS metagenome assembly MDSZ01 (sample SAMN05326647, study PRJNA326480) | marine metagenome | isolation source: seawater | place: Indian Ocean: North | collected 2010
GTCATATCGCAACGGGCGCGACGCGATCTACAAGGCGGGCAAGAAACGACAGCACGGCTTTTCGCATCTCCGGTGTTTCTCGGTGCCCAACTGCCTTTTCACGGATGACGGTAAGCCTGTCAGGGTGACCCTTGTAGGCCCTTAAAAGTGTCTTGATTGCTGGCCTGTACGCGTCGGCTGGCGTTAGAGGGTCTTCGACGCCCGTTGCCACTAACTGATGCCGCGGCGCGATTAGGGCGGCAATGGTACTCATGTCATGTTTCTTCAACAGACCAGGAATCGTCATGTAAGGACCATGAAGATCATGGGCGCCATTGGCGATCAGCGGCGCCATGTCTGCGAAGACGCAAAGATGCACCGCCGCTGCAATGTCCTCACGCAGCGCGGCAACCAGATACGCAAGTGTTCCGCCCATGGAAATACCCAGTGTCGCGACGAGCGAAGGCCGGGCGATTTCGACAAGAACATCCAATGCAATCAGTTGGTCATTCACCATCTGGCCCAGCAACGTCTCTCCGTGCCAGTGCGCCGCCTTGGCCAGCGCAGATTCACTTCCCTGCACCTTGCGCGCTCCAAACCCCGGCATATCGGCGCAGAACACAGTCCATCCAGAGCGCGCAATCACCTTAGCGAGCGGCGGATCCTGCAGGGCGGGCCGGCCTTCCAGAGCCTCGGACAAACCGATGCCGTAGGCGTTTCCATGGGCATGGCAATATAGCAGTGCAGGGGCGTCCAGCTTGGTGTTGACTGGCGCCACTGACACAGCCGGGATTTGCGCCCGCCCACATCTGAAATGTCGAATTCGCAAATCGCCTTCAGTACGATCCGTGATCAAAACGTGAGTTCGCTCATCCGGGAGATTGACGCCTAGAAGGCGCTGCAGATCCGCGCGTGAAAGAGTATTCATTATGCCCATACACGAAAAATTGTTATACGATTGTTACACAAAAATCCAAGTATACAGTGAAGGATGTGGCCCGCAACGGGCTGGGCATTTTTCGGACCAGATTAAATACTTCGCTCAGGTAATGCTCTTCAACTGGCGTAAAACCTCTTATGATGGTCATTTGGCCTAAGTGCCTGATCTTGAAAAACGAAGACAACTGTCCCTAGGGGACCTATGGTATGAAAACAATACCTAAAAGGAGGAGACTATGACCCGTAAATTTCGAACATTAGTAGCAACAAGCGCGCTCGCGCTCGGATTCGCTGCAAGCACCGCTTTTGCGCAGACTGAACTGCGGATGACCTGGTATAATGATGGCATTGAAGGCGAAGTCATGCAGGGCCTGCTTGACCGCTTCGAGTCACAAAACCCAGACATCTCCGTCGTGCTCGACGTGGTTCCCTACAAGGCCATCATAGAAGGTCTTCCGGTACAGCTGGCCGCGGGCGAAGGCCCTGATCTGGCCCGTGTGACCGACCTTGGCGGTCTGTCGAAATATTATCTCGACATGACCCCCTATCTTGCCGACACCGGCTACTGGAAGACAAATTTCGGCCCCTTCCTGAAGTGGCTGGATCCTGACGGGGACGCCATCAATGGCTTCATGACACAGCTGACCGTTACCGGACCCTACGTCAACAAGACGCTGTTTGAGCAGGCAGGCGTTGCGCTTCCGGGCGAAGGTGCGACCTGGGACGACTACGCCACCGCGGTAAATCAGGTTGCCAAAAAGCTGGATATTCCGATTCCGATGGCTTGGGACCGTTCCGGCCACCGCGTATCCGGCCCGGCCATCGCCATGGGTGCGAAGATGTTTGATGCCGATGGCAATCCGGCACTGATCGACGACGGCCTGAAGGCGATGACCCAGCGTCTCTATGACTGGCACCAGGACGGCACTATGTCTAAGGAACTGTGGGGTTCGGTCTCGGGGTCCAGCTATCTTGGCGCGAATGAGGATTTCGCCAACGCACAGGTCGTGATGTACATGTCCGGCTCCTGGCAGATCCCGCAATTCGCCGAGACAATCGGCGATGCCTTTGACTGGTGGGCAGTTCCCGCACCATGTGGTCCTGCGGCCTGCACCGGCATGCCTGGCGGTGCCGCGCTTGTCGGCATGGCCAGCACCGACCATCCTGCGGAAGTCGCCAAGCTGATGGACTTCCTCGCACAGGAAGAGCAGATGGCCGAGTTCTACGGCAAGACACTGTTCATCCCGGGTCACCTCGGCCTGGCTTCGGGCGGCGTTGACTTCGCCACCGATGACCCGCGCGCCAAGCATGCGCTGGCCACCTTTGCCGGCGCCGTACCGGGCATTTCGCCCGTGGCCTTTGACCTGCAGGGCTATGCCAACAACCGGGTGATGTTCAACGCGCTGATCAGCCGCCTGAACGAAGCCATTGTTGGCGAGCTGTCGCTCGACGAGGCCTATGCCAGAATGTCCGATGACATCACTAAGGCACTGGCCGAAAAGAGCCGCCAGTAATCACATCTTTACCCCGGCCCAATTGATTGGGCTGGGGTTTTTCATTTGCAGGAGTGCACCTTGGCACTGCAGAGCGATCACAATTACGGTGACCGGATGGCCAGCCTGGCAGGTACGCCCGTGCGGCTGTTGTTTACGATCCTGGAGCCGCCGCTAGCCGCGCTTCAACGTGGTCTTGGCATCAAGCGGATGCCATGGATTTTCCTGCTGCCGAACCTGGCCTTTTTCGGTCTCTTCGTGATCGTGCCTCTATTTATCAATTTCTTTTATTCGCTGACCGGCGGCACGCAGCTTTATCTGGATGACCGGCCCTTTGTCGGGACCGAACAATACAGCTTCCTGCTGGACTGCCAGACATATGCAGACCCTCAGACCTGTCGCGAGGACCGATTCTGGAAAGGTGTCTACAACACCTCGATATTCATCATTTTCCAGGTGAGTTTCATGGTGCTGTTCTCGCTGATCACGGCGCTGATCCTGAATCGCGAAATCCGGGCGCGCGGCTTTTTTCGCGCGGTTTTCTTCTTTCCGGTGTTGCTTTCGCCGGTGGTTGTCGCGCTGATCTGGAAATGGATCCTGCTGCGCGACGGCATTCTGAATGCTTTTCTTGTGTCCATCGGGCTGGACAAAATTCTGTTCTTCGTCAGCCCCGAATGGTCGATGTTCTGGGCGGTCTTTGTCTCGATCTGGGCGCATATGGGCTTTTACACCCTGATCCTGCTGGCCGGACTGCAGGCTATCCCGCCGGATCTGTACGAGGCCGCCGAAATGGATGGCACGAGCAAGGAGCGGGTGTTCTGGCGGATCACCCTGCCGCTTCTCTGGCCCAATATGCTGGTGGTGATCGTGCTGGCGCTGATCAAGGGCGTGCAGATTTTCGACGAGGTGTTCGTGCTGACAGGTGGCGGGCCGGGCACCGCCACACAGTTCATTGTCCAGTATATCTACAACACCGGCTTCACCAACCAGGTTCAAAATTTTGGCCTGGCCTCGGCCGCGTCGGTGGCCCTTGGCTTTGCCCTGTTCATTTTGACGATGGCGCAGCTCGCCGTCACACGGAGGAAAGACGATGTCTGACGCCGCCGCGATGCAAACCCGCACCATGCGCGGCCTGCTGAACGCCAGACGCGGCAGGAATGGGCGCATACACTGGACCGATGTCTTCACCTATCTCTATCTGACGTTCGGCATTTTCCTGATGTTCGGGCCGGTCATCTGGCTGACAATGTCCTCCTTCAAGACCTCTTCGGCCTTGCTGGAATTTCCACCGACCTTCTTGCCTTTGGGACAAATCGAGGTGCAGGTCGAGGGATATGACAAGCCGCTGCCCCTCTTCGATGTCACCCTGGAGGATGGCACGGTCAGGCAACTGGCGCAGGTGCGCCGCATCGGAATCATCAGCCAAATGGTCGATCCGGCAAACCCTGGCGAAAAATACAAGGTGCCGATCAATCAGCGTACGGAAGTTCGTGAATTCCGCATGGCATGGGACAATTATCGAGACCCGCTAGAACGGTTCGATTTCACCCGCTACCTCTACAACTCCGTGGTGGTGACTATAGTGGCAACCCTGGTGACCCTGCTGATCAACTCGATGGCCGCCTATGGGCTTGCAATTTACGAATTCCGGGGACGCGGCGCGATCATGATGTTCGTGATCGGCACCCTCATGATCCCGATCACGATCATCCTGGTGCCGGTATATCTGGTCGTCACTTCAATGGGCATGATCAATTCGCTATGGGCGGTGATCCTGCCGGGTGCGGCAACGCCTACCGGCGTTTTCCTGCTCCGGCAATATATGCTGACCATTCCTAAGGATCTGATCGAGGCCGCGCGCATGGACCGGGCCAGCGAATGGGCCATTTACTGGAAGGTTGTGCTGCCGCTGGCAATGCCAGCAATTGCCGTGCTGGCAATCTTTTCAATCATGTGGCGGTGGAACGATTTCCTCTGGCCGTTGATCGTGCTGAACCGATCAGAGGTCTACACGCTGCAGGTGGGGCTGAACGCCTTTCAGGGGGAACTCGATGTGCAGTGGCATTACATATTGGCGATGACCGTGGTTACGCTGATCCCGGTAACGATGGTCTTTGCGTTCCTGCAGAAATTCATTACCACCGGCATCGCCTCATCGGGGATGAAATGACCCGCCCATTAATCTTCATGGACCCGTTTCCGCGCAACAAGACGATGGTCTACACGCCTGAATGTGCGGCGGCGCTGGCCCAGATGGGCGAGGTGGTGACGCATTGGGGGTCGCGCGCGCCGGATGATCTGGTCGAGGAGCACCTGCAACAGATGACCATCATCATCGGCCAAACGGCGATGGACCGTGACCGTCTGGACCGGGCACCGAATTTGCGCGCCATCCTAAATGTGAAGGCCAATTGGGAGCCGAATATCGACTATGAGGCGTGCCATGCCCGCGGCATTCATGTCCTGTCCGCCGCCCCAGCCATGGCGCCTGCGGTCGCCGAATATTGCGTGGCGCAGGCGATTATCTCACTTCGCGGTCTTGGCAATGCCGACGCGCTGTTCCGGGCCGGTACGGAGTCCTATGGCATCGCCGGCAACCTGCAGGCGAAATCGCTGTATGGTGCGGATGTTGCGCTTGTTGGCTATGGCAATCTCGGTCGGGCGCTGGCACCGTTGCTACACCCTTTTGGTGTGCGGCTGAAGGTCTATGACCCCTGGCTCTCCAACGGGTATCTGCGTTCTGAGGGGCTGGAGCCAACCGATCTGGATGACGCCGTGTCACAATCGGATGTGCTGTTCCTTCTGGCCGGTGTCACCACCGAGAATCAAGGCTTCCTGAACCGCAAAAGGCTGTCTGACATACGCCGGGACGCCACGGTGGTTCTCGCTTCACGCGCCGAGATAGTTGATTTCGATGGTTTTCTGTCGCTTGCCGACTCCGGTGCCTTTCGCGCTGTTGTGGATGTTTTTCCCGAAGAACCCGCACCGGCAGACAGTCCCTGGCGCGAAGCCGGCAACACCCTTTTTTCATCACATCTGGCGGGTGGCTTTGAGGCCTCCTATGCCCGCATCCGCGAATTCATGCTTGATGATATCGGCCAGATCCTGAATGGCCATCCACCGCTTCGCATGCAGCAGGCGAATCCGAAACAGGCGGCGGCAATGCGCAGCAGATAGGTGATGCCGACAAGAGGGGCCACAAAGATTGGGCCAACAAGATTGGAAGAGGACTGATGACTGAAATTCAACTGTCTGACGTGAAAAAGGCCTATGGCGAGGTCGAGGTCATCCATGGCGTCGACTTGAAGGTGGATTCGGGCGAATTCTGCGTTTTCGTTGGGCCGTCCGGTTGCGGTAAATCCACCTTGCTGCGGATCATCGCCGGGCTGGAAGACATCACCAGCGGATCAGTCATGATCGAAGGCGAAACGGTGAATGATATCCCGGCGTCCGAACGGGGGCTGGCCATGGTGTTCCAGTCCTATGCGCTTTACCCACATATGTCGATTTACAAAAACATGGCGTTCGGTCTGGAAAATTCGAAAATGCCACGTGCCGAAATCAATAAGCGTGTGACAACCGCGGCACGCATGCTGCAACTCGAGGATTATCTGGAACGCAAACCAAAGGCCTTGTCAGGCGGGCAACGTCAACGCGTGGCCATTGGCCGCGCAATCGTGCGCGACCCGCGGGCGTTCCTGTTTGACGAGCCGCTCTCCAATCTAGATGCCGAGCTGCGTGTGACCATGCGCAAAGAGCTGGCAACGCTCCACGCCAGCATCGGTGGCACCATGATATATGTCACCCACGATCAGGTTGAGGCCATGACGCTAGCTGACAAGATTGTAGTGTTGAATGAAGGTCTGATCGAGCAGATCGGAACGCCGCTTGATCTTTATAACTACCCGCAAAATGCCTTTGTCGCAGGATTCATCGGATCACCCCGGATGAATATTTTTGATGCCAGGGTTGAGGCCGGCAAGACTGGTCTGGCGCTGCTTGCCGGGCCCTGTGCCATAGCCATCCCGCCGGTTGACGGGCTGGCGCCGGGTGACAGCTGTTCCTTTGGAATTCGGCCGGAGCACATGGATGTGACCACACCGAACAAGGCCGATCTGATCGCAAGCTGTGCCCTGTCCGAGCAATTGGGTGGTGAGACATATCTCTATTGCGAGGTCGAGGGACTGCCGCAGATCACCGTACACCGCTCGGGCCAGTTGTCGGTCAGCGAAGGTGAAGAGGTCGCGCTCGGCGTGGACCGGACAAAGCTGCATATCTTCGATCAGAATGGGCTAACCCTGGCGAACGGAGTGTCGGTATGAGCCGGAAGCTGGGTGTCGCTGTTGTCGGGTTGGGTATGGCGGCGAAGCCGCATGCGTTGGCCCTGCAGACGCTGTCGGATCGTATCGAGGTCTGTGGAGCTTTTGCGCGCAGCGCGGCGGCGCGGCGAACCTTCTCCGAGACCTATGGATTTCCCGCCGCAGATAATCTTGAGTCCCTTGCCGCCAATCCAAATGTCGAGGCGCTCATTCTGATCACCCCGCCGAACGCGCGTCGGGACATCGTCACCCTTTTCGCCGAGAAAGGAAAACATATCCTGTCGGAAAAGCCTCTCGAACGTGATTTGCCGCAGGCAAAGGCCATCGTCGAGACATGCGATAGGTCTGGCATCCGACTGGGTGTCGTATTCCAGCATCGCTTCCGCGCGGCGTCGGAGACACTGGCTAAACTCATTCAGTCCGGGACACTTGGCACCATCCACATTGTTCGCGCCAATGTGCCCTGGTGGCGCGACCAGGCCTATTATGACGAGCCGGGGCGGGGCAGCTATGCCCGTGACGGCGGCGGTGTTCTGATCAGCCAGGCCATTCACACGCTGGATCTTATGCTGTCGCTGACCGGGCCTGTCGCCTCGGTACAGGCGATATGCGGCACTACACCCCTGCACCGGATGGAGGCCGAAGATGTCACCGCCGCGGCCATGCAATTCGTCAATGGCGCTGTTGGCATGCTGTTCGCCAGCACCGCCAGTTACCCCGGTGAGGCGGAAAGCCTGCAATTTGATTTTGATCATGCCGCCGCTACACTGAAAGCCGGTGTGCTGACAATCCACTGGCGCGATGGTCGGGTTGAAACCTTCGGCGGCGAGGCGACCGGCACCGGCGGCGGCGCTGATCCGATGGCGTTCCCGTTCGACTGGCATCAATCCCTGATCGCCGATTTCGCCGAGTCCGTCCGCAATGGCCGCGACCCGCGGGTCACCGGTGCCATGGCGCTTGATGTACACAGACTGATCACCGCCCTTGAACAGTCGTCCCGTGACGGACGGCGCATTCCATTGGAGACGATGACGTGACCCTTACCGTTGGCGTAATTGGAATTGACCACCGGCATATCTTCGGTCAGCTAGAGAACATGCAGTCCCGCGGATGCATCTGCAAAGGCTGGTACACGGATGGCGAACCACAGCCGATAGACGGGTTCATCAAACGGTTTCACAATATCCCGCGGGTGCCGGACCAGCAGACGCTTTTGCAGGATCCCGAGATCGACATGATCCTAACAGCCGGCATCCCCTCGCAGCGCGCCAATGTGGCGCTGGCGGCGATGCGAGCCGGTAAGGATGTGATGACCGACAAGCCGGGCTGCACGACACTGGAGCAGCTGGCCGCGCTGCGTGCCTGTGTGGCCGAGACAGGCCGCATCTGGTCAATCGATTTTTCCGAACGTTTCGAGGTTCCCGCTGTCACCCGCGCCGCAGAGTTGATTGCCAAAGGTGCCATTGGCACAGTGATTCAAACCGTTGGTCTTGGCCCGCATCGGCTGAACCTGCCCACAAGGCCCGACTGGTTTTTTGACGAGACGGCCTATGGCGGAATATTGACCGACATCGCCTCGCATCAGGTCGACCAGTTCCTCTATCTGACCGGTTCGGACGACGCCGAAATTGTCTCGTCGAGCGTTGGTAATTTCGCAAATCCGGATCATCCGGGGCTTCAGGATTTTGGCGAGATCCTGCTGCGCTCGGACAATGCCAGCGGCTATGTCCGGGTTGACTGGTACACGCCCGACGCCTTGCCAAACTGGGGCGATGGCCGGCTGACTGTTCTCGGCACCGAGGGTTATATCGAACTTCGCAAATACGTGGATGTCGCCGGGCGCGACGGCACCGACCACCTGTTTCTGGTTAACAAGGACCGGTGTGAGTATATCGACGCCTCGAATGCGCCACTACCCTATTTCGAGCGGTTGATCAGTGATGTGAAACATCGCACCGATACCGCCATGGCCCAAGATCATTGTTTTAAGGTCATGGAGCTGGCGCTGCGGGCACAGGCGCAAGCAACGCGACTCAGAGCTGCAAATCTTGCTTGACGTCGCGGTCATCGGCGGCGGCATCGGAGGCGAGCATATTAACGGCTATGCCAAATTGCCGGAGCGGTTCCGCGTCACCGCGGTTTGTGACCTGAATCAGGATCTGGCCAGAAATCTTGCCGCACAGACCGGCGCACGATCCACTGCTGACATAGATGATGTGCTCGCTGACCCGGACATCGATATTGTCGATATCTGCCTGCCCCCTGCAATGCATGTGCCGGTGGCAATCCGCGTCCTGGAAACTGGTAAACATGCCATTGTCGAAAAACCGGTGGCCGGGTCACTCGTCGAGGCCGACCAGCTCATCGCGGCCGAAGCCCGGTCACATGGAAGTCTCTTCCCGGTGTTTCAATATCGCTATGGCAAGGCGTTTGATCAACTGGCCACGTTGCGCGCGGCCGGATTGCCTGGACGCCCCGTCGCCGCCACCATCGAGACCCATTGGAGCCGTGACAAACAGTACTACGCCAATCTCTGGCGCGGCAGCTGGAACCATGAGCTTGGCGGCGCCGTTCTCATCCACGCTATCCATGCGCATGATCTGCTGACGCAGCATTTTGGCGCAGTGGCAGATGTCGCCGCTGTTCTGACAACCAATGCCAATCCGGTTGAAACCGAGGATTGTGCGGCCATCTCGCTGCGGATGGCCAATGGCTCGCTTGCCACCTCGTCGATCACCCTAGGCGCCGCCACGGATACCACGCGCCTGCGTTTTGTCTATGAGCATCTCACCGCCGAAAGCGGCACGGCGCCCTATGCACCGGGAATCGGCGAGTGGCGTTTCACCGCACGCAACCGCGACAAGCAGGCGAAAATTGACGCCATCCTGCAGGATGTGCCAGATGGGCTGAGCGGCTTTGCCGGGTATTTCGACGCCATCGCCGATGCCATTGAGGGCCGGCCGGGACGCGAGGTGACACTTGCCGCCGGGCTGGCATCCATTGAGCTGGCCAGCGCTATCTATCAATCGGATCGCTCCGGTGCGCGCGTGTCGCTGCCGGTTGACCGGTCTCTTCCCATTGCGACATCTCTGCGCCCATGATGATCCCGGCGACAAGGCACGGTGCCGCATACCATGAGCCTGGCAGGCGATACGTCGTGCCTTTGTCCTATCCTATCCAGACCGTTAGCGAGGTGGCGCATGCTTGAACGATCAGACCTTGCGGGCAACGCCCTTTTGGCGCTTCATGATGAGGATTATGATCGCCCCTACAATCTGCAGAATCTGAATGCCGAGACGCTGATCTTCACAGGTGGACGCGCTAGCCGGTCGCTCGACGGTGACTGGAATTTCTGTGTCGATCTGCTGGACACCGGACTTCGCCAAAAATGGTTCGCGCTGGCACCAGTGGCGTCATCCGAACGCGCCGAGCCCTGGGACTATGACCCGTTTGAAGGGGACACCGTTCCGGTGCCGTCATGCTGGCAGATGCTCAATGAGCGGTGGTATTTCTTTGAGGGATCGGCCTGGTATACGCGCTCATTCTCCCACGATCTGCTGCCGGGCAAGCGGCTGTTCCTGCGTGTCGGGGCGGCGCAATATGACTGCAAGGTCTTCCTCAACGGCCAGTTTCTTGGCAACCATTACGGCGGGTCGACACCTTTCTGTGTCGAACTGACCGAGGCCATCGGTTCCGGCGAAAACTGGCTGATGCTATGCGTCAACAATCGGAGGACGCGGGACCGGTTGCCGATGCGGAATACCGACTGGTTCAATTATGGTGGCGTCTATCGTGAGGTCGAACTGTTTGAAACGCCGCAAACGGTCATCCGGGATCTATTTCTGTATCTGGATGATGACGGCATCCATGTTGAGGCTGCGGTTGACGGGCCGGCCACACAGGCGAAACTGGCCATACCCAGGCTAGATCTCGCGACAACCCTAACCCTGACCAATGGCCGCGCACAGACAATCCTGCAGGCGCAGCCCGATCTGTGGTCACCCGAAAACCCGGTGCTTTATGATGTCACCTTAAGCGCTGGCGGTGACAGCGTCGGTGACCGCGTTGGGTTCCGGCGGATTGAACGCCGGGGCACCCGCATTCTGCTAAATGGGCAGCCGGTATTCCTGCGCGGCATCAGCGTTCATGAGGATGACGAACTGCAGGGCAAGCTGACAAGTGAGGCCGATATCCGCCGCCGCTTTGCCCATGCCCGCGAACTTGGCTGCAACTTTCTGCGACTGGCGCATTATCCGCATCACGAGATGGCGGCGCGGATCGCCGACGAAATGGGTCTGATGCTGTGGGAGGAGATTCCTGTTTACTGGGCCGTCGACTTCACCAATCCGGCCACACGGCATGACGCGGAAAACCAGCTGTGCGAGCTTATCCGCCGTGACCGCAACCGCGCCAGCGTGATCATCTGGTCGGTCGGCAATGAAAACCCGGACACCGATGCGCGGCTCGATTTCATGAAGGGGCTGGCGGAAAGGGCACGGGCGGAAGATCCCAGCCGGCTGACCTCGGCAGCCTGCCTGATCAATCACCATGATCTTGTCATCGAGGACCGTCTGTCGGCGCATATCGATGTGATCGGGATCAACGAATATTATGGCTGGTATGAAGAGAATTTCAGCGATCTGGCAACCGTAGGGGCCAACTCCCACCCTGATCGTCCAGTGGTGATCTCCGAGACCGGCGCCGATGCCGATCATATCGCCGGTCCCGATACCGGCCTGTTCAGCCTCGCCTATCAGGCCGAATATTACCGGCGCCAGATCGAAATTCTGCGAAAGCTGGATTATGTGAAGGGCATGACCCCATGGATTCTCTACGATTTCAGGGTGGAACGGCGGCAGGGCATCTATCAGCGTGGCTTCAACCGCAAAGGGCTGATTGCCGCTGACAAGGTCACAAAAAAACCTGCTTTTAGTATCCTTGCCGCCTACTATGCCGAGCGCGCCAAGAAATCATGAGCCGCGCCAAAAGCTTGTCCCAGGTAAAAACACTGGCCCGGGATGACTATCGGCATTCCTGAAACTGTCAACCGACTAATTTGACCAGGCACCCATAACCAGATTAGATTACGGCACCTCTTCGCCGCGTGCGGCAGTGTAGATATCAAACCAGGTTTCACGGTCAATATTCAGCTTAGAAGCTTTACCAATCTGCCCAATCCGCTGCAGATTGTTGGTGCCCATGACCGGCATGATGCGTGCCGGATGCGCCATCAGCCAGGCCACCGCCAGCGTCGCAACATTAGAGTCCTGACGTGCCGCGATGGCGGCAAGCGTGTCATGCAGCGCACGGTTCTCCGGCGCAAAAATCGCCCCGCCTGCCAGCGGCGACCAGGCCATCGGCGGAATCCGGTGCTGCTGAAGATAGGCGATATCGCCATTGGTGAAGGGCGCGTTTTCCAGCA
>MDSZ01051286.1_pt1 | contig 12151 bp, 14 predicted proteins | sample 811201 | NCBI WGS metagenome assembly MDSZ01 (sample SAMN05326647, study PRJNA326480) | marine metagenome | isolation source: seawater | place: Indian Ocean: North | collected 2010
GAAATGACGTAAGTATTCCCACAGCTGATCCTAGAGGTGCCGGAGTATTTTTCTACCAAGAGGGTCCTATGGCGTATGCCACAGAGCCCGTAGAGATTACTAATAGAGTTGAGGTGTCCTACGAGAATGAGAAAGTTGCTCAGTACGTAGGCAAGTCACTTACTTGGGGAACTCCCATCTCTGTCACAGTACTACCTGGCCTACGGAAGGTAGCCTCTATCGGAGATAGCGAGATTGCTATCCCGCAAGAGTATGGGTTTTTGCCGCTAAACGGTAAGCAGGTAGGAGTCGCACAATCTACTGAAGTAGCAGAGAACTTTTTTACTAAGTCTGCCAGCTCGGACAGTGTAGAGATGATCTCTGACGGCTCAGTATATTCTCTCAGAGGCCTGAACGCAGACAGCGTATACGGTGGGGAGATGTTGGATAGCAAGGACGCAGAGTTTGCCTTGGGTGCTTTAGGAGTAACGGGCGGTCAAGCTCAAGTCTTTATGAAGAAAGCATCGGACAGAGGCAAGGTCCGTATCCCCAGAACCCGAAAGGTAGTGTCCTTAGATACTCTTGAGAAGGTAGCAAAGAGTTCTTTAGTTGATGTATCTCACCTTAAGGTAGACCTGACTAAAGAGGCCTCAGTAATTGTAGACAAAGAAACTGCAGACGCGATCTTATCCTTACGATTTATTACTCCAGAGAACGTGGGAGTATACGTAGACTACATTCCTGAGCTAGAGAAGGTGGCTTCCAAACTGGCGGAGCTGCTTGTAGCTAGTAGGCTCGGTATGGAGGACGTTAAAGAGTCCGCCGCTAAGAACGCTATGACTCAGGTTCAGTCTGTCATTCACGGCTTAGAGGCTATACAGGCGAGAACTCAATGAAAGTGCGGGCCGATACATTTGCTGATGAGTTGGTAAAGTATGCAGCCAATCTTTCGGTATCTGGAGCAAGAGGTCGCCGTAAGGGGCAAGTAGCTGCTGGTATCTCTCAGCCGAAAACTGAGCCTGGGGGAGCGCAAGCTCCGGTTGTGGGCGGTAAAGTCAGTAAGAAAAATCTAAAGAGTTTACTTAAGAAAGGGAACATACCCGTGTGGGGTTCTCCCGTTAAGGCCGTTGTATAGTGGAGTATCCTCACCGCCAGTACCTTGTTTACTTACTATCTAAAAGGCTTTCGCCTTTTGAGGTAATGGCGGAGTGTACGGATAAAGGAATACTTCCTCCCAGCGAAGAAGACCTTAAAGAGATTGCTACCGAGCTAGGACCATTACCAAAAACTTGGAAGGCTACTGTCTCAAATACTGATGCAGCGTTGTACCGATGGCTTAGAAATAAGGGTGTTTTACCTTTGTGGAGAAAGACCGCACCGGTGCAGGAGGCTCTTGATCTGTTGAGACGCTCTAATGTGCGTAAAGATTTTGAAGCCTTAATGACTATGCATAAAAGCGAGAGCGAGGCTAGGGATGAGCTCCGCCTTAAGTACCCAGAAGCAGCGATACCATCTATCGAAGGTTTAGAGATCTACAGTAGATACTTCTGGGACCTAGGTAGTATGTCTTATGAAGGCATATTCTCCTTTCTAGCCACGAACCAAGAAAGGGAAGAACTGCTACCTGCTATACAGGGAGATTTAGCAACGACCTACGGACGTCTTGGCCTTCGTCAAAGGATAGAGTCCGAGCAGTTTTACGATAACATTATCGCTCTAGCTAACCAGCAGGTCGAGATGGCAAGAAGAAATGGTCATAACGCCATGAACGGTAGTTCCCTTATGGGAATTGCAGCTCTCACTAGACAGGCTATGGATGCTATTAGTGCGAGAGATGAGCTTCACAGAGAGGAGACTGTGTCCGCTCTTGATATAGTTAGAGAACAGGCATCGGCCTTCAAACTCCGTATGGTCGAGCAAGAAAGTATTCCGTCTTTTGACGAGATAAGAGGAGAAATAATAGATGCAGAATTCAGTGAGGCAACCAATGTCCGACAGATCAGAACAGGCTCCGGCACCCCTTCCTGAGGGGCCTAAGTTTGTAGAGAAGAACCTAAAATATTACGACGTAGAGTACGCAGATATTTCTGGAGATATCGTTTACCACTTCTGGCCTAAGCGAGGTGAAAAAGACTTTCCTTTAGGCTTTGCTAAAAAGCTAGAAGACGCGTACAAAACCGTGCTGCCGTTAACCGCTACGGTATACGCGGAGTACACAGACAGAGATATGGCCGCCGCATTTATGCGGTTTAACGCAAAGCCGGAAGATGCAGGGGAGCCCGTACCTACGTATTATGTGCGTGTTGTGGGTTGGGCAGATAACCCAATGTCTGATAAGTTTCTCAGATCCAAAGTATTCGAAGAGCTTGACAGCATTATTGAGAGGTCACTTCAATGATCACAATCAGAACTTTTTCATCTTCCGCAAAGTTAGCGAAGTTTCTTCGAGGCGAGCTAGTTGCCCAAGGTACAGTTACCACTGCGTTTGCCGCTACCGATGAACTTATTGATACAGCGGCCACCTTCGAAACCGCTGAAGTAGCGGTAGGCGATGTTGTGTATGTTTCGGGACTAAACAGCGGCGCTAACGTATCTTTAGAGTCGACGGTTGCTACTAGAGATAGCGAGACTAAGGTTAGTCTGGCAGATAGTTTCACTGCGGATATAGGCGCGGCTTACCGAATCTGTCGAGGCAAGATCACTACTACAGACATAGTAAACATCTCTTTTGAGAGCAGCTCTAATAGTTGGGTCTTGATCTATGAAGCAGATCCTAACTTCATAGATGCCTAATCGGACTGGGGCCTATTCCCTTTCCATTCTTTCTGCTGCCTCTTTAGTTGCTCGAGCTCTGGCTCGGGCTTCTTGGGCCACCAGGTAATGGTGAGGGCAGCTACCACAGGTATCTCTGAGTCTTCTTGGAAGAAACAAGTACCTGGTGGTAGCTTCTCAAATCGGGCATCTATGCCTACGGCCCCTTCGATATTTCTTCTGAGCCAGTCTTTGGTGAATCGACGCAGTACGCTATCTGTTTTATCTCCGGAATTGATATTTCGAACAGGTATCTGTACTTTTGTTATATCGCCCTCCTTAGTGATATGTCCGGCGGCAACAACGCGATCCGTACTGATTTTAGATAGAGTAGTAAATAGAGGCTGAAGATCTATGTCCATGGCTGTTCCGTTAAATCCTTCTCTGATGGAGTTCACTCCCTACGAGTTTACTGAGTTTGCCGTTAGGCATAAAGGCGTACCTATCACTTTAGCTAGAAGGCCTTGGCTTAGGAGAGTATACAACGCTCCCGTAACAGTGGACCCTGATGGAGAAATGCGCCGCAAGATGCTTCTTATCTTCGGACGTCAGTGCGAAAAAAGCACTACCATCGGAAATACTCTTATCTCGTTGGCAAACCTAAACTCCTACTTACGCCTTCTATACGTAACTGCATCTAACCAGCAGATGTTGGAGTTTTCGGATGAGCGTTTGCGGGCAATCATAGCGGATAGCCCAACACTTCAAAGGCTTACAGGTAGCGAGATACGGGGCGGCAAGGAGACCCAAAACGTACAAACTAAGCGCTGGCTAAATCAGTCTAAGATTATTCTTAGGTCTGTATATAGAAGTGCTGACCGTGTCCGCGGTGTTGCTTCTGACGTACTGGCTATAGACGAGCTTCAGGATATCTTTACTGACAGTCTACCCGTTATTGAGGAGACCTTATTCCACTGTGAACAGCCAGAAGGCCCGGTCTCCATTTATGCAGGAACCCCCAAGACTTTTGATAACCCTTTAGAGTTTTACTGGTCCCGGTTCTCGAGTCAGAACGAGTGGCTAACTAAGTGCGATTCTTGCAACTACTGGAATGCTATAGAGGAAGAAAATATCGGCCCTACTGGCTTGGTATGTAAGCAGTGCAGAAAGCCCATTAACCCTGCAGACGGTAAGGCACAGTGGGTACGGATGGGCCGTAAAGAAAACCCTTGGGAGGGTTTTAGGCTACCTCAGCCCATTGTTCCTTATGCATACTACGACCACCCCAAGGTATTTAAGAGGCACTGGAAAGGCCTTCTTGAAAAGCAAAAGAGGTACCCAAGACCTAAGTTTCTTAATGAGGTAATGGCCAGATCCTATGACTCAGGAACTAAGCCAGTAACTCTAGAGGAAGTTCGTAGATGTTGTGATTCAGAGACTTCTTTCATTATGCCAAACGAGGTGGGCAAGCCGATTCAGCAGAAGAAAACGTGGGCAGGAATAGACTGGGGTACCGGTGATGCTTCCTACACAATCTTGTCTATATGGGACTACGATTCTTCCGGAAGATTTAGACTACTGTACGCCAAAAGGTACGAAGGTTCGGAGTCTGATCCTGACTATGGTTGGAGGGATATCGTAAAGATATGCCGCTTATTTAATGTCAGTCGTATTGGAGCTGACTGGGGTTTTGGGTTCTACACTAATGCGCAGCTTAAGAAAGCTTTTGGTGCCGAGAAAGTAATACTTTACCAACATGCCGGTAAGCAGCGCGAAAAAGTAAAGTGGGACAAACTCGGAGGTAAGTTTACTACTCACCGTACTCGGGTACTCCAAGACGTATTCAGCATCATAAAGAAAGGCCCCAAGAGCGGAGGAGTGCTGTGGCCTAAGTGGGACTTATCTGAGCCGTTTCTTAATGACATCCTATCTGTGTATTCTGAGTATTCTGAAATTCGTAGGGAGTTGGTATTTGACCACCCTAGAGGTACTCCCGACGATTTTCTGCATACGATGTGCTACGCGCTATTAGTAAGCCAGTTCGATCATCGCAGGCCGGACCTTCACGTACCAGGCACAGGTAAGCGAAAATAATGTAGTCTCTAAGGGGTAAGAGTACCCGAGCTCCACAAAGGAACTCGGGTACTCTACTGTCCGTTACTACCCGTTTGCTTCTCTCAGGTACTCGACATCACCATCCGCATCGGTATCAACTCCGCGGATCTTTGCGACGAGTCGAGGACCGTACGCAGTAGCGACGACGCCGATAGCGATGCCGGCGGCCAGGTACATGGTCTTCTTGTGACGCAAGATGTTCCAGTGGATCAGCTGGTCCTGGTAGGCAAGCTCATCAGCAAATGCCTGCATGCCAGCTTCGCGGAGACCCGTTTGGATATCCGCACTGGTGATCTTCTTGTCACCGCCGTTGGTCAGGTCAGCCTTGGCACTTTTGCCATTACCATCGGCAAGCCGGATAACTCCGGTCTTCTTGTCCATGATGAGACCATTCTCGAACAAACGTGCCATTGCCGCACCTTTCTCGATAGCGCCTTTCTGCATAGCAGCGAGTACATCCCTTGAGTCTTCAAGGGCTTGGGTCATGCGCTCAGACTGTTCGAGAAAGGCTTTGCCGAACACATCAGTATCGCTGAACTCAAAGTCAGATTCTGGTGCGTTCTCAATCTGCTCGATGCAGGCTGCAAGCTCTCGACGACGGTTTGCCGTTTCGCTCTTGCCTTTGCCAGCTGGCTTGGCGCTAAATGGGACACGATTAAGGACTTGTGGGTTTGCAGACATTTGCACCTCCTAAGGTTTGTCTACGTTGACGTTCAGTAGTCCAGGAGTTCAGAATGAACTTCCTGCTACCAAAATCCTTATGAGAGAAAATATCCCCTATTTTCACTTTTTAGGCTTTCTAGGCCAACTTTCGAGAAATATACCTAGACACAAATGTATCTATTTGGTTGGGCATAACTTCTAGGGAAGCCCTCATCTCTTCAGCCGTTTTTCTCTGTAGGCTGGTATCTATTTTGGACGAAACTTGTATTAGTCCCAAGAGGCGGTCCTTAGATTGTAGCAACCTGCCTCTTAAAGTACCCAAGCCGCACTCGGGGAAAGACTCATGTGTTTCTATATAGTTGATCATGCGGTTAGTTAGGTCAAAAAGGGGCGTCCATGCGGCAGAACCTTTTAGGGCGCATAAAGTCTGTAGGTCTTCTTCCCTTAGAGACATCATAGTGTCCGCTATCTCAGACATGCGCCCTATATTCCAGCCCGGGTTAGACAAGTCACTGAGTATCTCCGACCTTAGTAGCAGGAGATCTGATTCTGATAAGGGTTGCTTCTTTGCGCCAAAGCCCATACCAAGTTTAAGGACTTCTACGGTACTCTCGATACGGTTAAGTCTTTTTTCAAGCTCTGTTAGCTCTTCTCTTCGGGGGACTAAACTCTTTTTTGCGTTTTCGTATAGGGAATGCACATCTTCTTGAGGTATCCATGCCCGTCTTTCGTGATATACCTTTCTTAGTTTCCCTTGATTTAGGTAGTTAGTCACCTGTCGGTCAGATACCCCCAACAAGTTTGCAGTTTCTCTTTTAGTGTAAAAGCCTTCCATTTTGACACAATAACACGTTGAGCGGTTTATTTACATCATTGACGAAATGCCTCCCTACTCGGTACATTTGGAAATACTATGAATGACTTACTTGAAAAGCTTGCAGGATCTCTCAGTAAGAGAGAATCCTCTGACCATCTGCAGCTCTTAGCAAAAAGAGCAGCCGGCCTTTACACTAGTAAAGAGGCCGATACCCTCACCGACGCAGTCAGTAAGGTAGTGTCCACCGAGAAACTTAATAAGGATCAGATTCATCGAGTATCTGAGATTGCTAACCAAGCCACTTGGAGCACTCTCTTTACTCAAGGCACTGGGGATCGAGAAACTCAGTTTGAGCCTGCAGACGCTTCAAAGGTCCTCGAGGGAATGAGCGAGGAGCCTAGGAAGGTTAGTGAGATCCCCTCGGACTACCTAAACGATCCTCCAGGAGAGCGTGCTCCAAGTGACATAGACCTGAAGTCTGCCTTCGGTATTCTTGAAGATGACGAAAAAGAGGACTACCCCAAACTTAATCCCACTCGAGATGAGGAAGTTAAGCTGGAGAAGGCCGCATCTGCAGAACAACTAGCGCGGCATGGAGCTGATTTACTTCTTCCGGAACTTCACTCAGTAGGGGAGAAGTTTTACTCCTTGGTTAAACAAGCCTGCCTTAATGACGACCACAGTATTCTTCAGATCTCTCAGGCAGTAGGCAGCGTAACGGAATCTGAAAAGTTCGCAGAGTCCGTTATGCAAACCTCCGTAGATAAGTTGGTTGCTGAGGGTGTTAAGATTGACGTGCGGAATGAGTTAAGGAAAACCGCAAGTAAGGTGGTGATTAATACATCTCATCCGCTGCTGGAGACCGCTGTAAAGTTTGAAAAGCTAGCTACGGCATATACTCGATCTGTAAAAGCTATGGATAGGCTGTCTGATGCTCGCAAGAGAGCAGAGGCGGACTTTAAATCATCAGCCAGAAGTAACTAATGCGAAGAGAGCATCTACAGGCCGCGGCTAGAGCTAATGCGAATCTGCTCAAAAAGCAGGCCAACGCAGAGAAGGTATCTTCTGTAGGTGCTTTAGGTGCAGTTGCGCGAGGCGTAGGAAGTACCGCATTAAAAGCCGGTAAGGGTATAGCTCGATACGGCGCTACTCCCGGCGGAGCGTTGGGCCTAGGGCTTGGCTACCTAACTTTAGCGCCAGAGTCTATAAACCCTGCTCCGATACTTAAGTGGCATATGACGGATAAAGAAACTAAGGCTAAGAGGAATAAAGCCCGAGCAGATCAATCTAGTATTAGGCATCAAGGGCTATCCTCTAGAGTAGATTCCGCAGGTTATGCTAAGAACCCTACAAACATGCAAGGCAAGATGGCCAGCGTTCGTGGAGATTTAATGTTTACTGAAGACGAGGTACGGGCAGTCCAGAGGATATCCTCAGTCCTTATGGAGAAAACAGCCGCACCTAAAGTGCGTATACCTAATAAAGAGTTCCTTACCCGTTTGGCCCTTTACGGTACGGCAGGTCTAGCCATAGGTGGCGGAAGTCAGCTTGCAGCATATGGCATTAACAAATCCATATCTAAGGCCAGTATGCGTAATAAGTCTAAGTACTACAACAGTATGCTTAAGGCTGATCCGTCTCTTAAGAGAGAGCCGGGCGCTAGGCAGATGTTCGATGTCATGCACAGAGCTAGTCCGTATTTGGCTAGTGAGCCAGTTATTGCAGCAGCTACCGTAAGGTCCATGATGGACTCCCCAGTACTAGATGAACGACGTATTCAATCGCTTCTCTCCACAGAGAAGGCTCGACAGGAGACGGAGTTCCCTTGGGCACGCGGCGGCGGAGCTGGCACGCAGGTCCTTAAGGACATGGCTTCGGTAGGTATACAGTAGTGGAAAAAATAATTCGATTTGAGACCCACGATTCGTTGGGCAGGTGCTTTGCCGAAGCTATCGATATTATGCCCCGCTCAGGCGGCGGTCATGAGAAGGTTGCCGGAGAACTCCATCCTGCGCTTAAGAAGTTTATCGCTGGTCTAAAGTCTGATCCTAAATACCAGTATGTGCTTATGACCCCTATGGGGGCGTATGAGTACTGGGGAATGAACGTTAATGGTGACATATTTCCTGAGATTTCTCTGTCCTATGATCGTAGGCAAGATGACCCAGCCAAAGTAGCGGCTGCTTTGGAAGATCGCTGGTTGCGCCCCTTCGGTAAGTCTGTACCGCCTGGTAACTACCAAAACTTTGGCCATCAGACTTTCTTAGATGCACACAGGTACCAACACCACGCTAATAAGAACCCTGAAGTCTCTTACGGAGATATCGTATTTGTAGTCTACAACCCTACTATGAAGAGGGTTGAGTGCGTAGCTAGGCATGATCGAGAGAAAGCAAAGCGGGTGGGTGCCGAAGAAATCATCCAACACCTAGATGAGGGTAAGCCCCGTCAAATCTCTATGGGCTGCAAAGTCCCCTTCGACGTCTGTACTATTTGCGGGCACATATCTAAGACCCCGAGAGATTACTGCGAGCACCTTAGATTCTCTATGGGGAGCGTAAGGCCGGACGGTCGAGTAGTCGGAGCAGTAAACTTCTTCCCTAGATTTTTTGATCTATCCGATGTGTTTGTACCTGCGGCGAAAGAGTCTGGCGTTCTTATGAAAGTAGCCAGGGACGATAGGTTTACGATCACCCCAAAAGTGGCTGCTCAGAAGAAAGCAGAAGTTAAGAAAATAGTTTTACCAAACGCGGTAAACACTTCGATGCTCCGATCTCAAGAACAAGAGCCCGAACTACCGAAAGAAATTCTAAAGACAGATTTTTCTAAACTACTGTCTACTCTTTCCATGCTCGGTATAGTTATGAAGCCGCGAGAGTTTCAGTACAGTGCTTTGCACAGCTCTGGGCACGGCGAGGAAGCCGATCGGCTACATAAAGATAAAAAAGTATTTCGTATTATCCGTGCACCGGATAGCCAATGCGCAAGTATCTCCTCTAGAGATTACAGTCCTGGGTTGGCGAGACTGCTCTCATCCTTTATAAGTAAAAGGTCTAGTTTTTACCCACACTTGCCGCAGAGAATGATACGGGTAATGGTAATAAAGTCTCCCCCCAAGAAAGAACTTTCTGAGATTTCTGGGGATGCCCTTTTAGATAAGGTTGCACATGCATATAATTCCTATAGAATTGGGCTTAGAGATATTCCCCGGGAAGTTTGTGTTGCAGCTGAGTCGGACCCGGAGTACTACAACAAATATTTCTTCGGAGATCTCCTGGTAGATTCCATGAGCAAAACTGCATCATTACATTCTGCTAGGTTTCCCTCCCCCGTGGTTTCGTCGTATCTTTACAGCGCACACACAGGTGAAGTAGTTTCAGCCCCTACCAACTGGCATCTTAAAATCCCCGAAACAGCTAAAGCCCTATTTGGGCCGGTATTGTGAGGACATCAAAATGGACATGAATTCTCTACTCGAGTCTCTATACGACCAAGAAACTTCTTCCGGCAGTCACGAAAAGACTGCGGAAGCCGCCTTCAGCAGCGGACTTAAGGACTCTGAAGAGAATCCCTTTATGTCCATGTCTACTAAGGAGCTTATGAAGCTTGCCAGTGATCTGGAAGCTGAGGCCCCTGCGGAAGTAGAAGATACTTCGGAAGATCTCGAAAAGACCGCGTTCGATATGCTTGGTGGCCAGATTATGGCCCACTCTATGGTTCATGAGTTTGGTCTCATGAAGGAAGCTATGGCAGCCGGTATTTGTCGCGTATGTAAAGAGCACCCTATGAATGTAGAAGGCTCTTCTATCTGTTCTGAATGTCTAGGCTCTTAAAAGTAATACGAGGAATCCATGGCAACTCCAACTCTCAATGATTTAATCGCTTCTGCGATTTCCGGGGCAGAAGAGGTAGAGGAAACTCTCCCTGCTGATGTCGAAATGAAGAAAGAAGCATCTGCACCTTCTCCTACTATCGTCGATGATGAGATTGAGAAGATTGCCAGTGCTCTAGAGTTCGTAGGCCGTAAAGGTGTAGAGAACTTTATTAAAGAGGCTGCCCATACTGAGGCGTCTTCCGGACCTAGCGGAACAAACCTTAGTGATCTTAAGGGCAGTCATAAGCACCGCCAAGTTAAGTCTTCACCTGGTGTCTCACAGGCACCCATGAGCGGTGAAGGGGATCCAGAGACTAACGATGCCCGAACCTCGGGCGCGCAGCCATCTTTACAAGGTGGCGGGTCTAAGTACACAGCAGACTTGTCCTCTAACGAGGCTGCTATGAACTATGATGCAACTGCTAAGGCTAAGCTAGTGTCTCCTGCACTAAGCGCCGTTTTGGACGCTAAGCCCTTTGCAGATCCCAAAGCTAAAGAGATGTTCAGCACTGCTTCTAAAGCAGGAGATAAAAACATTCACACCAAAGCTGCGCATGCAGAGTTGATTCGGGAGGCGCTTGCTACTAAGCTTGCAGAATCCTACAAGGAGACAGGGGCATGAGTATGCTAAAGATCGGCTCTGCCGAAATAAACGCCACCTTGATTAAGGCGGCTGGCGCCATGCGCAGCCTCCAAGAAGAAAATGTTCGCCTACGGGAGGAGCTCAATGCTCATGCTCGTAGAGATCACGCAGAAAAGATTGCAAACAGTGCCGTAGAGCGCGGAATTATGGATCCAGATGAGGCCCAAGACTACGCCGTTAGTCTTACAGAGGGTGAAAAAGACTTGAATATGGTAGAAGAGTTTGTAAACAGAACGGCAGCTGGAGTACCACTCGGGTCCTCCTTACAAAAAACGGCTTCTGAAGGCGCTACCGGCGATGATGGAGACGTACTAACTTCCTTTCTTCTCACTAACGAGATTTCCTAGTCACGACGGAGGATCCAGAAATGGCTCTTAACCTTATTACTCCGGTCTCTGACGTCCATCGTCGAGACTTCGCTGTAGATGATTCTGATCTACTTGACCCCACAAGTGCCACGCACCTTAAACAAGGTGAGTGGGTTGGCATGACCGCGAATGGTCAGGTCCGTGCAGCTACCGCAATGATCACCGGCGACAACATCGCTGAAGGCGAAGGCCCCTTTTACCAGGTGTTTTCCCAGAAGGGTGATTACGGCGCTCAAGCACTCGGCAAAGTCACCTGCATCATGTCTTTTGGATATGAAGCTGAGACCGACATGTACGAAGACGGTACCTACAGTGTAGGCCAGCTTCTTACTATCACCAACGGTGATACTGATGGCGGTGAGACCGGCGACGACACGCGGTTTATCCTTGGGCCCCAGGAGAATGACGCAGACGTAATTGTCGGTGTCGTCACTATGCTCCCTTCAGCGACCGCTTCTGGTCTGCTTCGTTTCCAGAGACTCTCACCCTACCACCAGGCGTAACCCTTTATAGGGCCTCCTAAGGAGATATAAAAATGGCTGATGCAAGTGCAAGCACCATTAATTCCATCTTCTCTGCCCATTTGGATTCCCCGGATGGTAAAGAGAAGCTAGCCGCTGTCGCTCAGGCTTATGTCCGCGATAAGCTCCGTGAAAACTCTTTCGCTCGTAAGATCCTTCCACCAATGATGGTGACCAAGTCGGATCTACAAGTAAGTGTCAACCACGACACTCTTGTTTACGTCGATGAAGTTGAGCCTAACTCTCGCGCGATGAGCATGACCTTCCGTGGTCAGCCCACTGCCCGGTTCATCTCTGCCCCTCGGTATGAAATCCCACTGTTCACAGTTGGTTCTGAGAAGTTTGAGAAGACCGAGCAAGAGCTTCTTGCTTATCGTATGCCCATCACAAAGATTATCGAAGATAACTCTGTGAAGGACA
>MDSZ01070792.1_pt1 | contig 12151 bp, 10 predicted proteins | sample 811201 | NCBI WGS metagenome assembly MDSZ01 (sample SAMN05326647, study PRJNA326480) | marine metagenome | isolation source: seawater | place: Indian Ocean: North | collected 2010
TATGTCAAGTGATAATGTAAATACTCCAAATAAAATAAAAAAATTTATTGATGATATTAATAGTAAAAAAATAGATATAATTGTTGCCACTCAAATTATGGCCAAGGGTTATGATTTTCCTAATTTATCTTTAGTTGGGATTGTTGATGCTGATGCTGGACTATTTGGGGGAGATCCAAGAGCAATTGAAAAAACATTCAATTTATTACAACAAGTAGGTGGTAGGGCAGGTAGAGGAAAAAAATTAGGCAAAGTTTTATTACAAACATATTTTCCTGACCAACAAATAATTAAATCTATACAATTACGAGAAAGAGAAAAATTTATTGAGAAAGCTCTAGAAGAAAGAAAATATTTTAATATTCCACCTTTTGGCTTCATGACTGCAATTATAATTTCAAGTCACACTAAATCATTAGCCTCAAAATCAGCAACACAAATAGTAAAAGTAAGCAATACTGATAAAAATATTAGAGTTCTCGGTCCTGTTGAAGCTCCAATATTTTTATTGAGAGGACAATATCGTTACAGAATATTAATTAAGGGTAATAATAGAAAAAATCTCAATAAATTAACGAAAATTATCGTTGGGAAAGTTAAATTACCCTCTTCTGTAAAGCTAATAATTGATGTTGATCCTTACACATTTATGTAATTTACCCACATTTTAAAAAATATCCTCTATTTAACTCATTTGACGCACAAACTGACAGTTTACCTACTTTTTCTGATGTGCTAATAGCCTATTTCAAATCATTTTATGGAATTGGTCTATGACATCTAAAATATCTTCTGGCGATATAATATCTGATAGATACGGATCTGCCTTGTATGATCTTGCGTCTGAAAAAAAATGTATTGATGAAATTTTAAACGACCTTGATGTAGTTGAAAAAGTCATGAAAGAAAGCTCTGAGTTAAGAAAAGTTATAAGAAGTCCACTTGTTAACTCTGAGGAGAAATTAAATATTTTATTAAAAATTTTTGCTGAATTAAGTTTTAATAATCTAACAACAACATTTCTAAAGGTCTTAGAAAAAAATAAAAGAATTGCAAATATTTCATCGATTATACTAAAATTTAAAAAGATAAATTCTGAAAAAAGAGGAGATATTTCTGCTAATGTAACATCTGCGAATGAATTATCAGAAGATGAAAAAAATAATATTATAAATCAACTTAAAAATACCTTAGGTCAAAAACTATCTCTAAACTTTGACGTTGATAAGGATATTATTGGAGGATTGATTGTTAAAGTTGGATCAAAAATGATTGATACATCTATTGCAAATAAAATTAATAAATTAAAAATAGCTATGAAGGGGGCATAATGGAAATTAAAGCAGCAGAAATATCATCTGTTATTAAAGATCAAATTGCTAATTTTGAAACTAAAGCAGACGTTGCTGAGGTTGGAACTGTATTAAGTGTGGGTGATGGAATCGCACGTGTTTATGGATTAGACAAAGTACAAGCTGGTGAAATGGTTGAATTTCCAGGTGGTATAAAAGGTATGGCCCTTAATTTAGAGATGGACAATGTAGGTGTTTCCATATTTGGTGATGATACAGGAATTAAAGAAGGCGATACAGTTAAGAGAACTGGAGAAATTGTTGATGTTCCCGTGGGAAAAGAATTATTAGGTCGTGTTGTTGATGGTTTAGGAAATCCTATTGATGGAAAAGGTCCAATCCAATCATCTGAAAAAAGAAGAATTGAATTGAAAGCACCTGGTATCATCCCTCGTCAAAGTGTATCAGAACCAATGCAAACTGGAATTAAAGCGCTTGATGCCCTTGTTCCTGTTGGAAGAGGTCAACGTGAGCTAATTATTGGTGATAGACAGACAGGTAAAACAGCTGTAGCAATCGATACAATACTGAATCAAAAGTCAGTTAATCAATCTGATAATGAAAAAGATAAACTTTACTGCATCTATGTTGCTATTGGTCAAAAACGATCAACTGTTGCCCAGATTGTTAAAACATTAGAAGATAATGGTGCGATGGAGTATACAATTGTTGTTTCAGCAACAGCTTCTGAGCCTGCCCCTCTTCAATTTCTATCAGCTTATACAGGCTGTACAATGGGAGAGTATTTTAGAGATAATGGGATGCACGCACTTATAGTTTATGATGATCTATCTAAACAAGCTGTTGCATATAGGCAAATGTCTTTATTATTAAGAAGACCTCCTGGACGCGAAGCCTATCCTGGAGATGTATTTTATATCCATAGTCGCCTTCTAGAGAGAGCAGCAAAAATGAGTGATGAGCATGGTGGAGGAAGTTTGACTGCGCTGCCGATTATTGAAACTCAAGCAGGTGATTTATCTGCCTATATTCCAACTAATGTTATATCAATTACAGATGGACAAATATTTTTGGAAACCAATTTATTTTTTGCTGGAATTCGACCTGCAATTAACGTTGGTCTCTCAGTCAGTCGTGTTGGTTCTGCAGCACAAACAAAAGCAATGAAAAAGATTGCTGGTCCAGTAAAACTTGAATTAGCACAATATCGTGAGATGGCTGCCTTTGCACAGTTTGCTTCAGATCTGGATGCATCAACTAAGCAATTACTTGATAGAGGAGCAAGACTTGTGGAAATTTTGAAACAAGGCCAATATTCCCCTTTAACAGTATCTGAACAAGTAGTGTCAATTTATGCTGGTGTTCGTGGATATTTAGATAAAGTTAATGTTGGTGATGTTGTGCGTTTTGAAACTGAAGCTTTGAATGAAGTTAGGTCCAACCATGCTGATTTATTGAACTCAATAGCAAATGAAAAAGAGTTATCGAAAGATAATGATGATAAACTAAAATCAATCTTAGATAATATTGTTGAAAAATTTACAACTAACTAATCTATGCCAAGTTTAAAAGATATCAAGACTCAAATTAATTCTGTAGGCTCTACAAGAAAAATTACATCAGCTATGAAAATGGTTGCTGCAAGTAAGTTAAGAAGATCTCAAGAAAAGGCTGAAGCTGCAAGACCATACTCTTCTCGTTTAGAAGAAATGTTGGCATCTTTAGCCTCTTCTGCTTCATCTGGAGAAGGGATTATTAAACTTCTTACTGGTACAGGTAATGATAAAAATTATGTAATTGTTCCTGTAAGCGCTGACAGAGGTTTATGCGGAGGATTTAATAGCAGCATTAACAAAGAGTCTTTCAGATTAATAAAATCAATTGAAGATCAAGGTAAAAATGTTCAAGTATTGCCTATTGGAAAAAAGAGTAGAGATTTTTTTAATCGAGTTATGGGTGATAAGATAATTGATAGTTTTGCTGACTTAAATGTCTCTGTAAATGGATACGATGCAGCATTACAAATTTCAAAAAAACTTCAAGAACTTTATTTTGGTAATAAATTTGATAAATGTATTATTGTTTTCAACAAATTTAAATCAGCTATCGTTCAAGAAGTTACTCAACAACAACTTATTCCATTAGATGTATCCAATTCATCAAATGAAAATAATTCTGATGATAGTCATACAAAATCAATTTATGACTATGAGCCTGATGAAGAAACTATTTTAAAAGATCTGCTTCCAAAAAATGTTTCTATTCAGATTTTCAAAGTTTTATTAGAGAGTGATGCGGGTGAACATGGTGCAAGGATGGCAGCTATGGATAATGCAACTCGTAACGCAGGTGAAATGATTGATAGTTTAACACTTAAATATAACAGAACGAGACAAGCGTTTATTACAAAAGAATTAATTGAAATTATTTCTGGAGCTGAATCAGTTTAAAAGGGGGATATATGGCTAATAATTTAACTGGAAAAATATCACAAGTTCTTGGAGCTGTTGTGGATGTAGAGTTCGATGGTGAACTTCCCGCAATTATGAATGCTCTTGAAGTTGACAATAATGGAACACGACTAATGCTTGAAGTTGCTCAGCATTTAGGTGAAAATGCAGTTCGAACAATCGCTATGGATACAACTGACGGATTAGTAAGAGGTCAAACAGCGACAGATACAGGTGCCCCCATTTCTATGCCTGTAGGCCCTGAAACCCTTGGTCGTATAATGAATGTAGTTGGAGAACCTGTTGATGAAAGAGGGAAAATCGGTACTTCAAAAAGTTATCCAATTCACCGTCCTGCCCCTGAATTTGTTGATCAGTCTACTGAAACTGAAGTTCTTGTAACAGGAATTAAGGTAGTTGATCTATTAGCTCCTTATGCAAGAGGTGGTAAGATTGGCCTATTTGGTGGAGCAGGTGTTGGAAAAACAGTTTTGATTATGGAGCTCATTAATAACATTGCAAAAGCTCATGGTGGATATTCAGTTTTTGCAGGTGTTGGTGAAAGAACTCGTGAAGGAAATGACTTATATCATGAAATGATTGAATCAGGTATTATTGATCTTAAAGGAAAAGACTCAAAAGTTGCCTTAGTATATGGACAAATGAATGAACCTCCAGGAGCAAGAGCAAGAGTTGCATTATCAGGATTAACGCAAGCTGAATACTTTAGAGATGAAGAAGGACAAGATGTATTATTTTTCGTTGATAATATATTCCGTTTTACACAAGCAGGATCAGAAGTATCAGCTCTTCTGGGTCGTATCCCCTCAGCTGTTGGTTATCAACCAACATTAGCAACTGATATGGGTGCGCTTCAAGAAAGAATTACAACAACTAAAAAAGGCTCAATTACATCAGTTCAAGCTATTTATGTACCTGCAGATGACTTAACAGATCCAGCACCGGCAACATCTTTTTCTCACTTAGATGCAACAACAGTTTTGAATAGAGCTATTTCAGAAAAAGGAATTTATCCTGCTGTAGATCCTCTTGACTCTACATCAAGAATTTTAGATCCACAGGTTGTTGGTGATGATCATTATAGGGTTGCGAGAGAAGTACAAAGAGTTCTTCAAACTTATAAGAGTCTTCAAGATATCATTGCTATTCTTGGAATGGATGAATTATCTGAAGAAGATAAGCTTACCGTAGCAAGGGCAAGAAAAATTGAGAAATTTTTAAGTCAACCATTCTTTGTTGCAGAAGTATTTACTGGGTCGCCTGGTAAATATGTTGATTTAGAAGATACAATAAAAAGTTTTGATGGTTTGGTAAAAGGTGAATACGATCATATGCCTGAAGCAGCATTTTATATGGTAGGAGGAATAGATGAAGCAATTGAGAAGGCTAAAAAATTAGAGGCTGAAGCTGCATAATGGCAACAATTTCTTTTGATTTGGTTTCCCCTGAAAATCTTATTTTTAGCGATGATGTAGGTATGATAATTGTGCCCGGAAAAGATGGTGACATAGGTGTACTTCCGGGACATAGTAAGGTTATGTCTTCCTTAAGACCTGGAAGAGTTATGGTGTATAGTGAAGATAAAAATTTACTTAAATCATTTTTTGTATCAGGTGGATTTGTAGAAATTAACCCTGAAAAGTGCATAGTTTTAGCCGAAAGTGTTAATGAAATCAGTGAGCTTGACAGATCTGTTATTGAAAATGAAATTCAGGAATTACTTGCTGCGAATACAGATGACTTAAAAGATAAACTCAAAATTGCTGAGAAAAAAATAGAAGCTCTAAATGCATCATTTTACTAAAATAATCTATTTTTTTTGTCTTAACAAATAATAAGGCTGATTAGATAAGAACTTGTTAAAACCTGGTGAAAAATATGAGTGGTTTTTTAATTCAAACTCATAATAATATTGTATTGAATAACTAGTATTAGTAAAATTATCTGAAATTATTGAACTAAATATTCCTAAAGTATTTTTTAATTTCTTCTTTTTCCAATTTTTTGATTGATTTACTTCTCTGTAGTGAAGATATCCTTGTAAGTTTTTATTAGTATTCAATCTACATGATATTTTAATTTTCTCACCTTTTAAAAAATTTTGTGGTGTTTTGTTGCTAACCAAGATATTTTGGAAACTTCTCCAATTTCTAACATAATTTATAAATTTTACATCTTTTTTGATTTCTTTATAACTTTTTGTATTTTTATTTATAATTTTTTTCATTTCATTGATATCATTGATTATTGCAGGTAATCTATCATCCCATCTCCCCCTTAACCAACTTTGTGGACCATAACTGAGATCTGGTAAATAATATTTTTGTGAAATTTTTCCTGCAATATTCCATGCATTTCTAGCTTTTACATAATATTTAAGGGATTCTTCAGCAACTTTTTTGTTCTTGGATAATAAATAATATTCCCATAAAATAGATGCTTTAAATTTAAATACAAAAAATTTCCCTATTGATGATTGTATTATTACATCAATATATATTCTCAAAAAATCATAATTATTTTTATCTATATTTTTTTTAGCTCTTGAAATAAACTTTTTCGCATTATTTGAAAATTGTTCCAACCAAAGTGTCATTGTCAAGGGTGAGTATTTATTAACTATTTTATTTTTATAAATTTTATCTACCATTTCTTTAGGTGACATAATTAGTTGAGGGTCACAACTTGTAGACATCCCAAATCTGCTATGTTTATGTAAATCATAACTATAAGGTAACCATGGTGCTTTTTTAACTATACTCATATTTTCATATATTTCTGGCCAATAAGAATTATTTGAAGCAGAAACACCATGAACCAGTGTTATAAAAGGCAAAACTCTACTAGCATTACTAAGGCCTTTTGAAATATCTTTATAACTTGAACCAAAATGATAACTCAAATAACGAAGATAAGTATCTTTTTTTGTATTAGGATTATAATTTAATCTTCCCCAAATTCTATAACTGTAAATATACTTTTCCCAATCATATTTGGTCCTTAGTTTATCTAATTTGTAATTATATCTCCCGCCCTTAATTCCTGTACCCATTCTTCCCTTGAAAGATAATGGTTCACAGAGTTCTGTACCAAGTGAGTCACAAAAGGTAGACATATTTCCATAACCAGATGCTAATTCATGATCTGCCCAAAGTAATATTCTTTGTGTACCTGGCCATATCCTAAACAAAATATCATATTTTCTATCTTCTTTTAATAAGTCGCCATAACTATATCTTAAAAATTTTCTTGATCCTTCACTAAAAATCCATTTGTTACTAACTGTTTTTTTTGGAGGTAATTCTTGTTTTCTTATAGATGCTTGGTGATATGGCAATCCCATGTGCTCTGATATATATTTTGGAGATATAGATAAATTTTTTGTATTTTTTAAAGCAATATTAATTAATTTATCGTCAATTCCTTTTGCATGAAGATCAAGATTGATCGAACGACCACAATTTTTTATTGCTTGAAAATAAGTTTGCCAAAAGGCATAGCTTTTTTCTGGAATACCACATTCAACATGAACTCTTAAAGTTACCCCTGAGATTTCTGGGCATTCTTTTAAAATTAAAGATAGAGAGTCTCTACAATATTTTGCATAATTTAATCCCTTTGGGTAATTTAAAACTTGAAAATTTGCATTTGGAACATTATCAAAATCATACTTTTGTGTCCAAATTGCTATTTGGAATTCAATACCCCTTTTTTTTGTTTCTTTCGAAATGTATTTTAAAATTTCTAAATTTTTATTTCTTTCTTTATTAGAAAAATTAGATAATTTAATACTATAACCCTTGGGTGATACTAAAAAAGGATACGGTAAGTAAAGGTAAACATCTTTTATAAATTCGTTACCATACGGATAATTGTATTGCATACCTAGTGTTAAAGTAAATCTATTGAAACGTTCAGAGATCAATAAAGTTAAATATTTGTCCCAAGATCTTTTATTATAAAACCATTCTTTGTCTTCATCTATGCTTTCAAAACATTTTGAAATACTTCTAATCTTGGTTAATGGTTTCTCAATAATTTTTGTATTTATTACTAATTTATTATTAATAGAATATTTTATAATATCAGCAATTTCAGTTATTGCATAAATAAAGCCCCTGTAATCATTGGCATAGATAATTATATTGTTCTTATATGGTATAATTGCAAAAGACTCTTTAGCAAGTGGTATATTGAATCTTAAATTAAAATTTTTTTTTAATTTTCCAATATCATCAAACAAAAAAATATAATTTTTCTTTGAGTATTTTTTTAATTTATTTATTTTTATTTCAATTTTATATTTTTTAGCTATTGTTTTTAAATAATTTAAAGACCATGATATTTTCTGACTAAAAGATTTATTGTCTATATATTTATATGAAACTATAAATTTTTGAAAACTCATTAAGTTTGAAATAATTCTTTAAACTCTTCTAATATTATCTCATATGTATTTCTTTTAAATGGAACAATATTTTGCACTAAAAGATTATTATCTGACCATTTCCATTCACTAAATTCAGGGTTTTCTGTTCCAACGTTTATTTCTTTTTCTTTTCCACTAAATCTAAAAGCAAACCATTTTTGTGTTTGTCCAATGTATTTATGTCCCCAGGGTAAAGTTTCTAGAGTTTTTAATGGAATTTTATAATTAATCCATTTTTTAGATTCCATTATCATTGTTGCATTATTTGTTCCAATTTCTTCTTGCATTTCCCGCCAGACAGCTTCTTCAGGTTTTTCATTTTCATCTATCCCCCCCTGGGGCATCTGCCAATGACCACTTGGGTGATCTATTCTTTTACCAACTAAAATTTCATTTTTGTTATTTAAAATCATCATACCAACACATCTTCGATAATTATTTTCCATATTTTATTGTAAAGTTTCTTTATAAAGGTTTACTCCACGAATTAAATCAATTGCTCTTTGAAGTTGATAATCAATAGCAAGCCTTTTTTCAAAATCAGTTAATTCCTCGTCATTATCATTATCTGTATTTTTGCTTGTTTCTCTATCATCTTTATCTAATGAGTCTTTGAGATCTGATTCAGAAAAAGTTTTGAATTCATATGACTCAAATTCGCCTTGCTCAATAATTATGTCAGGAGTAATTCCCTTTCCTTGGATAGACTTCCCAGAAGGAGTATAATATCTCGCTGTTGTTAATCTTATTCCAGTTATATTATCACTGTTAGATACCTGAAAAGGCATTATTGTCTGCACTGAACCTTTGCCAAAGGATTGTGTGCCAATAATTATTGCTCGTCTATGATCTTGAAGAGCGCCCGCAACAATTTCGGAGGCTGATGCTGAACCTCCATCTATAATAACAACTAGTGGTTTTCCATTAGTTCTATCTGTTTTTTTTGCTCTATATCTTTTTATATCTTTATTTTCTCGTCCACGTGTTGATACAATCTCTCCCTTATTTAAAAAAATATCAGTAACCTTAACCGCTTGGTTGAGTAGTCCACCTGGATTTGATCGAACATCTAAAACATATCCAACAATATCTGACTCAGAGCGAGATTGAATATTTTTTATAGCTTCAACTAATCCTTTTTCAGTCTGCTCATTAAATGAAGTAACTCTTAAATATCCCACATCATCTACTATCTCACTTTTAACTGATCTAATATTTATATAATCTCTTATTATTTCTATTTCAAAAGGTTCAGTATTCTCTCTTGAGATGGTAATCATAATTGAGGCACCTCTTTCTCCTCGCATCAATTCAACAGCCTCATTTAAAGTCAAACCAAACACAGGTGTTTCATCTATTTGAATTATAAAATCACCAGCTAAAATTCCTGCTTCATATGCTGGCGTATCCTCAATAGGGGCAATTACTTTAACAAAACCTTCTTCCATTGTAATTTCAATACCAAGTCCACCAAATTTACCTCTTGTATCCATCTGCATTTCTTTCCAAACTTCTTCATTCATGTAACCAGAGTGAGGATCTAAACCAGATAACATTCCATCAATTGCTTTTTCTATTAGTTCTTTGTCACTAACTTCTTCAACATAGGAAGAGCGAACACGGTCAAATACTTGACCAAATAAATCTAAATACTTATATTTGGCTTCATCTTCAGAAGCACTTAATGAAAAAGGATGTAAAATAAAAAAGATTAAAATATATCCAATTAATTTTTTTCTAAAATTATTTAATTCCATTATATTAAGCTAGTTTAGTTTCTGAAGATTCAAAGTTAATTTCCCATAATTTTTCTAGGTTGTAAAGATCTCTTACTTCTTTTCTAAATAAGTGAACTATTATTGATCCTGCGTCAACTATGATCCAATCACATTGTGGTCTTCCCTCAGGATTTGCGCACTTTATGCCAATTTTTTTTAATTTTCTTATAAGTTCGTCAGCAGTGGCATCAGCATGTCTAGTAGATCTGCATGTTGCAATAATAAAACTATCCGCAATCGATGACTTATTTCTTAAATCAATAGTTTTTAAATTCTCAGCCTTTGCACCATCTAAAATAGATATAATTTCATTTGATAAAGGTGAATTATTAATTTTTACCTCTTAGTTTCTTTCTTTGATTTCTTATTTCTGTAGATGAAATTTTTATTTCTTTATTTTCAATAAATGACCATGAAGGTATTTCAACATAACTTTCTAAATTAAAATTAGAAAAAGGTATTTTGTTGTTTTTAAATTGTTGTGCAGCTATACTTTTCAAGGCTTGTGTATTATATCCATGTCTTCTAAAAATAACAATAGACATATTTTTAAATATTTTTTGCCATTTTTCCCATTTATGAAAATTAATTAAATTATCTGCTCCCATTAACCAAAAAAATTTTATATTTTTGTAATGATTAATTATGTGATTGATTGTTTTATAAGAATAATCTGATTGTATTTTTTTTTCTATTTCCTTAATTTTAATTGGAAAGTTCTGAGTAATATTTTTACAGTTATTCAACCTTTCATCATACGTCGCTGGTTTCAAAATCTTTAGTGGGTTTTGAGGTGTAACAAGCCACCAGATTTCTTCCAATTGAAGTAACTTTTTAGCTTCTAAAGATATAAATAAATGCCCTTTGTGAGGAGGGTCAAATGATCCACCAAGCAAACCAATTTTTTTCAATTAAGGTCTTTCCTGACCGTTTCCATCTACAACATATTTAAATGTTGTTAGATGTTTTGTTCCAACTGGTCCTCTCACATGTATTTTGTCAGTGGATATACCAATCTCTGCACCAAAACCAAATTCTCCACCATCAGCAAATTGAGTAGATGCATTTTTTAAAATTATCGCACTATCAATTTTTTCATAAAATTTTTTAAAAGTTTCTTCATTATTTGTGATTATTGACTCTGTATGACCTGATGAATATCCATTAATATGTTTAATTGCTTCTTCTACACCGCTAACTATCTTAACGGATATAATTTTGTCTAAATATTCAAGGGACCAATCTTCTTCATTTGCTTTTTTGAAATCTTTATCCAATGATTGAATAAATTCATCACCTCTAATTTCACAATTAACATTTTTTAATGGTTGTAAAATCTCCATAGCCTTATCTTTAAAATTATTGTCTATCAAAAGTGTTTCAGCTGCTCCACAAATCTCAGGTCTTCTCATTTTACTATTAAATACAACTTTTTCTGCAATTTTTAAGTCAGCATCTTTATCTACATAAACATGACAAATACCATCCAAATGTTTTATCACTGGTATTTTGCTTGCAGAATTTATTTTTTCAATGAGACCTTTGCCTCCTCGAGGAATAATAACGTCTATATAATCTTGCATACTAAGTAAATAATCAACAGCTTCTCTTTCAGGAGTGTCTATCATTTGCACACAGTAATTTGGAAGGCCTGCATCATTAAAAGCTAAACTTATATTATTCACAAGTTCTTTGGAGCTATAGAAACTATCACTACCACCTCTTAAAATTATACAATTTCCAGATTTAATTGACAAACATGATGCATCAACAGTTACATTTGGTCTAGATTCATAAATTACACCTAAAACTCCTAATGGTGTTGATATTTTTCTAAATTTTAAACCATTTGGCCTTTCCCATTCTTCAAGTGTTAAACCAATTGGATCCGGTATAGTAATTATATCTTCAATACTTTTTACTAAACCTTCAATTGATTTATCTGTGAGAGTTAACCTATTCATAAGAGGGTTTGATAATGATTTTTTCTTCCCATTTTCTAAATCAATATTATTTGCTTCAAGAATTTTATTTTTATTTTTTAAGATATTTTTTATTAAATTTGATAAAGCTCTATTTTTCTGATCATTGCTACATAATTTCATTTCAATAGAGGCATTTTTAGCTTGTTTACCTAATTCAAAAATATTGTCTTTAATA
>MDSZ01110952.1_pt1 | contig 12150 bp, 9 predicted proteins | sample 811201 | NCBI WGS metagenome assembly MDSZ01 (sample SAMN05326647, study PRJNA326480) | marine metagenome | isolation source: seawater | place: Indian Ocean: North | collected 2010
CGTTATCTCAAACGCTTCGACGTCAACGAGGATGGCCTGCCGGACAACGGCGGAGCACCGGACCAGACCTTTGATGACTGGCCGTTGCAGGGCGTGAGCGCCTACTGCGGTGCTCTCTGGATCGCAGCGCTCGAGGCGGCTCTGGCCATGGCGCAGAGGCTTCAGCTGGATCTGGGACTGGAGACGAGCTCGGAGCAGCGGGAATTCGGGGAGTGGTTGGAGCAATCACGCGCCAACTTCGACCGACTGTTGTGGAACGGAGACTTTTATCGCATCGACGCCGAGAGCGGGACACCGGTGGTGATGGCGGATCAGCTCTGCGGTGATTTTTACGCGCGGCTGCTGGGCCTGCCGCCGGTGGTGAGCGATGCCAACAGCCACAGCACGCTCAAGGCGGTGCGAGAGGCCTGTTTTGAGCGGTTCGATGGTGGACGTCTCGGTGTGGCGAATGGTCTGCGGCGGGATGGCACCCCTCTCGACCCGGATGGCACCCATCCGCTGGAGGTCTGGACGGGGATCAATTTCGGTCTGGCGTCCTATTACCGGCTGATGGGGGAGAAGACGACAGCCGAAGCGATTTGTACGGCGGTGGTTGACCAGGTGTACCGAGGAGGTCTTCAGTTCCGAACGCCGGAAGCGATCACGGCTGTGAACACCTTTCGGGCCTGTCATTACCTGAGGGCCATGGCGATCTGGGGGATTTGGGCCACCGAGACCAACTGGTCGCTGATTCCTGGAGCGGACCGCTCCTAGACCGCGCTGCGGGCCAGGGTCTGACGAGGAGCTTCTCCGAACAGATTGCGGTAATCACGGGCGAAATGATTGCGGCTGTGAAAACCGAAGTGGTTGGCCACCTCCTGCACGGTGTCGCAGGCCAGTAGTTGACGTTGCTCGCGATGACGCAAAACGTGTTGCACCTGTTGCAGTCGGATCTGCTTGAGCAGGGCCATCGGTCCGATCCCGATCTGTTCACGACAGCTCTGACTGATGGTTGATCGGGAGGAGAAGATCGTCCGACATAGAACATCCAACGAAATTGGTTGGCGATTGTTTTCGACGCCCCAACGCACCAAATCCCGCACGATCCCGCAGCGATAGGTGAATGATGGAAGAGGCGAGATGGCATCGAGGCCAGAGGGCTCGAAACTCTCCAGAAGCAAGGCATTCATTTGATCCGTATCAATGCCACCGAACGCGTGATCGTTGAAGACGCCTTCCAACATCTGGATCCAGGTCTGGAATAGCTCCGGACTGAGCTGGATGTTGTTGCTGATGCTGATGGATTCCATCAGAACGCCGGTCGGATCGAGTGCTCCAAGTTGTTGGATGCGGTTTCGCGGAATCAGAATGACGCCGAAATGAGCACCGGCTTCGGTCTGAAAGAAGACATCAGTGAGATTGAGATGAAAACCATAGAGGCCAAAGGGAATCAGGGGTTCTCCTCGAATGCGATGCTGGAAGGCATTATTCATCTCAAGACAGAATGGGACGTAGGCGGTATTGCGTCCTCCGTGAAACAACATGGAGCGGTTGCACTGCAAGGAGAGACAAACGGTGTCGATGGACCGTTTGATCTTCAGGACCCCGTTCAGAGGCCCAGCTGACAGCTGCACGATCTCCCAGGCAAATCCAAGAGTGCGGAATAATTCGACCGCTTCAAGAGCACTGTGAAACCGATGAATCTTGAGTTGAGACGCATTCGACGTCATCGAGGTGAGTACTGCTTTTCAACATCTTTGATGAGGAATTTAGGTGAAATGTTCGTGCTCGGCTCGCTTTGTTGCATACGCTGAGTCTTGATGTCTTCGGACGGCACATGCGTCGAATGATCTGCAGCATTTTGGCTGCATTGTTTCTTGTTCTGATCACTCCAGGGCTCGCCTGGGCGCAGGTGCATCAACACGAGAACGAAAACGGTGTTGCCATGGTCCGAAGCCTGGAAAGTCTGCGGGATCTCGATTACGTCAGCTGGCAGGCAGTGGCCTACCGGGAAGGCGCAGCTGGTGGGCCGGTGGTGCTGCGCATCGTTGGCTATCCAGGAAAACTCAGGCTTGATCACCCCGTTGATCTGCAGGTTCTCGCAGGCCGGCGTGAATGGACGCTGCAGGACATCACCCTGGAGAATGCAGCCCTCGCTCAGGACGGACGAGACGCTGCCGCTGAATTTGCGCTGGATCCCCTGTTAACTGATCTGAGCAACAATCGCCCTTTGCGGCTTGTGTTGCCGGGAGTGTTTACGGAGTTGCCGGTGCCGCCTTACGTGGTGGGTGAGTGGAGATCTCTGCAGGAGTTGCCCCTGAGCTGATGTGGGAACCGTTGATGCATCGGGCTCTCGCCCTGGCGTCCTTGGCACAGGGGCGTACCAGCCCGAATCCCCTGGTCGGGGCTTTGGTTCTTGACTCCAGCGGTCGTTTGATCGGAGAGGGCTACCACGCCCGCGCCGGGCTGCCCCACGCCGAGGTGGGTGCCCTGGCTCAGGCCGGGGTGGCCGCACGAGGCGGAACCTTGATTGTCAGTCTTGAACCCTGCTGCCACCAGGGACGCACTCCACCCTGCACGGACGCGGTTATTGCTGCTGGAATCGAACGGGTGGTGGTGGCCCTTGAGGATCCCGATCCAAGAGTTGCTGGAGGAGGAATCAGTCGTCTGCGCTCCGCCGGCCTGGAGGTGATCACGGGAGTGCTGAAAGCGCAGGCTGCTCATCAGAACAGGGCTTTTGTGCATCGGGTTCGCACAGGACGTCCCTGGGGAGTGCTCAAGTGGGCCATGAGTCTTGATGGTCGGACCGCCCTGCCGAATGGGGAGAGTCAGTGGATCAGCGGTCCAGAGGCTCGAACCTGGGTGCACCAATTCAGGGCGTGCTGCGATGCGGTGATTGTCGGCGGGGGCACAGTGCGGGCGGATGATCCGCTGCTCACCAGCCGTGGCCGGCGTGCCCCCGAACCGTTGCGGGTGGTGCTCAGTCGCAGCATGGAGCTGCCGCTTCAGGCCCAGCTCTGGAACACGGATGTGGCTCCCACCCTGGTGGCTCACGGTCCGAAGGCATGCGATGGTTCAGCGCCCAGTGGACCTGAGCTGCTGCCCTTGCCTGTGTGTGATCCGGATCACTTGATGCGATCGCTTGCGTCGCGTGGTTGCAATCAGGTGCTTTGGGAATGCGGTCCTGAGCTGGCTGCTGCTGCGGTTCAACAGCAATGCGTCCAGGAGCTCGCTGTGGTGGTGGCACCCAAGCTTCTTGGTGGCCATGCATCGCGAACACCTCTCGGTGATCTGGGTTTAATCAATTTGAATCAAGCAAAACAGCTGGCTATGGAACAGACCATCAAGCTTGGCGATGATCTGCTCCTAGTCAGCTTGTTGGCTTAATCAAGACGTTATCTTTAACGAACCTAGAGGCTCAGAGGAAGTCAAATCCGCTGCTGCTGACAACCACCTTCGTAATGTCAGAGCTATCGTCGTCCTCGCTGGAATCAATGGTGGTGGCATCCAGGAATTCGATACGGATCTTACCGATGCGCTGATCTTCATCTTCGATGGCAGATTTTTTGTATTTTTCGCCATCAATAAACAATTTGTCTTTTTTGCCGAAGTTCTTGATGACCATTTTTTTGGTGACCAAGTCAAGGGAGTCAACTATAATTTTGTCTTTTTGATTGTCATCTCCCAGGTCAATGATGGCCTTTTTGACTTCGCCTTCAATGGTCAGTTTGTCCTTGCCGCTGCCTAGGTCTACGGTGGTTTTTTTGGTCAGCCTTGCATTTTGACCAATCAAAATTTCATCTTTGCCGCCGCCGGCCTCGATCGTCGTCTTCTTGATTTCGCCGGAATTGAATGTGGCTTTGTCTTTGCCTTCGGTCATCAGGAAAGTTGTTTTTTCGACCAGTTCAGCCGTGCTGACGAGGTCAGCTGTCAATCCTTCTTCAAAGCGAATTGTCGATGATTTCAGCTGACGTCCATCAAAAACAACGTTGGAGGAACGGGAGGTGAGGTCAAGATCAGAGACGATATCGGTTAGTTCAATCTCTATGCCATCGTCAGCAGACTGACGCACCTTGAGCTTTTCTGTCTGACCGGAGGGAATGGACAGATCTCCACGGGGGGCTTGAGCAAGAATGCGATTCCCACTTTGTGACTTTTTGAAGTCAGCTGAAGTGTCCAGGTTGATGGTCTCACTGGTCGGGGCCGAAGCGAATGAAGGGCTACTGGAGGAAGAGCTGGTTGCTGGTGCTGGCGTCGGCGTTGGGTTTGGGGTTGGTTCTGGATCTGTTGTTGGTCCTGGGTTTGGAGTGGATCCCAGAGTCGTGACGGTGTTCACCGACATGGTCACAGAGGCATCACCGGTGCTGGCGTTGCCTGCAGCGTCGGTAAAGGCACCGGCTGTGACTGAAACCACACCATCTGCGGTGCTGTTGTGCGTTGGGGTGAAGGTTGCTGTGTAGTTAGTCCCTGCTCCGGCAAAACTTTTTAGATTACCGCCGCTGACGATGACATCTTCGACTCCGAAATCCGTGGAGGATTCAGACAGGGTGAAACTGATGGCTGCAGTTTCACCACCAGTTAATTCTGTTTCATTGCTTGTGATGGAAAAGGTTGGACTTGTCGTGTCCACCGTGATCAGAAGAGGAACCGAAGTTTCAGTTTCGCCATCGACCGTTGATGTAGCGGCGACTGTATAGGTTCCATCTGATAATGAGACGTCATCACCGAGGGTCAGGTTCCAAACCCCTTGGGAATCGGCAACACCCACCACGCTGAACGTTTCGGTGAGGGTGTTTGGGTTGCCAGCCGTTGTGATCCGCAGCTCGACGTCTGAACTGGCATCAACGATTCCGCTGAAACTCGGATTGGTGACACTGGTGATGTTGTCACCTGAGACTCCGCTGTCTGTTGTCAGCACAGGTTTGGAGCTTGGATCAATCGAGATCGTGATGGGCTGTTGTGTTTTTCCACCCTCGTCGTCAGTCACGGTGACGGTGAAAGAATCCGTTCCACTGAAGTTGGCGTTGGGTGTGTAAATCCATCTGCCGGATGAAGGTCTAATGAAGGCTTCCCCGTTGCTGGCTGCGCTGCTGATTGAAAAAATGGTTTCATCCGTTAGCCCTTCCACATCCAGAGCCGTGAGAACACCTGTGATTTGAGTCGTAGTGTTTTCTATACCTTCGCCGCTGAGATCACCAGCGATAGCAGAGGGTTCATTGGTGTCAGGGTGGTCGAGGTTGATCCGAATCGTCTGCTCTGTTGTGCTTCCAGTCGCATCGGTGATCTCTACTACGAATGTATCCGGTCCGCCGTAACCAACCTTAGGGGAATAGCTCCAGAAACCTGTATCTCTGGTAATGGCTGCTGCGCCTCCCGTAAATGTCGGTGAACTGCCTTCTGCTATCGCAAATGTGGAAGATGTACCGATCCGATTATCAGGATCCGTCGCTGTAATTGTGCCTGTGATCGGCTGATCAATTTCTCGATTGCCAATATAGGGTCTGGAAGTTGCCGAAAGATCTCCACTAATCACAGGAGCATCTGCTGTTGCTTCAATGTCCACTGAGATCAGCTGTGTTGTTGTGCCACCTCGATCATCTGTGACCGTAACAGTGAAACTATCTGAGCCATTGAAGTTGCTTCTAGGCGCATACACCCAGGCACCAGTCTCACGATGGATCGTTGCTGTTCCACTGGACGGTTGATTGGCTGATGTAATGCTGAAGTAATTTCCATCACTAAGGCCTTCAGGATCCGTTGCTGAAATATTCCCTGTGACGGAGGTGTCTTCTCTTGTGGCAGCCGTGAGATCTCCGGTCACCACCGAAGCTTCGTTGACATCATTGATCGAAAGGGAGACTGCTTTTTCGCTGACACCCTCAGTTCCGTTCAATGAGATGGTGAAATTGTACGAATTTTTGCGTTCATAATCGGGAAACTCAGTGCTGATCAATGAGACGACGCCAGTATTGATGTCAATGGTGAACTTCTCATGATCGCCAACATCCTTTAATGCGTAGAATACTGTGTAGGGGGAGTAATCCTCGATGGTTGTTGTATAAATTGCCTGGGGCGCACCTGAGTTTTCATTGATGCTGACGCTGCTCGGGGACGTAACCACGGGAGCGAGTGCAACGTCTTTGACTTCCAAGGAGACTGATTTTTCAGTCGTATTCCCAGCCTGATCTGTCGCCACGACAACAAACCCGTAGATATTATCAGCGAGATTGATATTCCCATCGGCATCTTTGGGGTTTTCAAAGTTAGCCGCGATGGTCAGGCGTACATCTCCTGTCAGTTCATCAATGCTAAAAAGGCTGCTGTCATTGTTTATATCTGAATTGTCCTCCTTCAAGGAGAAGGTTATGTTTGCTGTTGAGGGGGTTGAAATTTGATTCGTTGTATCGGTTGCGGTCGCTCGATAAACAATTTCATTTAGATGGGTCCCTTCTAAAATCGACCCGTTTGTTCCAGCTTTGTCTCCGGAAGTAATGACTGGTGGAACAGTGTCGGGATCATCGGTTGTCAGGAGCACGTCAACACTGGTCTGACTGGCTGAAATCTCAGTGCCTGTGCTGTCGTTCGAACTCGCCTCTGAGAGAACAACGCGAAAGATCTCATCAGGTTCAAATCTTTTGTCTTGGGAAACATCAATGTTGATGGTCTGCTCAGTTTCGTTGGCCGCGAAGCTGACAACACCACCCGGGAGGCGTGTTGTACCCGTTGAGAAGTCTGAGCTGTCGGCTAGGGCAATGTCCGTTGAGACGGATGCATCAGCAACGACATCCCAAAATACTGAGCCTGGAGATCTCGTATCGCCGGAACGACTGACTTTCAGCTGGATGGAGTTGGCTGCATCCCCCGTACCTTCGGGTACGGAGACACGCTCCGATGTTCCATCGGTATTGGTTAGACTATAAACTGCTTTGGTGATAATACTAACTGGGAACAATGCATCTCTATTTTGCCATCCATCACCAGAGACTGTTCTGACAGAATTGAAGGCAATAAAGACGTTGCCTGATGCAATAAGATTGTTGGTTGGCGTGAATTTTGCGGTATAAACTTTTGGGTTCGTATCGTCCTGCTTGACGTCACTAAAAGTACCTAAGCTGATGTCATCATCGCTGACTGCTGAGATGTCCGAAGCGGTAAAAGCGCTGCTTTCGTTTAAAACCAGCTCTTCGCTAAAGGTGAAAGTGAAGGTCGCGGTTTCACCGGACAGCAATTGGTTAGTGCTGCTTGAGATGTCGAGAGTGAGAGCCATGACCTGACGGACACTGATTTGAAAGCTAGCCGCGTGGTGACGCGGTCGCTATCCACTACAGAAAAATCTTAGAGATTGATGAGCTTGAGTCAACACACGAAGCAGTCTTTGCATAAAAACTAGTTGCGTCTTGCACCGCTCACACTTCCGCCCCCAGTCACAAGGTCCGATGATGTGACGATTCAAAGATTGCCACCGCAGGGGAGGGTGCTGAGCCTCTTTGGATTCCTTTTAGGTGCCTAAGACAGCTTTTCGCTAAGTTGTGGGAGAAGTTTTGTCTTTGGATGGGCGCCCAAAGTGCTGAGAGAGGCTTTGGTGGCTTTGCAAACCGGGGCAAAAGCTCGCGCCAAGAACATTCCGTAAGAAAGCCTTCTGACGATACTTCTGATATTAGAAAGCATAAGGCGCTTTATCAGCAGCACGTCCTTCCCTGCTTGGTTCGAGGCGAATTGAGCCAGGCAGAATCCATTCTCAAACTGCTGGCACAATCAAAGACAAGAGTTGCTGAAGTTTATCGAGATTTGGCGAATCTCTCTGAGTCTCGTCAGCAGCTCGATGAGACTCAAGCATATCGCGAACTCTGGCTTAATCATCCTTCCGAAGATGAGTTCGAGTTGCTCAGTCAAGCCGAAACAGCTGTGCGTCTCGATCGGGAGCAGTTGGCTGCAAGGCTTTTTGAGACCTTGCTGAAGCGTGGGCCGACAGCGATGACACCTCGTTTGGCCGTTATTCGTCATCTGTTGCTTCAGGAATGCTTCCAGGAGGCGCGTGATCACCTCGAATCATGGTTTGGCGAGACAAGCGATCCAGTTATTGGTGAGTTGAGGTCCATCTGTGCCATCGAATTGCAGGACCCTGAGCTCGCTCTCCATTTGGCTCAGGCCTCTCTTCGGGAGTCACCTTCACCTGCGGCCCATGCTGTTCTTGCTGCTGCTTTGCATCACCAATCTCGTGAAAGTGAGGCCTATGGGCATTTGAAGAGCGCGTTGGCGCTTTCTTCTGACGCAAAGTCCATGTCATGGCCTGTCCCCCGTTTGCTGGTGCGGGTCTGCCTTGATCAGAACCGTCTTGAGGAGGCCGAGCAGTTGCTTCGTCAGGCTCGTTTGGATCAACCCATGTCGCGTCAGCTGCTTGCTCAATGGGGTGAGTTGGAGTTGCTGCGAGGTCAATGGACAGAGGGTTTCCGCCTTTGCGCACTCAGTCGCAGTTCGGATCTGTCGTTGCCACCCGCTGCTGCGTTTGCGCCAGAATCGACTGACACGACCTCCGACGTGCGTCCACTGATTTTGGCTTCAGATGGAACGCTTGGTGATGCACTGTTGTTTAGCCGTTATGCACCCTGGCTTGCAGCATCACTGGATCGACCCGTCCATCTTTATGTACAGCCTCCCGTTCTGAACCTGCTGAAAGGCAGTTTTCAGTCGCCCATTGAGGTTTTTCCGCTTGGCATGCTCGATGCTCAGTCGTCTGAGTTGATTCTTCCGATGCAGGATGCAGCCGCTGTGTTTGGCGCCTGTGATCAACATCCAGCTTTAGCGGCACCCTGTTTACAAGCTGATCCGGCTCTTGTGGAGATTTGGCGCGAGAGGCTGGATCTCGACGTTGGCGAGCGGTTGATTGCGATCAATTGGAACGGTTCCGCGTTGCGAGCTTCTCGAGGGAGGGTGTCTTCAGATATCCCGCTCAATGCGTTCGAAACCATCGCCCAGATCCCCGAGGTACGCCTTTTATCTCTGCAGAAGGGGTTTGGGGCTGAGCAACTGCGCCATTGCCGCTTTGCTGACCGTTTTGTTTCGTGCCAGAAGCAGGTTTCTGATGAGATGCGCTTGGAACACATGGCTGCTTTGATTACGTTGTGTGAATGGGTCGTTTGTGACGACAGTGGCCCAGCCCACTTGGCAGGAGGGTTAAACAGTCCAACCATTCTTCTTCTTCCCGAGAGAGCTGGTTGGAGATGGGGCGTTGCTTGCAGTCACTCCCCCTGGTATCCAACGTTGCACCTCCTAAGGAGATCGCAGTCCAAGGGATGGGATGAGTTGATGTCCGAAGCGCATGACTTGCTAACCGGACTCCCTACTAATTTATAAATCTGTAGAGAATATTAGATAAAGTTGTTAAAAAGCTGGATTTGCAGGTGACATTTTGGGCGGCATCGCTAAAATTTTTACAATCCTTGGGTGTGCATTCATGGCGAATTACATCACCTCCCGTCTCAGCCTTGCGTCTCTTCTATGTTCAGGTGCTGGACTTTTGTTTGGTCCCTCCGCAGCCTTGGCGCAATGTGGATCCACTGGATGTTCAAGTCCTTCCCCACAAGTTGGATTAGCCGCTATCACTCGCCCGACGGCAGCTCAGGCAGTCACTCTCCAAGCACGAGTTGCAGCGCTGGAAGCGCGTATGACTCGAATGATATCTGCCAATTCTTCCAGTGGCACCCCAGCGCCTGGAGGAAATTCTGCATCTAAGTCTGCTTCTAAAGCGTATCTTGCTTCGATGAATGCAAGAACCTGGATAAATGGTGAAGGTCTCTGGCACATGTCACCCAGCGGTGTCACATGCCAACTATCCTCCGGTGGGTCCACCCTGAATAGCTCGCCCTGTTCTGGTTCGTTCTGAATTAGATCAAGGCACTGAGGGCATTCGGATCTCTTCAATCTCATTCGAGACTTAGGACGATGTTCGTGATCTCAGGCCTCAAGCTTTCTGGCGTGGTTGCAGCTTCTGTTGCCTCAGCGGTCTTCACTTCAGTTGTTATTCCTGCCCAGGCGCAGATCACTCAAGGCGGAATAACTGTTGCGGCTCCTGAAAAAGGTACGACGCAAAATCTCTCCGTGACGAACGGAAGCCGCACTGCTCTGGCTGTGGGCAACACCACCAGCTTCGGTGCCGCGTCAAACCTCACTCTTTCCAAAGGGTTAACTGGTGTTAGCAGAACGGTTCTGATTCCTTCGTCCGTTGCCATCACCAGTGACATTGGCGATAACGCTCTTGGCCAAACCACGATTAACATCAGCAATCTGGCTGCCAATGGTGATTCAGGAAGCTTGACTCCCGATGGTGATTCTGGTGTCAGTGGTGGTTCGATTGAACTGACGGAGGGAACGCAATACGCTTCCGGTAATGCGGACATTCTTGGGATGGGTGCTTCGGTCGTTCTGGACATTGATCCTGGCAATGCATCAGCTCCTGGAGAAGCCAGTTTCTTTGCAACTGTTCACCCGAACATCAATGGACTTGATGCCTGTCAGCCCACTCATGACAAGGCTTGCCCCTATGTGACCAATGACGATTTGGTTAGCGGTAACACAGGTGCTAATGCAAGTCTCTCAACCACAACCAACATCGATATCAATGCGAATTCCTTCGTCAACACGTTCGCTCAGAGCTTCTGAGTCGTTATGTTTTTTGGTATTCGCATACTGCGCAGTTCACTGACCTTAACTGTCGCAATTCTAGGCGCTTCAGCTTCACAAGCGCAAATTCTTGAAAGGACAGTAACCAATTCGGGGACCAATCGAGTCTTTCAATATTCGGTTCAGTCAACCTATGGAACTCAAACATCTGCGGATGCCACTCCAAACTTACGAGTGGATACTGAAGCTGTTTTGAATTTAAAAGAAGACAGCTTCTTGACCAATACTGCCGGAGATGTTGGTGGAAGCACCAGTGCTGTCTTTACGACAACGCCAACTGGATCTAATGTTGCTCTTACTGGGATTACAGCTAATAATCAGTTTCTCTTGGACACGGGGACAAGTTTTCGGACAGCATTGACAACCACGGAACCTGACGGACAACCCAGCGTTGGATCTGCTTCTGCAACAGCAACGCACACAATGACCATTACGGTCAGTGATGGAACCAGTTCTTTTTTGAATACTCTGCGGGAAAACTTTGAAGCGCCTGAACCGGAGTGATGCTCCGCTCGAGCTGCTTTCCCCAGCCATCATGCCTTGAGATCACTGACTGATCTTATTGGCTACCTGTATCCGGCACTATCGATACATTCCATGAATTCTTCAGAATGCACAAACTGTTTTCCCTTCTATAATCAATTTTGAAAGGCAGCACGTCAGCCATGAACAGCGACCGGCGAGTCATCAAAATTTTCGCAGTCTCTGTCACCTTGACTGCCTTGGCACCTATTGTCGCGCAACCTTCTCTTGCACAGCAAACCAATAACAGTTCATCTCTGACCAACTCTGCTGCACCTTCGGCCTCTTCGACAACGACCGGTGGTACGAACATTAACTATCAAACCAATAATGCCTACCAGAATGAAGTTGGCTTTGGCCCTGGTATTTTCTGCCGGACGCCAACTGTTTTCTTGGGTGGTAACTACGGAGAAAATCAGCTCGACTCGTTTGATGCGATTGCGAAGAGTGGTAATGAAGCCAATAACTATTCTGTTAATGCTGGCCTCGTCTTTCCCTTTGGTTCCCCTGCCCAACGCTCTTGTAACCGTTTGGCCTCTTTGATTGTTCAAGACCGAGAGATTTCGACGCAGCTCTCAATGATTCGCGCATGTGCGTCTTTGCAGCGCGATGGAATCCGAGTAGATCCTGAACTGTATCCGCTGCTTGAGAAGTGCGCGATTAATGTTCTTGGTCCGAAGGCTCCTTCCCCGAGAGCAGCAGTTCCGAGGAGAGTTGCACCACAGCCCCGCCAGCCGCAGAATCTCCCTCCAAAGGTTCCCCAAACAACCCGTAGCTGAAGTTGATGAAAAGCTATCCGATTTTTTTTCTAAAAGGAATCCTTTTTGTTGCTCTTGCTAGTGCAATAGATGGTAATCGTCAGATTTATTCTCAGCCACTTTTTGATGGTTTTAACGCTTATTGTACAAGCAATAAAGATTATACTGGTTCCTGTAAAAATGTCGAAAATGATACCAGTTACTCGTGCAC
>MDSZ01053169.1_pt1 | contig 12149 bp, 15 predicted proteins | sample 811201 | NCBI WGS metagenome assembly MDSZ01 (sample SAMN05326647, study PRJNA326480) | marine metagenome | isolation source: seawater | place: Indian Ocean: North | collected 2010
GGAAAGAGCAAAATTTGGAGCTTTAATGAGTAGAATGAATGTAGTTATTGATAACTTAACTACGATTTCACAGAGTCAAAGAGCTTCCAAATCAAGAATACTTGATGCTGATTTTGCGAAAGAATCTTCAAGACTAGCTAAGTCTCAGATTCTTCAACAATCAGCTATGAATATGATCGCTCAAGCGTCTAGAACAATGCAAAACGTCCTTGTTTTATTTCAGGGATAAATGAAGTTACGCTCTAGTCGTTTATATTGTAGAGGCTTAAATGACTAAAACTGAAATTTTATCAAATATTGGTGTTGGATCGGGAATCAACACAACCGAGCTTATCAAGGCTCTTGTTGATGCCGACACTGCTCCCCAAAAATCTAATCTGGATAATCTTGAAGAAAAAACCAAAGATAAGATTTCAACTTTTGGAATTTTAAAAAGTAATCTCCAGGATTTCAAAAATATTTTAAAAGATATTCAATCTCAACAAGAATACGGATATGTTGGAAACTCTTCAGATTCGACAGTAGCGGCACTAACTGTTAGCGGTACAAAAGCTGGCTCAGATATTAATTCAAGTTTAACAGTTACAACATTAGCATCAAATCACACTTTAACTGGTCCTGCTCTTGCCTCACCCTCCTCCACAGTTGGTCAAAGAAATATTACAATAAATTTTGGAACTTGGTCAGCTGATCCAACAGCAAGTGGTGGACAAAGCTTCACATCAAATGGACAAACTCAAATTTCTGTTGCAGCAACTTCATCCACTACACTTACTGATTTAAGAGATGCAATAAATAATGCAGCAACTGACTCTGACAATGATGGAACTAAAGATGTACTAGCCTCAATCATTTATGACGGATCAAATTATATGCTTATGTTAAAAAGTGAGTCTGGTGCAAGTAACGAAATGAAAGTCACAGATAGTCATGCAACCCCATCCTATGCTTACGATACCACCGATGGTGCTCAACTAACACAAAGAGTTTCAGGAATAAACTCTGCTTTTACTGTTGATGGAATATCCATGACGAGATCATCTAATAGTGTTGATGACTTATTTGAAGGTTTTACTTTAGATCTTAAAAAAACCTCATCCAGTGCCGTGAGAATTTCAAGTTCTGTTGATTTAGTTGGCGTATCAGGTCTAATGAAAGGATATGTTGATACTTACAACCAAGTCATGCTTAGCCTAACTGCAATGGGAGCAAATGATCCCATTGATAATGAAAATGATGGTGCGTTAATAGGTGACAGTACGTTGAGAGAAATAAAAGAACAACTAAGAGAAATGTCAGCAACAGCTATTGAAGGTTATGAGGGCGGACCTTACTATCTTTCATATCTTGGAGTCTCTACAAACAGAGATGGTAGCCTCTCTTTCGATAAAAAACAACTAGAGAGCCAATTTAAAGCCAAGCCTGAAACAGTTAGGGCTTTTTTTATTAACAACTATGCTACCAGTAACACCAATATAACCATCTCTGCATTTAACTTTGCAAATACAAAACCTGGTGAATATGCTTTCGCAACTGATGGTTCTTCTACACACACAATAGGAGGTGTATCAGCTACAAAAAGTGGTGATAACTATAGTGTTACCAGTGGTGATCCTCAAGGACTTACAATTTCTGTTGCTAATGGAAGTGGTGTAACATCTGGGACAATATATTATGGTAAAAGTTTTATTAACAAAGTTTTAGACAAATTAGATGTTTACTTAAAGTTTAATAGTATTCTTGATCAAAGAGTTGATAATTTAAATGATACTCTTTCAACAGTTGCTGAAAAAAGATCAGCCTTAGAAGGTAGAATAGAAAGTATTACGCAGAGGTATGCTCGTCAGTATTCGGCAATGGAGTCAACCGTAGCTTCTTTTCAGGAAACAGGAAACATGTTAACTGCAATGCTTGAGAAGAAAGACTAATCTTCCAAAATCTTTCTAATTATATCTTTTCTTATATTTTTTAAATATGAGGTTGGAAACAAGGCTCTATCTCTATCAAAATCATCCATAGGATTATCAGAAAAAGAAGAATGTAAACCTCTTTCATTTTTATCTCTTGCAAAATGCTCTAAATAAGAAGTTTTAGTTTGTAGAAAAGGGATGCCTAAAGAGGCAGGCCAGTGATAATCAAAACCGTAAAGTGTCTCATAAACAGGATTTTCATTAATAAATTTTACCATACGAGATATCATTGATCTGTCAAAACATTGGCTTACCCCAGGACAAGTTTTTCTAATAGAAATTATATCATTGTCATGAATAATATTTTTTGTTTGATTATGAAAAACACTATTAAAAAGGCCGATGGGTAATTTATCTTCTTTATTTTTACTAGATGTTTCGTAAATAGTTCTCAATGTTTGTAAAAAGACTGGATCATGTATGGTATCATTATCGGTCATATAAAAAAGATCAAAGTTCTTGTAAATATGTTCGAAATCTCTGAGAGCTCGTGCTCGTGATCTTTCAATTCCTCCATTTACTCTAAATCTTAAAACATTCTCAGAATACTTTTTTAAAAACTTTTCATCATAATTTGTTGAAGCATCATCATAAATAGCTAAGAGAGCTGATTCATCTTTGTCGATAATATTTTTCAGGTTTTCCAAACAAAGGGAGGTTATTTTTTTCCTATTGTAAGTGGACAATGCAATGAAAATTTTTAGCACTAAACAAATCCCCTATAAGTCGTTGTTAATAGTGTAACTTTTAAAAAAGGTAATGTAATGGAAAAAAATGAAAATACTATAATAAGCAGTAAACAAAAAAAAGCTGTTAAAGTCGTAGAAAAACTTTTATCTGCAATGCACACTGAAATTAAAGAACTTAATAATTTAAAAGATGTTGAAAATAATCTTGAAATTATTGAAAAGAAAACGGTGAGAATATCTAAAATTTGCATTGCTTTACAAAATTCTTTAGATTTAAAACACGGCGGTGAAGTAGCGTCAAATCTTAATCATCTTTATCAACACATACGATTTTCAGTTGCAAGAGTAATTGATGAAAATGATTTTTCATTTCTAAAGAGTGCAGAACAGGTTACAGCTGAACTTACAGAAGGTTGGTCAAAAATTTCAACTGCGGCTGCTTAAAAATTTATTAATAATTTTTTGGCAATCCTCTATTGGCTTTTTCCAATCACTAACTTTTTCCTGCCTAAGAAGACTAACAGATGGATACCATTCTTGGTTATTACCAAGACCCCATCTATAGTCAGGAACCTTAGGTAGGAATAAAAATGTTTTCTTGTTCATTGTACCAGCCAAGTGCACGAGCGAAGTATCTACAGTGAAGATCAAGTCCATCTTTTCTGTAAAATATGCTGTATGCATAAAATCCTTCAAATGATCAGAACAATCATGTACGTTTTTAAATTTTTTCAAAAGCTCTATGTCTCTCTCTTTGTGAACCTTTTGAAGAGCAAAAAATTCTACATTTTGTGTTTTAAATATATTTTTAAGTAATTCAAGGTCAATACTTCTGCATAAATCCCTCAGATGTTTTGGACTACCACTCCAGGCTAGTCCAATTTTTAATTTTTTTGAATTAACTAGTTTTTTAACACCATTTTTTATTTTTAAATCTTTTTCTTTAAATCTACTAAAATCAATTCTTAGCGGATCATTAAGCCTTGGTTTCTGAAAATTTGACATTAACCAAGGTAAACTCATTAAAAAAGCTCTATAATCAAATGCTTTAGTATCTGCAATACTACTTGTTAGCTTTATATCGTCAAGATCAGGCGATAACTTAAACAATCCTTTTAATTCTGGTGAACAAGCGAACGTAACGTCGTATCCTAATTTTTTCAATGGTTTTAAATATCTGCTAAACATAATATCGTCACCAAACCCCTGTTCTCTTAAAATAACAATCTTTTTATTAGAATTTTTAGAAACATTCTCTTTGAATATTTCTTGCACATCTGAACCTCCGTACCTGCTGAGGTATTGATCTTTATCTCTTTTTTCAAAGAACTTCCAGCCTGTCTTATCATCACCTTCAAGTAGATTCAAAAGTGCAATGTTAAAATTTCCCCAGAAAGAAGCTTTATCGATAGTTAAACTTTTTTCATAATATTTTCTAGCTTCTTTGAAATTAGCGTTTTCAAAATTAATAACACCTATACCTAGAATTGAGACTGTATTTTCTGGGTTAATGGCTAATGAAGTTTCAAAAGATTTAAGAGCCATATCAAACTCTCTGTTCAGTAGATAAGCACTACCTAACCCAGACCAAGCAGTATCAACCATTGGAAGTTTTTGAACGCACTTTGCAAATAGTTCTAACCCTTTTTCTTTTTCACCAGTTTTAAAAGTCATTAAATTTGCTAAATCAAACATTATTAAGTAGTGATCAGGAAATTGTTTATTAGCTTTTAATAAAAGTTGGTACTCAAGGTCTCTGTTTTTTTCTCTGTAAATTTTAGCAAGCATTAAATAAGGCTCGACAAAATTAGGATCCATCTCAATTATTTTTTTAAAAACCTCAATTGGTCTTTCATAATCTGCTTGTGGAGCGGTTCTATTAGCTAATGCTAATTCGTGAAGCCCCATAGTATAATTGGCATAATTACTTTTTTTGTTAATCCTAATAATTTCCTCTGCTAGTTGAACAGCTTTTTCTAAATTACTACTTGTGTGGGGATTACCTAATATTTGTTTTAACTCTTCTTCCAAAGAGCCATGCGATCTAACTTTCATATAAAAATCCTTTGTTCTACCTAATAAATCTTACAATTTTCGTGCCAATTAAACAAAATTGAAAACTTGTCGTTAATTAACTCTTTAAAGGTTTAATTTTGTCAAATATTTCAATACCAGCTTCAAGTGCCATTCCTATAGGGAGCCTTCGCAGGTTGACTAGAACCCTTCATGATTCTATATCAAGGGTAGCTACTGGTTTAAGAGTACTTGGAGGTAATGATGCTGGATCACAATCGTTAGCTAATACCTTGAATGCAAGAGCAAACAGCTTCAAAGCAGTTGAAACTAACACTGCATCAGGTTTGACTCTTCTAGATTTAGCAGAGTCAGCTTTATTAGAATTAAATGCCTTAGCAACAAGGCTTAAAGAAGTAGGTATTGCTGATACACAAACCTATAACACAGCATCTGATACAGCTGCTCTTAATTCTGAAGCAATTTATATTAGTGATACCATTGATTCAATAGTAAGCTCTTTGACCTATAATGGAGTTAGTGTTCTAGGTACATCGGCAAAAACATTTAATATTGGAATAAACGACGCGGCTGATACTCAGCAAATTAAATCAACAATTGGAATAGCAGCAACAGACATTAATGATGCAACAAATGCTAATAATTCAATGGATACAACAATAGGTGAAATTACTCAATCTTTGGGATCGGTTGCAGGAAGTTTCGCATCATTAAGAGCATATCAAAATGTAGCATCAACAACTGCTGCGCATTTATTAGAGGCGGCTTCAAATTTACAAGACACTGATTTTGCTGAAGAAACAGCAAAAATTACAAAGCAGTCACTTATTAAAAATTATGCAACAGCAATGGTTGCAACTGCTAATGCTGAAGAAATGGAAAAACTTAAATTACTTGCCTAAACAAATAATTCTAACGTCGTTAAATATATTATATAATTTTAATGAAAGGTTAATGGATAATGGATAATTATAATAGTATAGCAGCTAAGGAAACCAAATTTGAAGAAAAAAAAATTTTAGTGGATGACACTATTAAAGTCGGCAAGCTCTCTCAATACGAAATTATTAAAAAAATGCTTGAGGGATTAGTCAAAGAAATTGAAGAACTGAAACAAGTTCTGTTTACCGATCTTGCTGTAACAAATACTTCTAAAGAAAAAGCAGAAAAAATATCTAAAATAGCTTTCACACTTCAAAGTTGTTTAGATCTTGAAGGTGATAATAAAATAGCTGAGGATTTGAATTGGCTTTATAGATTTATTAGATACATGAGTAAAAGAATTCAGGATAATGAAGACATGAATTATGTTCAACCGGCCTTTAAAGTTGCTTCTGAGTTAAAGGAAGCCTGGGACGGCATTCCTAAAGAGTATCAAAATAACTAACTAAAAATTTATTAATTTTAAAATAGAAAAACTCCCTTCCTAAGTTATACTTCAGAGGGGAGTTTTTATGTTCTTATCAATAATTATAACTCTTGTTTTAGGTTCATTAATTGGAATAATTACTTCTATAAGCGTTTACGGGTTTATAAGCTTAGTTAAATTTCTCACAAACACTTTTAGAAATCCTGAAAGAAATTTTGAAACTATTAGTGCCTTATTTACCAATACAAGTGAATTCTTACTTTTTATCATTCTTATCCCATTTGTAGTAGGTTTAATAGTTGGAATTTTAAGAGAAATTGCGCTAGGCGATCGATGGCATGGCCCTCCAGATGTAATATTAGCAACACACTCTGAAAAAAAACCACTTGATATTAAATCAGGTTTTATAAGCTCATTTGCATCAATTCTTTCAATCTCTGCGGGTGGATCTGTTGGACAATATGGTCCATTGGTTCACTTTGGGGCTACAATTGGAGCAGAAATTAACAATTTATTTCCCAAAAAAACACAGTATGATATTGTGGTTGGTGCAGGGGTAGCCTCTGCTATTTCATCAGGTTTTGGTGCTCCTTTAGCAGGATTGATCTTTGCTCGAGAGGTCATTCTTCGTCATCAATCAATGGCTTCCTTTGCTCCCATACTTGTAGCTTCAATTGTTTCGTATGTTTTTACTAAAAGTGTGTTTGGAATAGAACCTTTATTTTTGGGAAGCATTGGTGATATTGAATCATTGTATGATTTTCCTTTTTTTATAGCAGCAGGTATCATCTGTGGGTTTGTCTCTATAATTTATATGAATGGATTAACACATCCTAAATTTTTTCCAGACATATCTAATATTAAAGCTGTTTTACAACCAGCAATTGCCGGACTAATTTGTGGCTTGATGTCCTTATACCTTCCTCAGGTAGTGGGACTTGGTGTAGAACCAATAAGAGAAATGATTGAAGGGAAGATTAATTTACAATATGCAATTTATTTTCTAATTTTTAAATTACTTTTAACTGTAATTTGTTTGAGAATGGGCTTAATTGGTGGTGTATTTGCCCCTGCCCTTTTTATCGGAGCTAGTATTGGTGTGATTTTAGGTTTTTTCTTTCAACAAATTAATCCTGAACTAGATCTCAACCTGCTGACAGTAGCTTCAATGTCAGCGTTCGCTAGTTGTGTAATTGGAGGACCTGTTGCCAATATGATGATAATTTTAGAACTTACATCAGATTATGAAGCAACGCTTGTGGCTGGATTGAGTATAGTTTTTGCCTCTTTAATTTCCTATAAAGTAATCGGACAGTCGGTTTTTGATAGGGTTCTATTAAATAAAAGAGTTGATTTGAAAATTGGAAGAGAAAATATAAAGCTTCAACAGATTGAGGTTTCAGAAATTTCCCATAAAGATTATTGTTCATTATCTTTGAAAATGAGCGTAAATGAAGCAATTAAAAAAATGGTGAAATTACAAAAAGCAGAAGGCTATCTAGTTGATGATAAAAAAATATTAATTAATAAATTTGAATTACATTTTTTGTTAAATCAAAAAAATAAAAAGAAAATTTTAAAAGATTTAAAATTAAACGAATTTTTAAAACTTAAGACTTCAAGTAGTGTTTTTCAATCAATTGAAAAGTGTAAAACTTTTGTTGGGGAGTCAATACCAGTTTTGGGCGGAAATAAAGAGTTTTTGGGTGTGGTGACAGAAGGTGATTTACTAAATATTTATTTAAAGATTTCAAAAGAAGAAAAAGATCATGAAAATGAAGACTAGGCTACCCTAAGCATATTGATCTTAATATCATTACTGGAGGAAAAAATTCTTGAGATATTCTGGTACTTAATCGCTGCTTCGTTGTGAAAAAATACAGGGCCTAACAAAACCCTAGACTTGAAGAATGCTTCTGTCAAAATTCCAGAGGGAGCAAGATTCTTATTATACCGTCTGGAACTGTTATGTGATGGGTTATACTCGTATGAGTTATTAACATTTGTTATGGGTACATTTTTTCTTGTACTAAAGCTTATTGGTGGCATACCAATTGCAGTACCATTATCAAACTCAGTCCTGTGATTAATATTTTCAGGATTATAAGGTGAATATAAAGGATTAACCATAAAAGAAAGATATCACTTTGCGAAATTTTAATAAAGCAAAAAATTTTTATCAAAATACAGAGAAGTCTTCTATTAAGTCACAAGACCCGATAGCCATTGTCAAAACTATGGTTGGCGAATTAAAAAAATCTATGGACAAAGTAATTTCATCAACTGGTATAGACAATCAAAGACAATTTAGAGCTAAATATTTTAGTCGTTCGCTCGTTATTATTTATACACTACAAACAACATTGGACTTTGAAAAAGGGCAAAAACTTGCAGCAAAACTTTTTCAGCTTTATGAGTTTTGTAGACAACAATTAATTAAATGTTTTAGAGAACAAGTAGTTGATGGTGTAAAAAAAGCTATGAATGCTTTGGAAGAAATTTTTGTAATAAATAATATAAGTAAAAATGAACGATAAAGTTTCACAGTCAATTAAGTCTCAATTAGATAAATTAGAAAAAATATCTAACCAAATTTCTTTATTAATTTCAGCTGGTGAGTACGGAAAAATTAGTCACTTAGATAAAATGAGAAAAAAAATCATCAATGATATGAATTCATGTAATTATTCTTACGACAAGAATAATAAAAAAAGTGTTCTAAAATTAATCTCACAAAACCAACAAATTATTTCTGAATTCAAAAAATCACAAAAAAGTAGTCTTGCAAATATGTCCAAACATAAAAAGTGTACGCAAGCTTATTTAGCAACCTTTTAATTTAACTAAATTTATTTACCTAAAATTAAAAGATTTATTTCAATTTTTGAAGTTATTGTTAACTTACAAAAAAACGAATTAATTTCAAAGACAAATAACAATCTCTATTAAAACTACAATTCTGAAGGCTTAACAAAAAAATTTAAAACTGCATTTGATTTTAAAATTTGATGCCATTCCGTACATTTAAAACTCATATTAAGTAAAGCGGAAGTGTTATAGGAGGTAATAGCACTTAAATAGTATTTATTTTTACTACCACTTAAAAAACTGTTTATTGAATTAGATAATAATGGTTGGTGAGAAACTATTAAGACTTTTTTTTTTTGTGCTTCTAACATTACTGTATCAAAAATATCAACAGTTGATTTATGATAAAGGTTTTCCAGGTAATTAACTGATGGTTTATTAGGGAGATATTTTACTATTATATCAAGAGTTTCTTTGGTTCTCTTTGATGGTGAACAGAAAACTTCATCAAATGAAATTTTTTTTTTTTTTAGAAATTCACAAACTTTTTTTGTTTTATTTATACCTTTTAATGAAATTGGTCTATTCATATCATCATTCATGAAATTGTCCAAATCAGTATTAGCATGTCTTATTAAAGAAAGATTTAACATATGAAATTATTAGTTTAAATATCTATAATACTATTTTTAAGTAATGTTAATGTCCAAAAAAAATAAGGTTAGCGATCATTGATGTAAACCAAACTATTTTTAGTTTAAATGAAATTAAAAGTAGATTTAAAAAAAAAGTTTGCTTAATCAACATCTCCAAATTTTTTAAGCTTTATAAAAATTGCAAAGTATGAAAAAAAAATGAAGCTCATATTACTATAAAGCAAACTTTACTGCTGAGAGTTACAAAGAATTAGTTTTTAAAATTACTTCCCAACTTATTTCCATTTAATAGAACACCCGGCGCTTGCAAATTGATTTTTTGGTCCATTTTGTGACTTTGAAATCTGAATCATTGCATCAAGTAAATCATTTTTATCATTTACAAATTCTAAATTTTTCATCTCAGCAATTCTTCCACGATATTGAAGTTCATTTTTAGAGTTATAACCAAAAAAATCAGGTGTACAAACTGCCCCAAACTCCTTGCAATACTTTGATCTTGATCAATCAAATACGGAAAATTAAGTTCATTATTATTAAAAAAAATTTTCATATTCTCAAAATTATCTTCTGGATATTTAATTGTATCATTAGGCATAATGCCTACTGATCTAATTCCTAATTTAGTTATCTGATCAACTGTGTAAATTAATTTTTTTGTAATAGCTTTTACATAAGGACAGTGGTTACAAATAAAAAAAACTAATGTACCATTTTTTCCTCTAATCATTTCTTGATCTATTAAAGTGTCATCAATGTTTTTGAGTTTGAATTTTGGCATTATTTCACCGTAATTACATATAGGTGTTGATAGAAGGGCCATATTATTCTCCTAATATATGAAAAAATAATTCTCTACTTTTAGGATGATACCTGTGCTCAAGAAGAAAGATTCCTTGCCATGTACCAAGAAGTATTTTTTTATCTTTAATACTTATTGTTAAATTTGATTGTGTTATTAAACTTTTTAAATGAGCCGGCATATCATCTTTTCCCTCTGTGTCATGTAAATAATTTCCTTCGGGGGCAATTCTTTTGAGAAAATTTTTAATATCAGACATTACTGTAGAATCAGCATTTTCTTGTATCATTAAAGAGCAACTTGTATGAAGAATTGAAAGATTAAGTAAACCGATGTTTACATCGGTTTTTTTGACTACATCTTCAACTGCTTTTGTAATGTTTAATATTTCAGAACCTTTTGTTTCAAAAATTATTTTTTCAATAAATTGTTTCATTTTAATACCATTATTGATAGAATCTTCCTAGTTCTAAATATATATCACAAAGGGGGATGTTAGAATGTCTAAAAAAAAAAGCGTGAAAATTGATCCGAGTAAAGTTAAAAAAGAAGATCTTCAAAACGTTTTCGCAAAAGTTTTAAGCAAACTTAAATCTAACTAATTTAATGGAAAAAATATGGATTGAGTGTCAGAGATGTGGCTCAGTCTTTTGGGTTTTTGCCGATGAACTGAATGCAATTTACCCCAAAAATAGAATTGACTACAAGATATGTACTTCTTGTGAACGTAAGCTTGATTCAAAAAAATAGTGATCGATTATTTAAACTCTCTCTCAGAACAGCTAAGTTTTTATGCCACAATTGTAAAATTTTTATTTTACTTTTTTGTGGGGTCTATTCTTTTATTATTATTGAAAAAAATCATATCTTTAATAAGATTTTTATTAAACAAGTTTGACAAAGCAACTTTTTTAGAAAACCTTAGGTTTTTTTTTAATATCATAATTTTTATAATAATTTCTATTCTTATTGGCTGGATTGTTGTTATGATTATTACAAAAAAAATATTTTAATTAAAATGCATTTAGCTCTTCAATTTTCATACATTCTAATTGGATTTAGCTATTCCTTTTTATTATTTAATAAAATTTATTTCGGCGTATCTTTATTAACAGGGGTTGTTTTTATGATGATTCTGAATCGTCCAGAAAAAATCTCTTTTCACTTTTCTAATAAAAAACTTAATTTTTTTTTTTTTTCATTTTTGTTATTCTTTAGTTGCTCAACAATTAACTCTATTATATTTGCTAGATCAATAAGTGTAGAAATTTATTTAGTTTTATTTATACTACTTGGATTAAATCTATTTTGGTATCTTCAAAAAAAACCTGAAGTTTTTCAAAAAATTATCAAATTTCTTATAATTTCAACTGTCCTCAACGTTATAATCATTTGCTGCTATAACTTAATCAATTATGAAACTTACAAAATCTTTACAAACATTTTGAGGTTTAAAGGAATATTAAACATAATAACAATTCTTATCTTAATTTTAACTTTTTTTAGAAACAAACTTTATCTCTATTTACCAATAATTTTTCTAATTCCCTCTCTAATTTTAAGTGATTCTAATGCCCCCCTTTTAGGAATTCTTAGTGGTTTATTTTTGAATTTAATCTTTTTGTTTACTAACAAAATTAAGTTCTTAAAAAAAAAAATTATTTTTTCTCTCATCACTTTTTTTGTTTTTTTCTCATTTTATAATCTTAATAATTTACCGACCAAGTTTGATGTAGAGTCTATTGAAAGCTTTGAATTTAAAATTCCAACTTCACTGATTGATCACCATCGCCAATTTATTTGGGGATTTAGTTTAACAAA
>MDSZ01194820.1_pt1 | contig 12149 bp, 8 predicted proteins | sample 811201 | NCBI WGS metagenome assembly MDSZ01 (sample SAMN05326647, study PRJNA326480) | marine metagenome | isolation source: seawater | place: Indian Ocean: North | collected 2010
GCGTGTCAATTCTATCATCCTGAAGAGTCATATCTAGAAAATCTAGACTTTTCTGACGAGGAATGGGGTAGATTTGAGTTATCAAATAGAGTATTTTTTGCGAAGAACGGACCAATTCTTGGGGGTCATGAAAGTTATAATCTGAATTCTGCTAAAAAACTCTTTTCGGAGCTCTCGGAAGGAGATATAATTCGTCTGAAAAGATACCCACTAAATTTTTCTTTGGCCGTAGAAAAAATTGTTTTTCCCGAAAATGGTAGTCCTTACTTGAGGGTTGAGGGTCGTCCTGGTCCTGTAAATGAAGAAAATAGGACAGACTGGTCCATAACTCAAGTAATCCGGAATGGAAAGAAAATATTCGAAATTGCTTAATTGGGGATATTATGAATAAAATCATCATTACTACGGTGCTTTTTATTTCCACGTCAATTTCAGGCTGTTTCGCCAATATTGCTGACTTAGATGATGATGGGATTAGAGATGAGTTAGATGATGACATAGACGGTGACGGATGGAGCAACATTGAGGAAAAAGAATGCGGTACAAATTCAACTTTATTTTCATCCGTCCCAGAAGACAAGGATTCTGATGGAGTTTGCGATAAGCTAGATCCGGATTTGTATGGTGCCCTTAGAAATTTCAGATACATGGGGGAAAATCGTGATTTCTTGATTTATTCGGGGCAAAACAAGGAGTCTTACGCACTAAACATGACAACTTGGCAGTTAGATAACGGAGGTTGGGAGAAATGGAAGGAGAAGGAGTATCAAGAACCGTGGGATGGCGTCACTCAAAGGACATATTATCTTTCAGAGGGTAAAGAGGTCGGCTCACTTGCCGATCAGGCCACAACCGCAGAAATAAGGTATATTGCCGGAGTTTACGCCAATACGGACGATTTTGAAAACAAGTCAATTTTCAAAGAATCGGTATTAAAAGGTGTAGAGTTTGTTCTGGATGCTCAGCATGATTCGGGGGGTTGGCCACAAATCCATCCAAGTAGGGACTGCTCCTCATCGGGATGCAATTATACATCTCTGATGACTTACAATGATTTTGTGATACAGAATTCAATTTTCCTTCTCTGGGATATTTTCGAAAAGGAAAGGCCATTTGACTCTGGCATTTTGGATGATCTAGATATGGAAAGAGTTGATTCGGCATTGAGGAGAGGCTTGGAGTACGTCCTAAAATCTCAAGTTGTGGTTGAGGGCAAGCTAACTATTTGGGGGCAACAACACGATCCCTTGACATACAATCCGATGCCTGGAAGATATTACGAATTGGCTTGTAGAACTGCCGCCGAATCGGTAGGGACGACTCTGATTTTACTCAATTGGGAGAACCGTACCCCTGAAATTAGAAATGCTACATGGGGGGCAGTGAGTTGGTTTGAAGAAAATATGGTGACGGGGCTATGGTATAACCAAGTGGAAGGAGAATTTGAAGAGTTGGAAGGATCAATAATTTGGTATAGGTTCTACAATGTATCGGATAATCAATACTTCATGGCTGACCGAGATGGGGTAAAGGTGTACAATATCGAAAAGTTGTCAGAGGAAAGAAGGAAGGGCTACTTATGGGCGAGCAATTGGGGATTGGAAATGATATTAGAAACTAGGAAAATCGAGATTTCAAATAGAACATAGGATTATTGATGTTTCACAGTTAAATGCAAATTGAGATTCGAAAATGTTGTCTTATGGATGGGGCGGGGGAGATTCTAGCCTCCAGGGGGGCGAAAAAATTTGTCCATTTTCACACTGACCATTGGGAGCCATTTACGGGAAACTGGCTGAAATGGGGGGACGAATCCGAGGAAAATTCGAACTCTATTCTGAGATTCATGGAGGAAACTGCAGAAAATCCATTTTTCGATAGAATGACCCTTTTCTACAATCATCCCCTACGAACTGTAACAAATTTATCCCCAATTGATGGGTCTGGAGAATTAATTCAATTTGAACCCCAAAGGCCCAAAGGGTGGGAAAGATATGTTTACGCGATTAGGAAATGCGCCCAAGAAACCAACCATGAGTTTCAAGTTCACATTCACCATGAGGGAGTAACTTCTGGAGATTTTTTCAAATTCTCACATCTTGAATGGCCGAAAGGAAATACAACACCCGATCTTGATTCCTCCCGATTAGATGCCATGATTTGCATGTCTCTGGAAGAGCTCAGGAGGATAACGGGCCAAGATTTCCTAAATTGGCACTTCATTCATGGCCTATGGGCGCTAAATGCTTCTGATTGTGCAGTTTGTAATGTCTCGGATGAGATAGAGATTTTGATGAAGCATGGTTGTGTTGGAGATTTCTCTATGCCGGCGGGCAGGAGAATCGTCGACTCAAAAATAAAATTCCCCCATACAGTACTCCCAACGAACCGGCCTAAAGGATATGATTTACCAGAGGCTGAACCAAGAAAAATAGGCGAAAAACAAGGCTCTGCGAAACGCTTCTTAATCTGGAATCAGGACATTCCATTCACCCATTGTACGATTGATCATTATGGTTCTAAATTAATCGAGAGGGCATTGGATGATGTTCAGGGGACAACGGAAACATGGGCTCAGGGATCCCCGATAATTGGTGAAGTTGCATTTCTCAAAACTCATGCCCATTCAATGAATAGGATTTACTGGGCTGATGGTGCTGATAGGACTTACTCCTCTCCTAAAGTTTTGGCAATTTTTGATTCAATGAAAGAGAGTTGTGAAAGGGCTGGCTTAGACTATGAAAAATGGACTGTTAGCGAGGTTATGGATCACTTATACGAATGCGATTCGAATTTATCTAACGTGCTTGAAAGACAGCACACAATTCCGACCATAACCAGTATTTCAAATAGGAAAATTTTGAAAATTTGTAGAGATCGATTGGAGGCACTGGGAACGAAAGAAAGCGGACTCTATGAGTACTATGAAGCACGAGTAAATCAGAAAGAGATTTTTGATAAAATGGATTTAGAATTCATTAATTTTGTAATAAGAAATTACGAAAAGAGAGACAGAGTGCATGAGTTTGCTGCTGGCTGTGGCCAGATCAGTTTCACAATGGAAATGTTAGGTTTTGAGAGTTTGGAATATTCGGAAAATAATCGTGGAAGAATGGAATTGGGCAACGAGATAAAATCAAAATTAAATTCCGATGTTAAAATTAATTTTGGGGATTTTAGAAAATTGGATCTCAGCGAGTTTGATTTAATTTTCTCAATTAACGCAGTAACACAAAACTTAGGAGTTGGAGAATACGAGATATTTGCCGAAGCGATAAAAAATGGCACGGATTTAATTTTATGTCATGGCAAATACGGCAAAGATAACAAAATTTTTGAAAAGTTAGAATTGGATGAAGGAATAATATCAGAAGACATTACAGAAAGAGAGAAGAAAACCGATGTAGGATTAGTCAAGTATACTAGGGCGGATTAACATGCAGGGTGTAACGATAAAGAGTGAGAGTTATTCCTATTCTGATGCTCCTAATCATGAAGAAAAAAGGGCGAATAGGAGTAGAGTTTGGTTTATTGCATCTAAGAGGTTTAGAGCAGTGGTGGGCCAAAAAAAGTTGGGTTTCATTTGGTTATTATTGGATCCAGTTTTGATGTCCTCAGTCTATTTATTTGTTTTTACTGTTCTAAGAGCCTCGGTTAGTGGGGAGTCAATTTTTATAGGAATTTCTCTGATTAGGATTTTTCAAGTTTCCATAAAGTCTGGTTTGAATGCAGTCAACGACTTCTCAGGAGGGATCAAGGCTGAGAGAATTAGGACAGAGGTTCTAACGAATAGCATGATATTTTTTCGGTCTACGGATACATTATTCCAATCTCTAGGGACAGTAATTATTCTCCTTTTAGCATATAAAATATCCATTACAGGATTGTTAATGTTCATTATTTTAGCTCAGATTTTGGGCATCTTATCTGAAGGCATCGGTCTTAACTTAGCACTGGTTTCCAGGAGAATTCCGGACATTGCGGCTGCAGTTAATTACATCCTAATGCTCATGTTTTTCGGATCTCCAGCACTATACCCTCTTAGTGTGACTACTGGTTTGCACAGGGAAGTTAATGAGTGGAATCCTTTCACTTATTTTGCAGAAAGTGCGAGATATTTTGCAAATCTAGATACTTCAATTGGCGATATAGATCCCGCAATAACTACGGGGGTTTTGTTATTTTGTGTAATTTTAAGCATCCGTGGCTATGCGCAAATCGATAACATCAGGTGGAGGGTATCCAATTGGTAAGTGGACCAATGATTGAAATCTCATCACTCTACTTGGAGTATGAGGAGTATGCAAGGAAAAATATTTTTTCCAGGGGAGAGGTCAGCCAGTTTACCGCATTGAAAGATATTAATTGCAAATTTACTGAGGGGGAAATAGTAGCCATTCTAGGAAAGAATGGCGCTGGAAAGAGTACTTTATTGAATTGTATTGCTGGTGAGACAAGGCCTTCAAGTGGCAAAATAAAGATCAAGGGGAGGGTTGTCAAACTATCTGGTTCAGATCCGGGATTTGACCGTAACCTAACTGGCAAGCAAAATCTGGAAGATTTAGCGGCGGCCTATGGAGTTAGGAAGGAGGAAAAACCTCAGTTCACCAAATCGATAATGGAATTTGCCAGTCTAGGTGATGCAATAAATCGTAATTTTGGCGGATATTCGACTGGAATGGCAGGAAAATTGGGATTTGGATTTATCACGGCGCTAGATACAGATATTCTACTAGTTGATGAAACATTGGGGGTAGGTGATTTAGAATTCCGGAAGAAGGCCAGCGAAAGGCTGGAGAAATTTATTCATGAAAGTGGAATTGTATTGATTTCGACCCACTCACTTAATCTGGCCAAGAAGATTTGTTCTAGGGGGATAGTGATCGTAAATGGAAGAGTTGACTTTGACGGCAATATTGACGAAGCGGTGCAAAGACATATTGACAATTCAAGTAATTAATTGGGGTGAAAATATGGTTATTGCGGACACTCTGATATTAACCGAATCCCCATTTTTTTCTAATGCTAATGTACATTCTAGGAAAAACGAAATTGGCGATATACAGAATATAATTGACTATTTAATTAAGAATGAGGTGTACTTTGAGATTGAAGAAATACTGGATTTTGTTACTGGAGAATTTAGTAGAACCGGTGATGGGAAGTTTGACAATGTCATTTTTCAGTCCGGAAAAGATATTGTAACCTGGTGGAAAGTAGAATCTGAATTTATTGAAACAAAAATAAATCCTAATGGGAAGTTTTTTCAGTTTGGAATAGAGGATAACAATAACATCGATGAGTTTGATTATGTAAAAAAAATCGATAAATCACTTTCAATACCCACTAATAGGCTGTTAGATGAGTTAGAAAAATCGATCATAAATGGACAGGATTTACGTTCAGAAATGTTGATAATTCTTCTTCTGAAGATAGATAGCTCAAAATTTCCAGAAATAGCAACCACGATGACCAAGCACCCCAATATATCAGAGATTTTGGAACGTATGACTTCACTATTCCCAAAATATAGTGTCCATAGAGAGGTTGACCTTACCAGTTTGGAAAACAAGGCGAATAATGAGGAGGAGAGGGGCCTCTGTTGGCTAGCCACGCTAGTAAGTGAGGTTTCGGTTGGGGAGATTAACGCCACAGATGAATCATCAAAAAATGATTATGATTTTTTCAGGTCTCTTTTCTTATCTACTAAGTCTATTTTTTCAGGTCATGTCTTCCTATTTATGAATGACAGGAGCAAGAAATTCGGCCAAAGTCCCATCAGGGAACTAATTAGGAGTAAGTGGTTGGGTGATTTTGATGTTCTCGAACATTGGACGAAGATTTCCCCTACCGACATAGACTCTTGGGAAGTAAGAACAAGGTCACTTTGGGATAGCCAGCAGAGAGTAGAGTGCGGCATAGTGGCTAAACAGGGGCTCGAATACCATCCAAATGAGCACATTCTAATGAGAAGAGTGGCACATGGTTTGAGGGAGACTGGCGATCATAAATCGGCGATTGAGATTGAGTTGCAGATTTTGGGCGAAGAAGGATTATCTAGTCTTGACACGTGCATATATCTGAGCAGATCCTATTGGGCACTAAACGACTGGGATAATGCAGAGAAATATGTTGAAAAGGGCCTCTCCATTGATCCCGAGAGAGAGGAACTGTTGAAGAAGAGAGCGTTAATTGATTCAAAACGGGAGGACTGAGTGTGGAATTAACTGAAGACTACAAAAGAATGCACAGTATGATCAGGGGATTGGGGAATAACGCCGATTTATTGGATGAGATGCCATGGGTGCCAATATCTGAACATAATCCTTGGGAAGAGTGCAGGGAAAGGATCCTAATCGTTTTTCAATCTCGTACAGGTACAACTTGGCTTTGCGAGTTAATGAAGAAAACGGGCGTTTTAGGACTTCCTAGAGAGTCTCTTCACGCCAACCAGCTAATTTCTGAGTTCAGAGAAGGTGGATTTGAAAATTTTAATGAAATGATGGAAGAAAATGTAAAGCAGCACTCAACTCCAAACGGAGTATACGCAGCTAAGTCCGGTTTCTTCTCTCTAGCCCCAATGTTCCTGGTAGGTGAGTTTCCAGAGAATATCAAGGAGTGGAAAATTATCTTTGTTAAAAGAAGGGACGAGTTGGAGCAAGCAATTTCTATACATAAGTTGAATCTGAATAGACAGGCTGCTTCTTGGATTGAGCCTACAAGGGAAATTTCAGATGAGGATTACAGTTTCGAAGAAATCTCTAGAGAGTTGAGAAACGTCAGACAGGCGAACTATGCAATAGAGACGATGTTGTTTTCATATGGTGTGAACTACATGGAGTTATTTTATGAGGACCTCTGTGCAAATCCAGAAAAAATCATCAGAAATATAGCCGAATATGTTGAAGTTGAAGTAGGGGAAATAGATACTGAAACTCGCTTCAAGGTGCAAAGAAACGAACTGACTGAAATTTGGAAGAATAGGTGGAGAGCAGAAGTTAAGGGGCGAAATCCATTATTCCAAAAAATACATTTCTTTGAGTGATAAAATGAGAATGAAATCTGAATTAGCAATTTGCGTTGTCGGACTCGGATATGTGGGGCTCCCAACTGCTGTAGCATTCTACAATAGTGGATTCAAGGTATTCGGAATAGATACTAATCTCTCAAAAATAAGTCAGTTAAAGTCCGGTATTGATCCATTGGTTGATGAAAGTTCTCATTTAGCCATACCAACAGAGTCTGAATTATGGGGGGTGTCTACAGAATATTCATCATTCATTTCGAAATCGGACATTGTGATTATCACGGTCCCAACTCCCACAACAGATGATAAAAGGCCCGATTTAAGTTTTATAGAAAGTGCTTCAAGATGTACCCTGCAAAACATCGATTCTAGTCGTGGGACCACAATAATTCTGGAAAGTACGGTCTATCCAGGAGTAACAAGAGAGGTCTTTACTAGGATTTGTGATGAGGAAAAACTAGTACTAGGCGAGGACCTAGAAATAGCTTATTGTCCAGAGAGAGTAAGTCCAGGAGATCATGGTAAGGGAGTTTCAGGAGTTGCAAGGGTCGTAGGATGTGATAATCCCGAGAAGGGGAAAATGCTAGCAGATTTGTACGGAGAAATCACCGAAGAAGAGTGCAGATATGTAGGTCCGATGGAGGTTGCCGAAGCTGCAAAGATGGTGGAAAATGTCCAAAGAGATATCGACATAGCTCTATCGAATGAGTTGTCTAAGGTCTTGTCGAAAATAGATGTAGATGTAGAGGACGTACTGTCAGCGGCTGAAACAAAGTGGAATTTCCATAGGCATACCCCTGGTATCGGTGTGGGAGGCCATTGCATTCCAGTAGATCCTTATTACTACATTTCCCTAGCTGAATCTGTAGGGGTAGAGTCCCTCGTTTCCAAAGCTGCAAGGGAGATAAATGAGTCTATGCCTAGACATTGTGCCACAGAGATAAACGACATCATGGAGGCTAGAAATAATCCTCGAAAAGTATTGATTCTAGGATACGCCTACAAGGCACAGGTGGGTGATGTTAGGGAAACTCCAGTAAAGGAACTGGCATCTAAACTCCAAGAGTTTGGCAATGAAGTATTTGTTTGGGACCCCCTAGTGGAAAAAGGAGAGGTGCCAGATAGCATAGATTTAGTTGATGATCCGTATGAATGTGCCGATGTGGGAGTGGTGATTTTGGCAACTGCCCATAGAGAAGTTATGAAATTAAACTGGGAGAGATTGAAGAAAATTTTTAATTGCTGTGGCCCGATAATTTATGATGGAAGAAGAGCCCTAGATCAAAGTGAATTCCAAGAAGGAGGGTGGACCTACACAGGTGTTGGTGTGCCAATATGACTGATTCTGGACCGGACTCTAGAGAAAATTTTTCACAAACCAAGAAAGTAGTGAAAAGCTTAGATTTGAGAACTTACGAACACGGAGAAATTTTAACCATCAGAAGAGAATCAGAGAGATCCTTTAGGAACCTGTCGCAAAAGAATAAAATTACAGAGAAGCCGGATTTAGAGAGATTGAAACAATTAATCGAACAAGGTGATTCAGAAATAGCCAAGAGATTATTGCTCGATTATATCTACGATAATCCAGAAGATTATGAAATCCTTGAGATTTTATTGCAATTTCATCAAGTTATTGGAATTGGAAATATACATTATTGGAGCAAGAGATTGATCGAACTCCGACCAGATAGTATAGCTGGTCTAGAGATAATGCTGGATTATTTTCGAGGTGGGGGGGAATATGAAGAAGGAATGGGAGTCTCTGAAAGAATTCTAAACTTGGAAAAAAACAATATTTCTGCCCTATCCTTCAGAATAGCTAATTTTAGAAATTTTAAGGATTGGGGCGCCCTAATTAAAGAGTGCGAAAAGTTACTTACTTTCGAACCAGACAATGTATTTGCTCTAAAAGAAATTTCTAGTGCTTTAACCCTGCAGAATAACAAGGATGCCGAGAAGTACTGGAAAATTTATCTTAGAATGCCAGGGATTTTAGAAGGTGAGGGTTACAGAATTGCTAGAATTTTTTATAACAGTGGTAACTACAACGACTGCGCTCAAATCCTTACTGGCAGATTAGAAGTTAGACAATCGGAAGAAGACCTAGAGCTTCTTTCCAGAAGTTATTATTCTATGGGAGATTGGTCTGCATGCTATGAATGCTGCAATAATCTAACTCACCTATCACCTGATAATTTAACCGGACTTAGGCTAAGGATGAGGTCTCTAAGAAAATTAGAAGATAGGGGAGAAGCTAGTATTTCTGCAGAAAGAATATTAGAAAACAAGAGTGATGATTCCGAAGCCCTTAGTACCCTAATCAGGCATTCAGCTTCAATAGAAGACTGGCGGGCTGTAGAAGATTTTACATTAATTGCCATGGAAAACGAAGATTTGCGTTTAGAGTCAATAAGATGGCATGCAAGAGCATTAACTAGACAAGGGAGAGATAACGCTCTAGACTATTGGAAAAAATTGCTAGACGAAGGTGGCGATGATTTAGAGACCCTGATAGAAATGGGCAAAATATATTTCAGAAATTATGATAATGATAATGCATGTAAAATGTTTGATAGTGCCCTCGAATTGAGTCCGGAGGACTCGCGGGCTGTCAGATATTTGGCATCATCAAAACTTCGGAAGGGGTTATTGGAGGAGGCTGTTCCCCTTTTGGAAAGGGATTGTCAGAGCAATCCACTAAGAGTGGGTTCTTGGGAGAAGCTAATAGAAACTAGACTCAGATTAGACGATGAGGGTGCGGTCAGATCAATCTGGAAGGGGTTATTGATTAGTTCGTGGGAATCTTTGGACTCATTGATTGTAAGTCTTGAAATTTGCTTAAGGTTTCACTGGACCGAAAGGTACGATTGGTTAATTGAAACAAGGGGCAGAATGCGGAAAGACGATCCTAATTTCCTATCAGAGGTAGTTAGAATTCATCTGAAAAATGGAAATATAGGGGCAAGTTGGAAAACTCTTCAACTGCTTTCTCCTGGAGATACTAAAGAGAAGATGGAAAATGAAATTAAGAAAATACTAGAGATTCTAGGTTTTGAGATTTCGGATCTTGAAGAATATTGTAGAGAATCAGAGCGCGTTTGGATTGCCGCATTGGTCCTAAAATCTATCATTAGGGATAGGGCTAAACTAAATCCTATCAAAGAGGATAAATCAGTTTCATTGATTTCATCCTCGCTTAACAGAGGTGGTGCTGAAAGACAAATTTCCAATACATTTTGCGGCATTAACAGGAGAGATTTTGATTGTGAGTTATTAGTCAGAAGATTGGACAATAGGGGGAACGGTGAAACATACGAAAATCAAATTGTGGAGTTTAAAGATCGTGTGGTGGAAATAGCGATGGCTTCATCCCCTAGTGTCAAAAGGGATTCCTTCTCAGATAGGATTGATTTACTACCTGGTTCGACAAAGGAAATGGTTCAAGGATTAATCGTTAGATTTTCATCTCGATGCCCCACAATTGTCCACGCTTGGCAAGATGAGACTATACTGTCTGCTTCAATTGCGTCATTGATATGCGGCGTTCCAAGAATAATTGGTTCTGCCAGATCAATGAGGCCTGATGAAAAGAGTGATTTGCACATAAGGAAAAGGCCATACATTAGGCAATGTATGAAAGAGTTGATGTCTTTGAACGAGTTTCACCTTTCAACCAATAGCTATGCAGGTAGGAAGAGTTACGCCCAATGGTTAGGCATTGAGGAGTCAGTAATTTCTGTGATTCACAATGGGGTAGATTTTGCTGATTTGGAGAGGTCAACTAAAGAAAAACCACCTGAGGCGATTCAATCATTTGGACTATCGGATAGTCACATAATAGTCGGAGGTGTTTTTCGACTTGAGCCTGGAAAAAGAGTTGATCTCTGGATCGATTCATTTGAGTTAGCACTTCAAAAGAATAGTAAGCTGAAGGGATTGTTGGTAGGTGGGGGAAGACTAGAAGAAACCGTGAAAAGTTGGCTTGAAGAAAGGGGACTAACTAGAAGGATACTACTTGCTGGTTCTGTAGAAGACGTTGGGACGTGGCTAAAAATGATGGATGTATTCCTTTTTACTTCCTCTAGTGAAGGGCTACCGAATGTATTGATAGAAGCTCAAGGATTTGGAGTCCCTGTTATTTCTACTGATGTAGGGGGTGTCGCAGAAATAATTGATTCGGGAGAGACGGGGATTGTAGTAAAAAGGGATACAAGAGAGAGTATTTCCGAAGCATTACTACAAGTAATTGAACATAAAGAGCACGAATGGTCTGAAAAGGCGCAGTTAAGATCTAGAAGGGAGTTTTCTATTGAGTCAATGATTAAACGTACGGAAGAGGTTTACAATCAAGTGTTATCAACATGAATTACGTGCCTATCTCTTCTTCTATCTGTTCTTGAAACTACTTTATCCATATCGACGATAAGTGATTCGTCTTCTGTGATTCCAATTTTTCGGTGTTTAGACTTCTGATTCTTGAAGCCGTCGTTTACCGGTGAAAAACCACAATTAAATCCAACTTTCTGGGAATCATCAAATGGATAATCATGTAGCGTCAAGTAATTATGAATTACTGATTTATAATTGGAATTCTTCAACTCCGGGATGAGCCATAGGAATTCTTGAACGACGGATTTATCCAAAAATGGATATCTTCCCTCGACCCCATAGGATCCGCTGACATGCTCTTCTTTCATCAAATAGGCCCTTTGGGTGTTATCAAAGAAATTCTTCCAGGGGAAAACTGAAGACAAGTCTTCAGGGAAGTGTCCGCCGATAGTGCTGTGTCTAAAGTGCTTGATGCCACCGAACCCATAGTCGCTAAAAATTTCGTCTGCACCGCTACCTGATAGGTAAATCAACTGACCTTCCTTTTTGCCTAAGCGACAAATGTGGGACATCCCTACAGCGCCATTATCGTCTGTAAGCAATTGTCCAGTCTTTCTATATTCGATAATCTCCAACAAACGAGGCAATTTTTTTTCTAAGAGGGCCTTTTCGTTTCTAAGAACCCTGACCCTATCAGTAATTTCGGGATCGTCTAATTCTCTGTAAATCTCCTCTAGCTTACCTAACTCTTCTGAGACGGATATCTCTCTTTCCTTCTCTGAATTGTATA
>MDSZ01066879.1_pt1 | contig 12148 bp, 11 predicted proteins | sample 811201 | NCBI WGS metagenome assembly MDSZ01 (sample SAMN05326647, study PRJNA326480) | marine metagenome | isolation source: seawater | place: Indian Ocean: North | collected 2010
AACCTCTATAAATCAAAAGTATTTGAGTAGCGGAAAACTAAGAGTAGAGATTTTGGGGCGTGGATTTGCTTGGTTAGATACAGGTTCACCTGATAGTCTTCTTGAAGCTGGACAATTTATACAAACAATAGAGCACAGACAGGGATTCAAAATCGCTTGTTTGGAGGAAATAGCTTATTTAAACAGATGGATTAGTAAGGGTCAGGTTAAAAAACAAGCCAAATCTTTAGACAAAACAACTTATGGTAAATATTTATTAGACATTATTAAATAAAAATATGAAGTTTGAAAAAACAAATATAGATGATCTTATAATTATAAATCCAGAAGTTCACGAGGATAATAGAGGTTATTTTTTTGAAACTTTTAATAAAATAAAATTAGAAGAATTTATTGGTAATAAAGTAAATTTTTGTCAAGATAATCAATCTAAAAGCTTTTTTGGAGTTTTACGTGGTTTGCATTATCAAGCACCACCTTTTGAGCAAGCTAAATTAGTAAGAGTTTTAAAAGGTTTGGTAATTGATGTAGTAGTAGACATAAGAAAAAATTCATCTACATTTGGAAAACATGTGGCCATAGAGTTAAGTGATGAAAATAAGAAACAGATTTTTATTCCAAAAGGATTTGCACACGGTTTTGTTACTTTAAGTGAATATGCAATATTTCAATATAAAGTTGATAATAAGTATGCACCAAATTATGAGAGAGGTATTTTATTCAATGATAAAGACCTAAGAATAAATTGGAGGATAGATGAAAAAGATATGATAATATCAGAAAAAGATTTAAAATATCCTGAGTTTAAAAATGCAGAAGTTTCTTAACAATAATGAAATAACCTTTATTATTTTTTGTAAATTTTATCATTAGTATACGAACAAATAATTCAAAGCATAAATTATAAATAGATGAGCAATAAATTAAAAGTTTTAGTTTTAGGGATTACTAGTAATGTTGGTTTTAAGTTTTATAGTGAATATAAAGATAAATTTAATATATACGGTACATATCGTACTCCTAATTCCAAAATAAAGTTCTCAGATAAGTTTATAAAACTATCTGATTTGTCAAAAAAAGAATTATCAAAAGTAATTAATAAAATTAAACCTAATATAATAATTAATTGTATAGCCCTAGGAAGCCTAGACCAATGTGAAAGAGAAAAAGAAAATTGTATGCGTATAAATTTTGTGTTAGTTAAAAATTTATCCAGTATAATTAAAAATTTAAAAATTAAACTTGTACATTTTTCCTCAAACGCAATTTATGATGGAAAAAAAGCCCCATACAATGAAAATAGTAAAAGAATTCCTTTAAATAATTATGGTAAATTTAAGTTAAAAGCTGATGAATTTATTCAAAATAATTTGAATAATTATTTGATTTTGAGACCTATAACATTGATAGGTTTTAATGAAAGTTTTCAAAGAGATAATCCTGCTTCATTCATTATTAAAAAACTTTTAAAAAACGAAAAAATTAAATTAGTTAATGACGACTTTGTAAATTTTTTATATTTAGATGATCTCGTAAATATATTAAGTATTTTGTTACAAAATAAAGTAAATGGAATATTCAATATATCAGGAGATGAAACTTTAAATAGATATCAGCTGGGATTAAAAATTATAAACAAAATAAGTACCAAAGGTAAATTGGTTGAATGTTCTTCAAAGGAGTTAAACATATCAGCTAAAAGAGGATTCAACACATCATTAATAAATAAAAAAATTAAAAAGTTAATAAATTATAACTTTACTCCTGTAGATGTGGCCATAAATAAAATAATTAAAAAAGTTAGAGAAAGTTAACAAAATTAAAAAACAATTATTTATTATTTAAAAGTTGGTAATTTAGTTAGATTAGATTATTATTTTAATACAAACCAAGATATACTTTAATGTTTATTAAAAATTTATTAGCACCTTTAGCGGCATATATATTAAGAAATATATCAACTCATAGAAATCGAAAACGTTTTGCTAAATTAGCAGGTCCTTATTTTGATGGAGTAATAGCTAAAACTGCTTATGGTTTTCCAATGATTGCAAGATGGCAAGATAATATGAATCGAATAAGTTTTGAAGGAAGTTATGGTATTGTTGCAGAATTTATTAAAGATTTGCCTAGGGATGTATTATTTATTGATATTGGAGCAAATCAAGGTTGCACAAGTATTTTAGCAAGCAGAGTATTTAATAAAAGCAAAAACAGCAAAGGAGCCATTATGGCCTTTGAGCCTTCACCCTCAATATTTAATTTGTTGACTGAAAATATTCTCCTTAACAAATGTGATAACATTCATACTTTTAAAAAAGCTATTTCATCTGAAGAAGCAGAATTATTTCTAGATGAGACAAATCCAGGTAATTCTGGAGGCTCACATATTTCTAATAAAGGAAGTTCAGTTGTAGCTTCTCCTATAAATTTAGATGATGTAAAATTAATTGGTAATTATAAAGATGTTTATATTAAAATTGATACCGAAGGTTATGAGATATCAGTACTTAATGGATTAAATGAGTTATTTGATGCAAACCTAATAAGAAAAATAATAATAGAAGTAGATGATAATCATTTAAAAAAATATGGAAACAGATCTTCTGAAATATATAGTTTTCTTGATAACAAAGGTTATAAACCCCTAATTGGATTTCAAAAAGGACATTACGACGAGGTGTTTATTGAAAAATAAAATTACATTTTCAGTTGTCATACCTACACTAAATAACCGTTCAGAATTTATTAATCAGGCAATAATTTCAGTGCAAAGACAGACCTATAGACCTGAAGAAGTTATTATAATTAATAATGGTATAGGAAAAGTTAATTTACCAGAGACTAATTTAAATATTAGCGAGCATAAGATTGTTTTTATGGCAGGTGTGGCACAATCTAGAAATTTTGGAGCGTCTATAGCTACAAGTGACTATATAGCTTTTTTAGATGATGATGATCTATGGGATACAAAATATTTAGAAAATATGCAAAAACAAATAGACAAAGAAAGACCTGATTGTCTAATCGGCAAACTTGATCAACTTTTTAATGGAAAAATTATACCTTATAAAAACGCCCAAGGTAAAATTATTAAAGATATTTTGTTGGTAAGAAATCCAGGAATTAATGGGAGTTCGGTAATAATAAAGAAAAAAACTTTTATAGATATAGGTGGTTATAATCCAAAACTCACACCAAGCGAGGACAAAGCTTTGATATTCGAATTAATCAATAATGGATTTACTGTCATTTCAGTTCCAGAAAGCATAGCAATATTAAGAAAAAAACGTGAAAGTAAAGATAGGTTCACAGATAATGGAAATAATGTTGCTGAAGGTCTCTATCAATTTTATCACTCTTATAAAAATCAAATGAAATTAAAAGATAAAATTTTTAATTTGTATAAAATAAATGGATATTTTTGGAAGGGGAAAAAATCAATAATATTTGGAATTAAATATTTATTCTTATTAATTTGTTTTAAGATTATAAAGAATTTTAACTAAAGAGGTTTGGGATGGTAATATGGCTAATAGGAATGTCAGCATCTGGAAAAACAACCATAGGTAAAAAACTTTATGAAAAGCTTAAATATTCAAAAGAAAAGTGGATTTTTTTAGATGGGGATAATTTTAGAAATATTTTAGCCGATGATTTAGGGCATACAATAGAGGATAGAAAAAAAAACGCTTATAGAATTACTAGATTTTGTCAATTTCTAAATAATCAAAATATAAATGTGATAGCTAGTGTACTGTCAATATTTCATGAAAATCAGATATATAATAAAAATAATATTAAAGATTATAAAGAAGTATATTTGGATGTTAATCTTAATAAATTAATTAATAGAGATAATAAAGACCTTTATAAGAAAGCATTAAATGGTGAAATTAAAAATGTTGTTGGAGTGGATATTCCTTTTAAACCACCAATTTCACCTGATCTTATAATTAATAACAATGATGATAATCCTGATTACCAAAAAATAATTCAAAAGATTATAAATTTTTTTAAAATTAAAATTGACAACAATTATATTTATGGCTCTAAAAATTTATTAAATTTTCCTAATACTTATCAATATTCTGAGTATCAAGGAAGTGAGTTTTTGAAAATTTTTATGGATTATAGAAAGTTGAAATTAAAGTTTTTCAAAGAAAGGTTTAAAAAAATAAATTCTCAAAATTATAAAATAGTTAAACTAAAAGATAGAGAATATAAAAATAAAAAAGATTTAATACTTAAAAATTTCTTAATCTATTTGTATAATTTAGATTTAGATAAAATAGTTAAATATCAAAATTCAATTTATATTATAATTAAGAGATTTGAAGTCACTAAAAAACTATACTTAACTTATGATTTAGAAAATTACACAAAAACCTCATCTAAGTATGACGAATATTTAAATTATCCTCTTTTTTCGTTAGTTTTACAAAAATATTTCAGAATAACTAACAATCAACAGAAATTAGTATTTTTAAATACGATTTTAAAAGTAAATGACATAATTTCTTCAATAGCTTCTGATTTTATAATGTTAGATGAAAATTATTTCTCTAAAATAGCAATCCAAGGAGAGCTTGAAATAATTAAGGAGTATATTAAATGAATTTCTCGATGCTGCTTGTAAACAATAATCGTTCCAAAGCATATTTACAAAATTTAGTTCGTAATAATTTTATCCCAAATAAAGTTATAGTCCTAGAAGATAAAAATATAACTTTAGTTGAACATACTGAAAATGATAAATTATTTTCTCATTATACAGATCAGAAATTTATTAAAAAGATAGACAATTTGGGTGTTTATTTTGATGAAAAAGAGCATATTTTAAAAACAATTGATAAACTAAATATCAAGCATACTGTTGTAAACAGTATAGATGTAAATTCTGATAAAGTTATAAGTGAAATTGAAAATATTACCGATAAATATATAATTTTTTCTGGACCTAGTAGCTCAATATTAAAGAAAAAAATTTTATCAAAAAATAAAAATTTTTTACATGTACATCCAGGTATACTTCCTGAGTTTAGGGGAAGTACTACAATATATTACTCATATTTATATAATTCTAAAATTGGTTGTAGTGTAATTCTTCTTAATGAGGGTATAGATGAAGGCCAAATTTTATATGATGAAGAGTATAAAATCACAGAAAAAGGTATTGATTTTGATTATTTGCTAGATCCACTTTTAAGAGCTAAGACACTCTTGAATTTTTTGAGGACAGGTAAATTAAAATCATTAGATCAAAAAAACAGTAAAGAAAAAACAACATTTTATATTATCCATCCAGTTTTAAAACACATATCAATTTTAAAGTATAATAAGGAGATAAAATAATTCATTTATTAATTTAATAATGTCAAAAATGAAAAAAATAAAATTTTCATCAAAAGCAGAAACTTTACTTAAGATATCTCCAATTATTAAATCTGCAACAGTTCTTCCAATTTATAAATTTAGGGTTGCAAGTTTTAAAAAAAATAAAACTCAAATAATAAAAAATATAAAAAAAAAATTTAAAAAAAATATAATAATAAGGTCATCTTCAAATAATGAAGACAATTTAAATATATCAAATGCAGGCAAGTATCAGTCAATAATGAACGTAAATGTTAATGATGTTCAGATAGTTGAAAAATCAATTATTCGAGTAATTGACTCATTTAAAAAAAATAAAAACAAGAATGATGAAGTTTTCATTCAACCAATGTTGAAAAATGTCCAAATGTCAGGTGTATTATTTAATTGTGATATCGATACGTTAAGTCCATACTTTATTATTAACTATGATGAAAGTGGAAGTACAGACAGTGTTACAAGTGGAACTGGCAAAAATCTTAAAAGTTTTATTTGTTTTAGGGACACAAAAAATATTAAAAATAAAAAAATTAAGAGAATAATAAGTACAGCTAAAGAATGTGAAAAAATTTTTAATCATAAATATCTTGACATTGAATTTGCATTTTCAAATAATAAACTGTTCTTACTTCAAGTTAGATCGTTAGTTATAAAAAATAAAGAAAATCTTTCGTCAATAGATTTATCTCGAAGTTTAAATAAACTTAAAAAAAAAATAAAAAAATTGAATTCTAATCACCCAAATTTACTTGGGAATAAAACAATTTTTAGTGTTATGACTGATTGGAATCCAGCTGAAATAATTGGTTTAAGGCCAAAAACGCTTGCACTTTCACTTTATAAAGAATTGATAACCGATGAAACTTGGGCTTATCAAAGAGATAATTATGGTTACAGAAGACTAAGATCTCATCCTCTTTTAGTTTCTTTTCTCGGAGTACCATTTATAGATGTAAGAGTATCGTTCAATTCTTTTATTCCAAAAAAGTTAGATGATAAAATTGCATCGAAATTAGTAAATTATTATTTAAATCAATTAATACAAAATTTAAATAAACATGATAAGGTAGAGTTTGAAATAATATTTTCTTGTTATTATTTTGGTTTAGAAACTAAACTTTCTAAACTTCTAAATTATAAATTTACTAAATATGAGTTAAATTTGATTGAGAAATCTCTTCTCTCGCTTACAAATAGTATTATAGATGTTAAAAATGGTCTCTATAAAAAAGATTTAGAAAAGTCTAAAATTTTAAATCAAAAATTTTTTGAAATAATTAATTCTGAATTATCATTAATAGACAAAATCTATTGGTTAATTAAAGATGTCAAGCGATATGGAACCTTGCCATTTGCTGGTGTAGCTAGAGCCGCATTTATAGCAATACAAATTTTAAGATCTTTTGTTGATGAAAAAATTTTAAATGATTATGAGTATGATAAATTTTTAAATTCAATAAACACTATTTCAAAGCAATTATCAAACGACTTTAATACTCTTAATAAAAAGGAATTTTTGAAAATTTATGGTCACTTGAGACCTGGAACATACGACATTTTATCACCAAGATATGATGAATTCTATGAAAAATACTTTAGCAAACAAGTTAATAAAAGTGAAATTAAATTTCAAAAATTTTATTTTTCAAAATCTCAAAAAATAAAAATAAATAAATTAATAAACAAATACAAATTGAAAACAAATATTGAAGATTTAATAAAATTTATAAAAGAATCTATAGAGGGAAGAGAATATCTAAAGTTTTTATTTTCTAAACATTTAAGTCAAGTGCTAAAATATATCGAACAAATTGGAAAAAAATATAATATTTCGAAAAATGATTTAGCTTTTTTAGACATTCAGGAAATTATAAATTTATATTCTTCTTTGGATCAAAGAGATTTAAGTAATATCTTAAAAAAAAATATTGAAAAAAATAAAATTTTTTATCAGCATACAAAAGCAATTAAATTACCCAATATAATTATTAATGAGGATAGTATTTATAGTTTTTTTCTTGAGGAAAATGAGGCAAATTTTATTACTATGAAGAGAATTAAGTCTAATGTAGTTACAGAAGATAATCTTTTTTCATCTAACTTAAAGGGAAAAATCATCTGTATTAAGTCTGCAGACCCTGGTTATGATTATTTATTTTCAAAAAAAATAGGTGGATTAATTACATGTTTTGGGGGCGCAAATTCTCACATGGCAATAAGATGCGCTGAATTAGGAATTCCTGCTATAATTGGTAGTGGAGAAAATGAGTTCAAAAGATATTGTTTGGCAAAAAATATAGAAATTGATGCAGCCAATAAAAAAGTAATAATATTATAATGAAAAAGATAGCTATAAGTCAAAGATTAACATCTGCTCGAGATTATTTTGAAATTCGTGAAGCTTTAGATATTAAATGGGGTTTATTATTTAAAGAACTGAAATTTCTACCAATTGTGTTGCCAGTTGAATTTAATTATAAAAAAATTTTTGAAAATATAAAAATAGATGGAATAATATTATCTGGGGGCAATAGTTTAAGTAGTGTTAAAAAAAATAGCTTATCATTGAAAAGAGATAATTTTGAAAAAGCTATAATTACGTATGGAATTAAAAATAAAATTCCAATTTATGGTATGTGCAGGGGCATGGAGATAATTACTGAATACTTTGGAGGTAGTTTAAAAAAAGTTAAAGGTCAAGTTGGTGTTAGACAAAAATTAGATATAAATAAAAATTCAAAATATTTTAATGAATTAATAAAAATTAGGTCTGTAAATTCATTTCACAATTATGAGGTAGACACCCTGCCAAAAGATTTAATTGTTTCAGCATCAAATATGAAGGGAATTATTAAAGCAATTGAGCATAAAAAATATAAGATACTCTGTCAAATGTGGCATAGTGAAAGAGATAGAAATTTTGATAAAAATCAACTTAATTTAATTAAAAAATTTTTTAGTTAAAATTTTAATGTTAATAAAATTGACTAATTAAATAATTTTGGAGTCGAAGAATTTGCTAATTAAAATAATTATAAAATTACAAGATATTTAATTATGAAGATGATAATTGTTGCAGCAGGTCAAGGAACTAGATTGAAGCCTTTCACAAATAATATTCCAAAATGTATGGTAAAATTTAAACAAAAACCAATAATAGATTATATATTGGAAAATGCTAAGAATTGCAAAGTAGACAAAATAGCAATTATTGGAGGTTATAAAATTGAGATCTTAGAAAATTATTTAAAAAATAAAAATATATCTTTTTTTAAAAATGAAAATTATGACTCAACTAATATGGTCTATTCTTTGTTTTGTTCAAAAAACTTTATGGATGATGACTTAATAATTTCATACTCAGATATTATTTATAATAGTAGTGTTCTAAAAAAACTAATTAGCTCACCATACGATTTTAGTGTTGTGATAGATAAAGATTGGAAAAAACTTTGGGAATTAAGAATGGAGAATCCCCTTGATGACGCTGAAACATTAAAAATTTTTGACAACAATATTGTAGAAATTGGAAAAAAACCAAAAACATACGATGATATTCAGGGCCAATATATTGGTTTGTTTAAAATTTCAAAAAAAATAGTAAATCAAATAATTAATTATTATTTTGGTTTAGATAAAAGTTCAAACTATGACGGTAAAAATTTCGATAACATGTTTATGACTAGCTTTATTCAATTGGTCATAGATAATTTAATAAAAGTAAAACCTATATTTATAGAGGGTGGCTGGATTGAGATTGATAGCGTAACTGATTTAAAAATTTTAGAACAAATTGATGAAAACTTTAATATATAAAATCAAAAATAAAATATATAGATTTTCTAGAGAAGCAAAAAAACTTGAGCGACCATCATTTAAACAGTTATCACATTTTACAAATTTTCAAAAAAATTCTAAAAATAAACTTGCTTTAAGTTTTGGAGCAGGAAGATGTGGACAAAATTGGTTTGCTAAAATATTTAATAGTCACACAAATTGGATTGGTTCCTGTGAAAGATTTTCAGATTTTGAGTCATTTTATAGATATGTAACTTATTACAATCTTCCAATTGATAAAGAGGGAATTTTTAAGCTTTTTTTATTAGCATCCAAAATGGATATGGCTAGATTTCAAAATACATTAATAGCTTCACCTTATTTATCTTTTGGAGTTGAAGAGTTAAGTAAAAAATTAGAACCAGATTATATTTTTTTTAATTTAAGAGATCCAATTAAATCAATTGAGTCATTTTATACCAAGGGATGGTATTCTGATACTAACCATTACACAGGTAATAGCCCATTGATTGATAGTTCAGTAAATTTAAAACGAGTATTTTCTAGAATTATTCCAAACGGTTATTATTATTCTGAGTGGAAAAAACTAACAAGAATAGGTAAAATAACTTGGTTCTGGTCAACAATAAATAAATCAATTTATAAAGACTTTAAAAAAATTGAAAAAGTCCAAAAATTTTTCATTAAACTAGAAGATATAGATCAAAATTATGAATTTTATTTAAAAATGAGTGAAAAATTTAAATTTGAAAACATAATGTCAAAAAAAGAATTTTTTAATGTAATTAATAAAGCTCCTAATAAAAGTTTAAAAGATAAATATGAATTTAAAAATTGGACAGCATTAGAAAAAAATGAATTTGAAAAAATAAAAAATAGTATTTTTCCTTCATACGAAAATATTCAAACTAATATTTAAATGATAAAATTTTTTTTTGATAAGCTTTCGTATTTTGTACCAATAAAATATATTACCAATAATTTTAATCCTGTACTTTTATATCATTCATTAGGAGTTCAATCTGAATTTGAGAATAATTTAGACCATGTAAACTTAAAGACTTTAGAAAAACAATTAATAATGATTAAAAAACATTGGAAATTTGTATCTATAGATGAGTATGTAGAGTCAAAAAACAAAAAAGGTATTGCGAGCATTACAATAGATGATGGATATAAAAATGTTATAGATGAAGCACTAGGCTTATTAATTAATTTAGAACTTCCAATTACTTTTTTTATTAATTCTTCTTCTTTTGATGGAAAAATTTTTTGGAGAGATAAAGTAAGGTTTTTAATAAAAAATAATTTAGTTAAAAAATTTTTAAATAATTCTAAAATATTTAAAATTGAAGATGCTAAAGAATTTTATTATATTTCAAAAAATCCAGAATATAATAGTATATGTGTGGAGAAAGAAATTGATATTTTTTTACAAAATAAAAATTTAAAATTAAATCAAAATAAGAACTTATGTTTTGACAATGATAAATATCTAATAAATCACCCTCTCATAAGTTATGGAAATCACACATCTAACCACTATTTGTTATCATCATTAAATAATGAGGAACAGTATAGAGAAATTTTAGAATGTAAAAATTTTTTGAAAAAAAAAAACATTAATATTTCAAAAGTTTTTTGTTTGCCTTTCGGAGGAATAAATTCATATAATATTCAAACACAGAAAATTTTATTTGAATTAAATTACAAAAATATATTAAAAAGTAATAACAACTTAGATGAATTACAAAATTCTGAATTTGTTGAAAGATTTATGCCCAAAACATCGAATATATTAAGCACTTTAAAAAAATTATATTTAAAAAAATTATTCAAAAAAAAATTAATTTAAAATTAATTTAAAAAAATTAAATGAGAATATTGTACATTTCAAAATCAATTATACCCTCTAGAGCTGCAAATAGCATTCATGTCATGAAAATGTGCCAAGCTTTTTCCGATAATGGAAATGACGTAACATTATTAGTACCAAATCATAAAAATCAATATGAAAAGGGTATAAAAGACGTTTTTGATTATTATAATGTAAAAAACAACTTTGTTATCAAAAGGCTTTGGCATCCAAATTTTATTGGTGGTTCATTCTTTTATACTCTAGCAATTTTTTTTTATTTATTTTTTAACAAGAAATCTGACTTAATATATGGAAGGTTCCTTCACGGTTGTTACATTGCAACATTATTAAAAAATAAAGTTATATTTGAGACACATGAAGTTATAGATGGAAAAATTACTAATAGGTTAATTTTTTTTAAAAGACTTATTGGGAGTAAATATTTTATAAAACTAATAGTTATTTCAGATGCTTTAAAAAATATATACTTAAAAAAAAGTTATTTTATCAGCGATAAAATTCAAGTTGCTCACGATGGCGCAGACGAAGTAACAGATTTTAATAATAAAATAAATCTAATGGGCGATACCAATGCTATTAAAGTTGGGTATGTAGGACATTTATATAAAGGTAGAGGTATTGAGATGATAATAGAATCTGCAAAAAGAATTGGTGATATGACATTTCATATAGTGGGTGGCACAAATGAAGATATTGATTATTGGAGAAATTATATTAATAAATTATTCATACCAAATATTTTTTTTTATGGTTTTGTAAATCCAAAAATTGCAACATTGTATAGAAACTCATTTGATATTTTATTAGCTCCATATAAAAATAAAGTTTCAATTCATGGAAGTAATGATTCAGTTGATACTAGTAAATATATGTCTCCTCTTAAAATTTTTGAGTATATGTCCCATAAAAAAGTTATTGTTGCATCAGATCTTCCAGTCTTAAGAGAAATTCTTAATTCAGATAATTCAATTTTAATAAAACCTGAAAATATAGATGAATTAGTTAATGCAATTTGTTTTTTAAAGAAAAAAGAGAATAGAGTAAAATTTGCTAGAAAAGCTCATTTAGATTTTCAAAAATATACTTGGAAAGAAA
>MDSZ01157543.1_pt1 | contig 12148 bp, 10 predicted proteins | sample 811201 | NCBI WGS metagenome assembly MDSZ01 (sample SAMN05326647, study PRJNA326480) | marine metagenome | isolation source: seawater | place: Indian Ocean: North | collected 2010
ATCTAAAAATTGGAGTGCTTTTATCAAGCTTATCGGATTAGATAAATTTTTATTAACCATTTTTACATTAGGTCCATGATCAGGAGATACTCTCAAGAATGGCAGTCCTATTGTAATATTTATTGCCTCGTATTCCTTTAAAGTTTTCATTGGTGAGAGAACCTGATCATGATACATGCCTAAAATTACATCAAATTTATCTCTATTTTGTTTTAAAAAAATTGTATCTGCTGGAAAAGGGCCTTTAATATTTATACCTTCTTTTTTTAATGATCTTATTGCTGGTGAAACAATTTTTTCATCCTCATTATAATTTAATATACTTTCACAGTGGGGATTAAGTCCAGTAATTGCAATTTTTGGTTTAAAACCTAAATTTTTTTTATAAAATTTTTCTATAAGTTTGGTGGTGCTTATTATAAGTTTTTTATTGATATTTTTTGGTACCAATTTCAGAGGTAAATGAGTTGTTAAAGGGCAAACAGATAAGTTTTCATTATAGATTAACATTGCGAAATTTTTCGTTTTAAATTTTTTAGAAATGTATTCAGTCATACCTAGATATTTATGATTAAAGAATTTAGATTTATTAATTGGACCATTAATAAATTTATTGGTTATTCCTGATTTTATGATTGAAAAAGCTAACTCAAAACTTTTACGTAAATATTCTTTTTTTTCAAATTTGTATCTATAATTCACATTAAGAAGATATATTGATCTATTTTCAAGTTTAAGACTATTTAAACTTTGATTTTTAATAATCTTAATCTTTTTTTTAAATTTAAATTTTTTTATCTCATTTTTTAATAATCTTGAGGAGGCAATCAAAATTATTGGGCTTCTCATATGATATTTTTTTAATGATTTAAAAAATATTTCAAAAAAAACACTCTCTGTTTCACCTGGAACAATGATAATAGGTTTATTCTTCATTTATTACATAATTTACTTTAGTTTTATCAAAATAAATTCTTGAATATTGATTTAATTGTTTATTGGTCTCAAATTTAATCATCTTTTGAAGTTCTTCATCTTTATTAACTAAAATATCTTTATATCTTATATCTTCAATTTTTAATATTAATCTGTTATTTCCAACCTTAATAACATTTGTGATATTTGATTTTTCAATTTTATCTAATTCTTTAAAGACTACTTCAGATAATCTATTTTCACCTACCCAACCGATATTACCTCCAAACTTTGCGCTATCAGAATTACTATAAATATTTGCAGTATTATCAAATCCATTTTTATTTATGCTCAAATTTATTTCCTCTATTAATGAGTCTAAACTCTGATTATTTTTTTTATTAAAGACGATTTCTTTAAGTAAAAATTCTCTTATTCTTTTATTTTTCATTTTTTCAATTTTTTTGGATAGATTTTTTTTGTCAATTTTTACTAATTGTCCATATCGAGCGTATATTAATTGATTCCATAAAATTTCAATTTTTAATTTTTCTCTTACTTCTTCGATTGAATAAGTTTTTTTACTTTTTAAAAGTTGTTTTAAGTCTTGTTCATTTTTTATATTTAATTTTGAATATAAATCACTTAAATACTGATTGATCATCAGAGTATTCTCTTCATTATTTTCTTTCAAATCAACATATTTTGATAATTCATCTTTTTTAATAATTTCATTTATTAAAGAATTTTTAGATAAATCATAAATCCTTTTCTTTTCTAAATTTAAAAGTTTAGGGTTTAAAGTTTTTAGATAATCAGCTTCTTTTTTAATATCAAAATTTGTTATAATTTTTCCATCTACTTTTGCCACTATAAAGATATTGTTAGTGGAATTTGAAATAGAAATACTAAAGAAAAAAAAAAATAGTATGAGTAAATATCTCTCCACCATTAGTCTTTTAAATCTGGGCTACTTGTTTCACCAAAGGGAATAAGAGTTATTTTTAAAAAAATACTTTCCTCTGGTTTTATATCTCTATCATCATAATAGTCTTTATTGTATTCTATTGAGGCGGCAAGGCAGTCATTTTTATATTGGTACATAAAATTATAATATTCAACTAAATCTGTTGTTTTATTTTCTCTAGTTGAGAAAGAAATATTATTAGACTTGTCTAGCTCATATGAGAATTTACTGAGTAAATATGAATTTTTGTCTGAAGTATTGTTTTCATTTAAATAATCGAATGTGGTTATGAAATTATTAATACTTATTTCAGTTATAAAGTTTTCATAATTTATATTTTGAAAGTTATTTTTCGTAGTAAAGTCATATTTTGTAGTAAAATATTCATTTGGTTTATATTTAATTTCACCAAAAAAATTTGATGTTTTCTTGTTGATTTCATTTTTTGATGGAAGGTCATCATTTTTATCAAATCTGAGGTTATTTGCTAATTTAAGACTAAATATTTCTAGATTATTTTTTTTGTTGAAAATTGAGTAATCATTTCCGTATGTTAACGACACACCACCTTCGACAGTATCTGAAGATAATCTATTTAAATTATAGACATTATTAATATCGATCCTATTATCATTAGAACTTATATTTCTAGTATAATCTGGACTAATTTTGAGGACCATCTTTGGAGTAACAATTTTTTCAAACAAATCATTTTCTTTTTTGAGAGGAATTGAGGAGTTAAACTGAAATAGTCCTGATAAATAAAAGTCTTCATCTTCTCGAAGCGTATTGGAATTTTGTGAATCAGAATTTACGTTTTTTAGTATAAAGTCGTAATTATTATAAAAGCCTATTTTAGTAATTTTAGGATTAGACTCAAAAATGATATCATTAATGTTAACTTTTTCTAGAATATTAGTTTGATAGTTTTTGATATAATTATCTGATTTAAATTTAAAATTTCCATTTAAATTAGTTTTGTTATTTATATTTTTTGCCAAATTAATACGAGGTAAAATAAATTCATATCTATCACTATCTTTTTTATTTAAATTTTCATAAACTTTCACTTCAGTTTCAATTTGTAAGTCATCTGAGTAAAGATTTAAGTCGACATACGACTCTAAAACATTGTAACTTTTTATTAAATTAGATTCTAATTTGTTTGCTTTTAAATAAGTATCATTTGAAACTCTCTGGACTTTCATATTTAATTCAGTTTCATCAAAATTCATATAGTCTACTTTTTTGTTATACTCATAAAAAAAATGATTTTTTGAATTCTTATTTTTTTCATCAAAAATACTAAAGTCACTTATATGTTTACTTTTTAGATTTACCTGTCTGTATTCAGTTTGTAATAGGAATTTATCATCTGTATAAAACCTTGGAACAAATGTAAAATCTTTATTTAAGCTTACCACTTGAAAATAGGGAACGCTTAAATAATTATCGGAATTAGGAGAATTTTTAATTGTAGGTATTAAGAATCCTGATTTTCGATCTACTGTAGGATCAGGATGAAAAAACTTTGGAAAATACATAACCGGCACATCATAAACTTTCAGCCATGCATTTTTATAATCTATAATTTTCTTTTTTTTATCATGTGTAATCTCTTCTGATAAAAGTTGCCACGGTGGGCAATTGTCTCTTTTTTTACATGTTGTAAAAACACCTTTGCTTATTTTAGTTACATCATTTTTGTAAGAAATACCCTTACCTTTGAGTCTTGGTTCATTATCTTTATTAAAAGTTTGATTATTAAAGTCTATACTAACATCTTTACCAACTAATTCATTTGAAGCAACATCAATAAATGCTGAATTGATATTTAGAATATTATCTTCTGAGTCTTTTAAGTTTGCATTTTTAATTTTTAATATTCCTTTATCAATATCATAAACAAAACTTTCAGTATCCAAAATATTATTTGATGCATCTTTAATAGTTGAGTTTGTTGGAGATTTTATTACTTTATTTTCATTATCTAATGTTAATAATTTTGTTTTAATTGATATTTTTTTATTTAAGTCAAAAACACTTATTTCATTCTTTGCAGTATAGATATAATTTTTTTCATCAAACTCCATTATATTAAATTTTATTTCTAAGTTTTTAGATTTTAAAAATGCTTCTCCTTGATAAGCTATTAGAATTTTTTTATTTTTAAAATATTCAAATTTTTTTGCTTTAATTTCTAAATCTTTGTTTTGAGATATAGCTTTACCATCATTTGCTATGATTAAATTTCCGTTTTCAATTACTTGAATAGATTTTGTGTCAAAGTTAAATTCTCCTGCAAAAGAGACCTGGGCTATAAATGTAAAAAATAAAAAGAATGTGTAAAAACTATTTTTCATTAACTCTTATTAAACCTATGGTTGCAATAATAGAAATTAATAAGATTGGCAAGAAAATTGATGTAATTATTGGTATTTGCCCGTTATTCCCCATCGAACTAAACATAAAGCTTATATAATAAATGATTACAGAGGTAAGAATACCAAGTAAGACGTAAAAAAAAAGTGATTTTCCTCTTCTAAAATTAAACATAACAACCGAGGCCAAAACTGTTAATGCAGCGTAGAAAAATGGTGTTGAGAACAACCTCAATAAGTGAATCGTTACTTCATCTGATGAATAACCTAAATTTTCATAATCTTTTTTTAAATTGAATAGCTCTAAGATATTAAGCGTAGATACATTTGAAAATAATTTATAAATTTTTTCATTATCAAAATTAGTTAAAAATAATAAATCCTCTGAAGGATTATTTGAAATGTTATTAATTGTTATAGTAGGTTTTTTTACTATCCATTTTTTTTTATCAATATCTACAGTTTCAGATTGTATAATCCTTTTAATTTCAAAATCTTTATCAAATTCATTAATGACTACGTTTTTTAGATAATTATTATCTATATTTGTTGACTTTACTATTACAATGGTATCATTTATTTCATCTTTTAGCCAAAGACCACTATTATTTACGACAGCAAGATACTTATTATCATTTGAAAAATTATTTTTTATATCCGTATACAAGAATTTAAGTTTTGAGGCTGAATTATAAAAAATCAAAACCGTAAAAATACCAATGAATATTGAGGTAAAAAACAAAATTTTGATTATCTTTAAATTACTTAAACCATTTATCTTTAAAAGTGTTATTTCCTCTTTTTTAAATAAGTCAAAAAATAAATATTGAGTAGAAATAAGAAATATAAATGGGAAAATTTCAAACAGTGTTATTGGAGATGATAAAAAAGTCAGCAAGTATGGGTAAAAGATGTTTTCATCTAACTCTTTAAAAAAAGAAATTTCTTCAAGAATACTCAAGATTATAATTAAGCAAAGAAAAATTATACTAATTAGAAAAAATTTCTTGGTAAAATTTTTAATTAAATATTTTTCGTAAGTTTTAAACATTCTGAGATCGTCTTAAAAAAATTAAATAAGTTAATGAAAAAATTATCCACGGTGTTATTAGATAAATAAAACTTGCTAGATTAGATGAAGTTGAGTACCTAAGAGATGCTTCTGATATAATCAAAATAAAAAAAGTTAGTAAAAAAACTATTTTCTTATTTTTTTTGAAATTTATATTATTTTTTGGGATTAGAATTATAAAACAAGTTATTAATGCAACTATTGGAATATAAAGTGGTTTATAAAATCTTTTCATTATTTCTTGATTTATTTCATTATGTGAAACTTTAGTACATTTGAATTGATTTTGATTTTTGATTTCCTTATTTAAAAATATATTAAAACTACAATTAATTAGAGCTTGTGATGGCATTTCTTGTATTTTGGGAAGCAAGATTGAATTTGTAGAATAATCAGCTAAATTAAAATCAATCTGATCAAATTCAAAAGTATTAATATTTTTATTATCTAAGTTAACTATTTTTCCTTCAAATAATTTAAAATTTTTTTTTCTATTATTATCCTGAACAAATCCATTTTTTGCAAAAATCATTTTTTTATTATTTTTAGATGAGTCGTCTAGAAATATTTTTAAATAATTGCCTTGGTCATTTTTACTATTTATAAAAATTGTTAAACCGTCTACTACATTTATAAATTTTCCCTCTTTTATTAAAGAGGTAAAAAAGTCTACATTTGAAGTTTTTAAATATTCTCGTGCTTTTAATTGAGAATATGGAGATGCGAAACTTCCCATTAAAATTTGAAAAATCATTAAAAAAAGAGATAGAAAAATTATCTTATTCGCAAAATCTAATTTACTTATTCCGGTTGTCCAAAAAATAAGAAGCTCATTTCTATTTTCATAATCATTTAAGATAAAAAAAAGTGCAATGAAAAATATAAAAGGAGTGATCCTGTGAATTATCTTAGGAAAATTTAACAATATATAAGAAAAATAAGTTTTCAAACCATGACCATCTTGAGTTACAAAATCAAAATAGTTAACTGCTTGCATAGTCCACACAATCAAACCTACTGTAAAAGATAAAATAAGAAAAAAAACCAGTGTATCTTTAGCAAATTTTCGGAATATTAATTTTTTCATTGAAAATAATAAATATCTAAATATATAGCATTCATTTATAACTCTTTGTAATTAAAAATTATGTCAATTAGAATAAGTCTTAAAAATAGCATATCAGAGAATAAAATCAAAAATTTTGTTTTATTTTCAGATCAGAACTTCAAAATTAAAGCTTTAAATAAAATACCTTTAGCAAAATATTCTAATGAAATTAATAAAACTATCAATAATAATCAAATTAAAGATAATAAATTTTTGCTTTTCAATTTAAATCCAAATCAAAAAATTTTATTAGTAAAGATTAAAGATCCAAAAAAATCATTAAAAAATGAAAAATTAGGAGCAGATTTCTTTAGTTATATCAAAGCTAACTCAATATTTGATATAACTTTCGTTGGCCAAAATTTTTATGAAATGATTTCAACTAATCAAAATTTTTTAGAGGAGTTCCTTCATGGAGCAAGATTAAAATCTTATCAATTTAAAAAATATATATCAAAAACTAAATCTAGTTTATTTGATATAAAAATTTTAATAAAAAACAAATCATTTGTATTAAATAAAAATAAAAGATTTAGTTCCTTAATTGAGGGAACAAATTTTACTAAAGATTTAGTTTCAGAGCCTGGAAATGTTTTACATCCAGATGAATATGCCAAAAGGTTAATAAAATTAAAAAAAGTTGGATTGAAAGTAAATGTTTACGATCAAAAGAAATTAAAAAAGTTTGGAATGAACGCTTTATTAGGAGTTGGTCAAGGTAGTATTAGAGGCTCTTACTTAGTAACAATTGAATGGAATGGTACAAATTCAAAAAAGAAACCATTAGCTTTTGTTGGGAAAGGTGTTTGTTTTGATACAGGAGGAATTTCTTTAAAACCAGCAAAATTTATGGAGGATATGACTTACGATATGGCGGGATCAGCGGTGGTTGTAGGGTTGATGAAAAATTTAGCATTAAGAAAAGCAAAAGTAAATGCAGTAGGTGTTGTTGGCCTTGTTGAGAATATGCCAGGAGGTAACGCACAAAGACCTGGAGATATTGTAAAATCTTACAGTGGAAAAACGATTGAAATTTTAAACACCGATGCAGAGGGAAGACTAGTGCTAGCCGATGCATTAACATACACAGAAAAAAAATTTAAACCTGAGTTTATTATTGACTTAGCTACATTAACAGGCGCAATTATTGTGTCATTAGGATCAGAATATGCTGGACTTTTTTCTAACGATGATGAACTTTCAAAACAAGTTTTTGAGGCTGGTCAAAAAGTTGGAGAAAAAGTATGGAGAATGCCACTACATGAGAATTATGATAAGCTAATCAATTCAAAAAATGCTGATATGCAAAATATTAATTATGTTGGTGGAGCTGGCTCTACTACTGCAGCTCAATTTTTACAAAGATTTATTGTAAACAAGACACCTTGGGCTCATTTAGATATAGCAGGAATGGCCTTTTCAAAATATGGTGGTGCTTTAAATTCTCATGGAGCTACAGGATTTGGAGTTAGATTGTTAAATAAATTAATCGAGGATTATTATGAGTAATTTGGAACAAACTTTATCAATTATTAAACCCGATGCTGTTGAAAGAAATTTGGATAATGAAATTAAAGGAATTTTTATTAACAAAGGTTTTAAAATAATACGTGAAAAAAAGATTAAGATCGACAAATCAGAAGCAGAAATATTTTATAAAGTCCATGAAACGAAACCATTCTATGATGATCTCTGTTCTTATTTATCATCAGGTCCGATAGTTGTTATGGTGCTTGAGAAAGAGAATGCGATTCTTGGTAATAGAGAATTAATGGGAGCTACAAATCCTCAAGATGCGAAAGAGGGAACAATTAGAAAAAAATATGGTATTTCAATAGATAAAAACTCAGTTCATGGTTCAGATAGCTTAGAAAATGCTAAAATTGAGATTGATTTCTTTTTTAAAGATTAGCTAATAGCTTAGTTATTGCCTTTGGATAGATAATATGTTCGTGTTTTAATACTCTTTTTGCAAGTTTTTTTGGCGTATCATTTTTGTAAATTCTAATTTTTTTTTGTAAAATTATCCTACCAGAATCAAGCTTAGCATTAACAAGATGTACAGTGCATCCTGTAAAACTTTCATTCCCCTTTATAACTCTTTCATGAGTATTTAAACCTTTATACTTTGGTAAAAGAGATGGATGAATATTTAGTATATGAAATTTATATCTTTTAATAAATTTACCAGACAAAATTTTCATGAAACCAGCAAGACATATTAAATTGATTCTATTTTTTTTTAGATAATTTAATATTTGTTTTTCCGTTTTGTCTTGATTATTAAATTGATAAACTTTAAAATTTATTTTGTATCTTTTTGCAAAATTGAGCCCTTTGGCTTTAAAGTTATTAGAAATAACATATTCAATCTTGATGGGAGAGTTTTTTTTTAATCCAAATTGGATTAGGTTTTTTAAATTACTTCCTTTTCCTGATATAAAAACTGCAGTTTTTACTTTTTTAAAACCAAGAAATTTTGTCATTAAATTTAATCTTATTTTGTCCTGGGATAATATTTCCAATTATATATGGTCTGTATTCTTTGGAAAAACAATTTACTACTTTATTTAAATTTTTAGGTTCTATAATTAAACAAAAACCGACTCCACAATTAAAAGTTTTTAACATCTCTTTATCACTTATATCATTTTTTTTTAACCACTTAAAAATTTTGCTTGGGCTTATTTTTTTTAGATTAATTTTAGCACAAAGTTTTTCTGGAATTACTCTTTTTAAATTATCAGCTAAGCCACCACCTGTAATATTTGCACATCCATTAAGAAGTTTTTTTTGAATACATTTTTGAATTTCTTTAACATAAATTTTTGTTGGTTTAATAAGTTCTTTTTTAAGAAAAATATTTTTTTTTAAACTTATTTTTTTGTCTTTTAATATTTTTCTCACCAAAGAAAAGCCATTAGAATGTAGCCCACTTGATGGAACGGCTAAAACTAAATTATTTTTTTTTATTTTCCTTCCATTGAGAATTTTTTTTTCATCTACAACTCCAACAGCAAAGCCAGCAATATCAAATTTATTTTTTTCATATGTGTCTGGCATTTCTGCAGTCTCCCCTCCCACTAACTTGCAATTTGAGAGTTCGCAACCTTTAATTATACCTTTAATAATTGATCTTAATTTAGGTAAATTAATTTTGTTAATAGATATGTAATCTAAGAAAAAAAGTGGTTTTGCACCTTGTACAATTAAATCATTAACGCTCATTGCAACAAGATCTATACCTATAGTATCATATTTCTTAATAAGGTTTGCTATTTCAATTTTAGTACCAACCCCATCAGTACATGCTACTAATTTTGGATTTTTGATATTTTTAGGAAGATCTGAAATTGATCCAAAGCCTCCAATATTATTAAATTTCCTACCTTCTGACTTTTTTGAGGAAATTTTAGATATGAAATCTACAAATTTATCTGCAGCTTTGATATCTACGCCACTTTTTTTATAGGTAAACAAGTTTTTATTCATTATTATAAAGTATGCTGATTAAATATAAAAATTTATATTTAAAAACTTTATATATTTTTTTTATATTTCTATCTCTAAATTTGTTTTTTTTTTCCACAACAAATGCATATGGAAAAGCCTTCGATATCAATAACATTGAAATATCAAGACCATTTAAGTTAGATTTTAATAAAAATGAGGTTATTGATGAGGGTTTTAAAGAGGCATTTATTAAGCTATCAGCTATAATTTTAAATTCAGCAGATCAGAAAAAAATTAATTTTATTAGATTAAATGAAATTAAAGGATTAATAGAAACTTTTTCAATAAAAGAAGAAAAGTTTGTAAATGAAACTTACTTTTTGAATTTAGGGGTGTCTTTCAATAAAAAAAAAGTATACAAATTTTTAGAAAAAAAAAATATTTTTCCATCAATACCAATCAAAAAAAAAATTTTATTTCTACCTATCATAATAGATGAGGACTCAAAAGATTTATCATTATTTTCTGAAAATGAATTTTATAATCAATGGAACAAATTTTCTAAAGACTCTGACCTTATTAGATATATCCTTCCATCAGAAGATCTTGAAGATTTAAACTTGATTAGGGATCAATATGAATTTATTGAGAAATATAATTTCAAACCAATAATCGATAAGTATAATTTAAATGATTCAATTATTGCACTAATTTTTAAAGATATTAATAAGATCAAGATCTTGTCTAGAATTACTCTTATGGACAAAACTATTCTTAAAAATGAAACATTTGCAAACGTTAACTTTGATAATATTAATGAAATAGAAAAAATTATTTATAATTTAAGAGTTTTGTATGACGACTACTGGAAAAACTTAAATCAAATTAACACATCTATTAAATTAAATTTATTTATAAAAGTGAATAGTTCTGATAGCTTAAAAGTTTCTAATTTTGAAAAAATATTAAATAAATCAGATTTAATTAACGATTTTTTAATTACTAAGTATAATTATAATTTTATATTCTATAAAATAATATTTAACGGTACTGCCAATAATTTTTTAAAGTTAATGGATGATTATAACTATTCTCTCAATACTCAAAATAAAGTGTGGGTTCTTCAATGAAAGAGCTTGGACAAGAAATAATTAAATTTAATTATGATAAAAATTTTAGATATGATGATTTTTATATATCTAAAAATAATAAACATATCATAGATTTACTAAACAAATGGCCAAAATGGGAAAAAAATTTTTTAAATATTAGTGGTGAAAAATTTTCAGGAAAAACACATTTAGTAAATATTTTCTTAAAAAAATTTAAAGGGTTGAAATTAGATGCAAAAAATTTGAGTAATAAAAAACTTGAAATGATCAAGCTTCATCAAAATGTAGTGCTTGAGAATTTAAGTAAAGATATAAACGAGAAATTATTTTATACTTTAATTAATATTATTGAGCATGATAAAAAATATTTAGTTACTACTTCAATACATTCAATTGTTAACATTAAATTTAATTTAGATGATTTAAAATCTAGATCCAAAAATTTTTTATTGTTTAATATTGAAAAACCTGATGATGATTTGATATTTGCACTTATTTTAAAAAATTTGTCAGATAGACAAATTATAATAGATAAAAAATTGATCAATTACATAATAAAAAGAATTGATAGATCGTATAGTAAAATATTTGAATTCATATATAAAATTGATGAAATTAGTTTAAAAAAAAAAAAATCAATTGATTTAAAAATAATTAAAAGTGTTTTGGAGGAATAATTGAAAAAATTTAGAACTCATAATTGTAATGAATTGAGAAAAAAAGACGTTGATCAAGACATTATTTTATCAGGATGGATAAATAAAAAGCGTGATCATGGAAATTTATTATTTTTAGATCTACGAGACCATTATGGAATAACTCAGTGCATAATTGATAAAGGAAATTTACAATTTAAAGAGTTAGAAAAAATTCAACTTGAGACAGTGATTAAAGTAGATGGTAAAGTAGTAAATAGATCTAAAGAAACAATCAATCAAGAAATTGATACAGGAGAGATTGAAGTTGTCATCAAAAATTACGAAATATTGGGGACGTGTAAAGAGTTGCCAATGCCAATTTTCAGTGATCAGGAATATGCAGAAGAAATAAGATTGAAGTATAGATTTTTAGATTTAAGAAGAAAAAAAATTCATGAAAATATTATTTTGAGATCGAAAGTAATTTCATACATTCGTAATG
>MDSZ01236389.1_pt1 | contig 12147 bp, 13 predicted proteins | sample 811201 | NCBI WGS metagenome assembly MDSZ01 (sample SAMN05326647, study PRJNA326480) | marine metagenome | isolation source: seawater | place: Indian Ocean: North | collected 2010
TAAAAAAAAATGATTTGATTGCTCTCACAAATTGGCTAGATTGGTCTTTTAATTATTTTAGGTTATAGAGTGAAAAATCAGCTTTTACCAGAGGGGTTCCGAGATAGTCTCCCTGAATTAGCATCTAAAGAAGACAAAGTTAATTCAACATTTATTAAACTTATGCAGAAGAATGGATTTATGCTTGTTAAACCACCATTACTGGAGTTTGAAAGTTCACTTTTTTTTCTTTTAGATGATAATGAAGATGCAAATTCATTTAGAGTCCTAGATCCAGTTTCCCAAAAAATGATGGGAATAAGATCTGATATTACTGTTCAGATTGCCAGAATCTCTTGTGGTTCATTAGTTGAATTACCACGACCATTAAAAGTCTGTTATTCAGGAGAAATTTTAAGAGTAAAAAATAATAGTCTTAATCTTTCAAGGCAAGCAACCCAAATAGGATCAGAAATTATTGGCATTAAAAAAAATCAATGTGAAAATGAAATAATTTCTCTTATGATTGAATCCTTAAACCTCTTAAGAATTAAAAAATTTTTTGTTAACTTTACTATGCCTACATTAATTTCAGCTATTGCCGATGATTTCAAACTTTCAAAATCTGAATTGGAATTTGTTAGGGATAGGTTTAATAATAAAAATTCTGAGGGTTTAGAAAAAATATCAAATCAATTAAAAATTACTTCAGATACGTTAATTGATTCTGTTGGAAATGCTAAAATAAACCTTAGGAAACTTAAAAAAATTAAATTTACAAAAAATATTCAATATGAAATTCAAAATTTTATTAAAATCACTAGTAGGATAATTAAACATTTTCCAAATTTAGAAATATTGATTGATCCTTTGGAAATTGATGAATCAAATTATCACACTGGAATTGCTTTTAAGGTTTTTTCAGAAAGCCTAAAGGAACTTTTTTCAGGAGGAAATTATAAGGTTTCAGACGAAAATTGTATTGGTTTTTCCGGTTTTACAGAATCACTACTAAAAGAATCACTTTTAACAAAAAGTTTAATTAAAAAAGTTTTAATTCCAAAAAATACTAGTGGTGAACTAAAAAAAAAACTTCAAAAGAAAGGATTTATCACATTTCAAGCTATAGAAAAATTAAATAAAAAACAAACTAAAACTCAAGCAATTAAACAAGATTGTAATTATTATCTTTTTAATAATTTAATTTTAAAAGTAAAATAACATGGGAAATGTAACAGTTATAGGTGCTCAATGGGGTGATGAAGGAAAAGGAAAAATTGTTGATTGGTTGTCAAATCAAGCAGATATAGTTTTTAGATTTCAAGGAGGTAATAATGCTGGTCATACAATTGTAATTGGAAAGAAAAAGATTGCGTTAAGTTTAATTCCATCAGGAATTATTAGAAAAGGTACCTTGTCAGTTATCGGTAATGGTGTTGTTGTAAACCCTTTAGCACTTTTAGAAGAAGTTAAAAGCCTTAAAAAACATGGAGTGAATATCAACCCAAAAAACTTAATATTGTCTGATTGCGCGTCAATTATTTTTAGTTTTCATAAAAATATTGATAAAATAAGGGAAGAAAGAAAAGGGATGAATAAAATTGGAACCACTGGAAGAGGTATAGGCCCTGCATATGAAGATAAAATTGGAAGAAGAGCGATACGTTTTGGTGATTTAAATGATGAAGATATTCTAAATGAAAAAATCAAAAATATTTTAGACTATCATAACATAATTTTGGCTGGATTAAATTCTCAACCACTTAAGTTTACAGCAATAAAAAAAGAAATTTCTTCTTTTAGAAAACCGATTTTAAAGTACGTAAAAAGAACGGCTCCTATTTTAGAAAATGCAAGGTTGAAAGGAAAAAGAATTTTGTTTGAAGGAGCACAAGGCGTATTATTAGACATTGATCATGGAACTTATCCATATGTTACCTCATCTAATACTGTACCAAGTAGTGCTGCTGTTGGAACCGGAATATCAGCAAAACAAATTGGTTTTGTTTTAGGTATAGTTAAAGCCTACACCACAAGAGTTGGTGGTGGTCCATTTCCAAGCGAACTTGATTGTGATATAGGAAAAAAACTTGGAGAAATTGGAAATGAATTTGGTACTGTTACTGGCAGACAAAGAAGATGTGGTTGGTTTGATGCTGTTTTACTTAAACATTCTATTAGTGTTTCTGGTATTGATGGAATTGCATTAACAAAATTAGACGTTTTAGATAGTTTTAAAGAGGTTAAAATTTGTATAGGTTATAAGTTAAACGGAAAAAGGATAAATTTCTTTCCTCAGTCTGAGTCAGACCAAAAGAATATTATTCCAATTTATGAAACTCATAAAGGTTGGGAAGAAAAGACAAAAGGTGCTAAATCATGGAGCAATTTGCCGCCTTTAGCCATTAAGTATGTAAGAAGGATTGAAGAATTGCTTGGGGTTCAAGTTTCTGTATTGTCTACTAGTCCTAAACGCGAAGATACTATATTAGTGAAAAATCCCTTTATTGATTAAAGTTTTTGCTTCTATAATCAACATTTTTAACAAACTTTTTTAATTTTTCAAAAGCTTTAGCCTCAACCTGTCTTACTCTTTCTCTAGATATACCAAAAGATTTGCTAAGCTGATCAAGAGTTAATGGATCATCAACTAATCTTCGGTGAGTAATTATGTATCTTTCCCTGTCATCTAGACCTTTTAAAGCATCTTCAAGCATTTCTTTGCGTCTAAAAAGTTCTTGTTTGTAGATGAATTTACTTTCATGATTTTCTTTATCATCTACTAAGCTATTTATCCATTCATCATCGTTTTCAGCAGAAAATGGGTTATTAAGAGATTGATCATGGCCTGACATTCTTCGGTTCATATCAATTACATCATTTTCAGAAACGTCTAATCTATCAGCAATTTCAGTCACAAGCTCAGGTGGTAAATCACCATCTTCTAAGGCTTTTAGTTTTCCTTTTAATGAACGCAAATTAAAAAAAAGCTTTTTCTGAGCTGCAGTTGTTCCAATTTTGACTAATGACCATGAGTGAAGAATAAATTCTTGAATAGACGCCCTAATCCACCACATTGCGTAAGTTGACAATCTGAAGCCTCTTTTTGGATCAAACCTATTTAAAGATTGTATTAAACCGATATTTCCCTCAGATATTAATTCACTCAATGGTAGACCATATCCTCTAAACTTCATTGAAATCTTAACTACTAAGCGTAAATGCGCGTTGATTAGTTTGTGGGCTGCATTTAAACATTTATTTTTAATCCAAGTGTCGGCGAGACTATATTCTTCTTCATGAGATAATAAAGGAAATTTATTAATTTCCTTTAAGTAAGATGAAATATCGTTTTGATTAAGATTTTTAACAATATTAGTGTTTAGTTTTACATTCATAACTCATATAATAATATCACAAATATAAATTTCAAGTGAAAAATGAACATGAGATGAATATTTTGTTAATCTAGCTATATTTTTCTAATAATATTATGAGATCTTTGAATTCTGTTGGTTCTTTAGATTCGAAATACATGGTTTTTTTTTGGTATGGATGAAAAAAACCAATTGATTCAGCATGCAATGCTTGTCTTTTTGGTATAATAAAATTTTTTTCAATGAATTCTTTTATCTTAGTTGGGAGGTAATCCTTGTTTATATTCTTTTTATAAACAAAATCTCCAATCAAAGGAACTCCAATATGATTTAAATGAACTCTTATTTGATGAGTTCTTCCGGTATGAAGCTTACATTCATACATAGATATTGATAATTTTTCAAAGTCAAACTTTCTTTTAACCCTGTACTCAGTAAGGGCATCTTTACCCAAATTTTCATTACAAACTACCATTTTTTTTCTATTTACCTTCGACCTAACTATATTTTTTTCTATAAAACCCTTTTTAAGATTTGTGGAATTCCAAGTTAGACAAATATATTTTCTACTAATTTTCCTATTTTTAAATTGTTCTGAAAGATCATTATGGGTTATGTCATTTTTAGCAATAACTAATAGTCCACTTGTCATTTTGTCAATTCTATGAACAATTCCTGGTCTCAATACACCACCTATTCCAGATAAAGATTTTTTACAATGATATAAAAGACCATTAACTAATGTATTATCATAATTGCCCGCTCCTGGATGTACAATTAATCCGGCTTTTTTATTTAAAACAAGTAAATGTTCGTCTTCGTAAAGAATATCTAAGTCAATTTTTTTTGCGATTAATTTTGAGTTTTTAGGTTCAGGTAAATTTACAAATAAGTTACCTTCATTTTTAATTATCAGCGACTGGTTTTTTATAATTACATTATCTAATTTTATACTTCCACCTTCAATTAAATCTTGAATTTTATTACGTGAAAAACCTTCAATCTTTTCAGATAAAACTTTATCAATTCTTTTTCCCAAGTCATTGATAGAAACAGAAATTTTTATATAATTCTTATTCAATGAACAAATACCTTAAATTTACAGTTATTTTTTTAGCAGTCTTAATTTTAATTTTATTTTCAATAACTGTTTTTGTAATTATAAAAAAATATAATCAAGTTGAAGACAAATATATTGAAAATTTAGAAATTCTTCCCAAGTTAACTACTGATCAAATATTACAAACATTTGATGTAGATGACAATAAACTATATCTTTACGTAAAAAACAGATCTAACAATAAAACTTCTATAATAATTTACAATCTCAAAAATAGTAAAAAAATTGGAAACATAATTTTCGAAGAAAAATGATATCTAAAGCACTTCTAACATTTCTTACAACCTGGATAATTTCTAATACTGAGTTTAATCAAGAAATAGAACCACCGCTATTCTTCCAATTGACAAAAAATGAAATGTCAGATAAGGCTTGCTATTCATCAGAAAATTGTAGAGTTAAAGCTTATTATGTAAAAAATGAAGGTATCTTTTATAGAGATAATCTTGTACCTGATAATAATATTTGTGATTTATCCATAATTCTTCACGAAATGGTCCATCATTATCAAAAAAATTCTAACAGAAGCTTTGATCTTGATGAAAGGACACTATGGACTCTACAAGAAAGACAGGCTTTATATTATCAAAATTTATTTCTTATATCACAAAAAAGACTTAATAATAATAAAGGGCCTGAAAATGTACTTCAATGTGAAGGAGGTTCATATCTTGACCTTCAGTACAAATACAAAGAAACTAATCAATAATCTTATTGAATGTATGTCTTCTAACCGATTCAATGGAAACTGGATTTTGTTCCCCTGCAAAGTATATGAGTTTATTTTTCTTATCAAAAATGGGTATTATTCTTAACCTATTCCAAAATTTATGTCCATTCTTTTTGTAGTTTAGAATATCAATTGTTATCCTCTTTTTAAGCTTTAAAGCAAGTTTGATTTGTTGAATATCATTTTCATCAGTTTCAGGTCCTTGAAGAAATCTACAATTTTTTCCTAAAGACTCTTTAATACTATACCCTGTATGTTTTGAAAACTCATTGCTGATGTAAACCATAGGACAATCTTTTTGCGATGGATCACTAATAACAATACTCCTATCTATTTTTTCTAGGTTAAGAAGTTTTAGTACTATCTTTTCAGAGAGATATTTCATAGATAATATAATATTAAATTCTTATGATAATGAAAAAGCAAAATATTTTTGAAGATATTCATTTTAATAATAACATTGATTTAAATAAGTTTAAAATTGAAGTATTTAAAGGAAAAGTTTTCATACCTAAACGTTTTCTAAGTTTAATGTCTTTGATAAAAGATGTGGAAAAAATTTTTTTAAATTTTTTTAACTTTTCAATTAATGAATTTATTAGAGATAATTCAATAACTCTCAGTGAGAAAGAAATTATAAAATTTCAAGAATCAATTAAACAATCAAAAACTTTATATAAAAAATTTATAGTTTTCTTAAAAGATCTAAATTTTGAAATTCAAGATACTTATTGTGATCAAATTACAATAAGGTTTAGTCCTTCTATTAACGAAAAAGCTAAAGGTTTATTAAAACCAGTTAAACCTCACAGGGATACATGGGCCTCAAATTTTCAGCACCAAATTAATTGGTGGATTCCTCTGCATGATTTATCAAAAAAAAATTCTATATTTTTTATTCCAAAATACTTTACTAAGAGTGTAAAAAATAACTCAAAGGAATGGAGCTTTGAATTATTTAAAAAAGGCTATATTAGCAGTTCAACACCAATTTCTCTCCAAAATTTTAATCCTGAAGATTATAAGACTAAAAAAATTAATTTAGGAGAAGCTTTTTGTTTTTCAGGAAATCACGTTCATGGAAGTAATGTCGGAACTTTCAGAAGATTGAATATTGAAACAAGAACTTTATGCGCAAAAGATATAAAAAAATTTCATTTACCAAAAAATATAGATAATAAAAATTTATCTAAACGGGGTAAATGGTTCAAATCTCTTTCAAATTCAAAATTTTATATAAATGATTAATCTTTTTTTAAAAAATTGATCAGAAAAATATGAGATATTGTCAAAGAAGAAATAGCAATCACAATATAACTAATATTTAAAATAATATTTTGAGCTACGGTCAGTATTAAAAAAAAGATAAATAAGCTACTTAATATTGTCATAGGGAGTGTTTTTAAAAAAAGTTTTTTATATGAAAGATTAAGTTTCAATCTTTCATATAAAAGATGTCTAATAGAGTGTAAAAAACAAAAATATATAAAAAAGGAAACTAAAGGTTTGAAGTATATAAAACAAAAAAAAAGTAATACTAATTCAATTAGTAAATTTTTAGATATTTTATTTAGCAAAAAACTAATAAGAAAAAAAATTAAAATAAGAATAGCTAAATAAAAAAAATATTCGCTCCAATAATGAAATAATGTAATAAAATTATCACTAACAAAAAAAAATAAAAAAATTTCTTTTATTTCGTCAATATAAAATTTGACAGGTAGAAAAATTATAATAATTGCTCTAAGCAAAACTTCAAAATTTTTATGTAAGTGAGATTTACTCTCTCTGTCACTAATACCAAAGTGTAAACCTGATAAAATCAAGAAGAATGAAAAAAATAAGTTTGGGAACTTTAGCCAAAAATAAAAAAAAAAAATGGGAATCGAAATATAAATAGTAAGAAAATAGATTAAAGATCTTTTTGACTTTATTAAGTTAAATCTTTTAGCAGTAAAAATATCAAGACTTCCATGAGCTAAACCAGGCCAAATTAGAGGTATCGAGAATATAATTAGTTGGTTATAGAAATTTGAATATACAAAACTTTCAAATAAATTAACAAATATCGAGAAAAAAATAATCGATAATAAAAATATTTTTAGATCAATGGCTTTCATTTGACAAAACTTTTTTTTTTAAAACCTCAAAAGCTGAAATAAATATTTCTTTTTTGGGAAGGATTATAATAACTCTTAAAAGTTGTAAAAAATTGATATTTCCATTAAGAAATCTCACAATTAACACTAGATTATTCTTTTTAAAAAAATATAAAAAAAATGTTTTTAAAGCTTTGGGATTTTTTATAATTAAAGAACAAAAAACTTCATCTAAAAAATTAATAAAAATTTTTTTTTTAATTTTTAATTTTTTATTTTTAAGAATTTTTTTTGTAATTACTTCTGAATAAAAGAAACAATTTTGAAAACTATAACCAGTTGATGATTTTATCCAATTTCCAGGAATCCCTATTGGAAAATAATTAAATTGTTGTTTAACATTTTGATGAAACATAGGAAGAATTCCTTGTTCTTTAAAATTGATCTTGTATCTTACATTTGGAAAATTTTTCTTTAAATATTTTATTATATTATTCTTATATTGTGATCTTGAATAGGTTTTTTGTGAGAAATATGTTGATTCAAATAACGCCTTTTTAGATGTAAAAGGAAGGATATACATAAAGTTTATTCCATTTACAAAGCTTTGAAAATCCATAAATGTTACTTGCTTCTTATTAAGCACATCTTTATTAAAAACTACTTCATAACCAACAAAATGTTGATATAAACCTTTCTTTTCTTTTAATAAACTTGACCTACTGTCAAAAAGAAGTTCACATTCATATTTATACTTTCCTATTGTGACTTCATTTTTTTTTTTATTTTTTTCTATTTTGTTTATTTCTTTGCCATTTAAAATTTGTACTTTCTTATTCTTTGCTAGTCTTTCTGTCATATATTTATAAAATGTTGAAGATTTTAAATGAAGATAATTAATATTTTTTTCTTTATGTATTATTTCATTCTTGTCGATTTTAATCCTTATAGAATCCCAAGCTGTATCATATCTTTCTGTAAAGATATTTTCTGGTGTATTCCAGAAACACCAATTTTTATCGTAGCTAAAACCTTTTTTTTTTTCGATTATAAGTATACTTTTTTTTGATTTTTTTGAAATCTCATTAGCTAGAGTTAATCCAGAAAGACCAGCTCCTATAATAATTATGTCAAATTTTTTTTTAATCAAACCTAACATTTATTTTTTTGAGTATGAAAATAACTTTATTTTCAACTTTGGTTGTAAAGACTAATTTTTTACGAAAATATAATTTATAAATTGCTTGTAAAGAAAAATATAATTTTTCAAGCAAACTTACGTATATTCTTTCTTCCCATATATTTCCATTCTTTTGTTTTATTTTTTCACCAATTTTCCTGTAAAGTTCTGCTGCCAATGATATTGGTATTCCATACCTCTTTTTTAACATCTTAATAGAGTTCCAGGCATTTTCGTAAAATAAGTCTGCTTGATTTAATAGAGTTAATAAATCTTTTGATATTTTTTTTTTTATTATTTCATTACTCAAAATTCTTTTTTTATCATTATTTTTATAACTTCTCATTGATTCTGGTATATAAATTCTGTCCATTTTCAAATCTTCAAGAACATCTCTACTTATGTTTGTAAGTTGCATTGCAATTCCTAGTTGAATTCCCCCAAGTATTTGTTTTTTATCTTTAACTTTAATTATTTTGCAAAACATGAAGCCAACTGTTCCTGCAACTTGATAACTATATTTAATTAATTCTTCAAATGTTTTTATATTCACTTGTTTCTTGAGATCATACTCGATACCGTTAATCAATTCTATAGGAATACTTTTATTAATCTTGTGTTTAATCATTAAATTTATAAAGTTTCTAACTGCTGGAATAGTTGATCTTTTTTTTAAAATTTGCTTTCTGATTATTTTTAATTTTTTGAAGGAGTGTGTTTTATTTAAATTTAAGTCATCGCCTAAATCATCAATATATCTGCAGAAAATATATAGATTTTCTATATCTTTTTTTATTTCTTTTGGGAGAAAAAGAGAAGCAAAATAAAAAGTTTTTGCACGATATTTTAGTGTTAGTTTTCTATCATTAATTTTCATTGAGAATTAAGTTTTCAATAATCTTTGCAGAGCTTATAACTCCTGGAACTCCTGCTCCAGGATGACTTCCAGCCCCAGTAAAATAAAGGTTTTTAAAATCTTCTGACTTGTTATGAAATCTGAACCATGCAGATTGCCTAAAAATAGGACTTATGGAAAAACCTGAGCCATTTGTTGATAAATAATCATTTTTAAAGTTTTCCGGTGTCATATAAAAACAAACCTCTAAGTTTTTTTTTAATTGAGGCATTATAGTTTTTTCAAGAGCTAACAATATTTTATTTTTATATTCCTCTCCTTTTTTTTTCCAATCTATATTTCCTTTAAGATTTGGGACAGGAGATAAAACGTAAAAACAGTCACATCCTCTAGGAGCCATTGATTTGTCAGTTGAGGTTGGTCTATGAAGGTAAAGACTAAAGTCCTCTGCTAAAACTTTTCTTTTAAAAATATCATTTAACAAACCTTCATATCTTTTTCCCATCCAAATTGTGTGATGAGCAATTTTGGTGTACAACTTTTTTGTTCCAAAAAAGATTACAAATAGTCCCATCGAATAATCAAGTCTATCCACTCGTTTATTGTTCCATTTTTTGTTGTAAGGAGTTTTAAGTAAGTGTTTATATGTATAAGTTGGATCAGCATTTATAATAATTTTATCAGCAAATAATTTTTTTTTTTTTATTTATCTCTACACCAATAGCTATATTTTTTTTAGTTATTATTTTTGTAACCTCTGTTTTTTTCTTTATGACAATTTTTTCCTCTAACATAAGTTTTTTTAATCCATTAATAAGCGCACCTGTTCCGCCCATAGCATAATGAACTCCCCATTTTCTTTCAAGAAAGTGAATTAGGTTATAAATAGATGTAGTTGTTATTGGGTTTCCACCTAATAAAAGTGGTTGGATGCTTAGTGCTTGTTGTAATTGATTATTTTTTATAAATTTACCTACTAAACCAAAAACACTTAGATAGCTTTTTAGTGTCAAAAGTGTTGGTAGTTGTTTAATCATAAACCAAAAGTTATGAAACGGGGTAAATGATAATTTTAAAAAACCTATATTGAAAATTTTTTCAGAGAATTTAAGAAGTTTTCTGTAGCCTTCTACATCCTTATAATTAAATTTTTCTATCTCGCTTTCTGTTTTTTTTAAATTATTGGAATAATCAAAAACTTTTTTGTTTGAGGAGAAATAAAATCTATACCAAGGATCTAACCTAACAAATTTTACGTATTTTTTTCTATCTTTTTTGAATAACTTAAATAGCTCGTCAAACAAGAATGGGGCAGTAATAACAGTTGGACCAGCGTCAAAAGTATAACCTGATTTTTTAAAAACTCTTGCTCTGCCTCCAATTTGATCAAGCCTTTCTAAAATTGTGACGTGAAACCCTAGTCTTCTAAGTCTAAGTGCAGATGCAATTCCACCAAAACCGGATCCAACAACCAGTGCTTTTTTTTTCATTATTTAACTTTAACTTTATCTGAAATTCTCAATAGAATATTTAGAATTACAAATTCCGTAATTTTATTAAGTCCGTTACTTACTTCTCTAGATTTTTGCATTGCATCCTCAGATACTTTAATCAAATGCTCTATTGATTTCTCTATTATTCCTTTACTTTTTATAATTTTAATCCAATTTAGAATATCATCTTCTGATATTGACTCAGGTTTTTTCGTAAAAAACTCTTTTAGTAAAAACCTCTCACCTCTTGTCGCGGTTTCTAAAAAATGCATTATTAAAACATTCATTTTTCCTTCTTTAAGATCTCTACCTGGAAGTCCTCTATCTTTAATACCAAGAAAGTCAGAAAGATCATCTTGAATTTGATAGGCTAGGCCTGCCTCATAAAGGGGTTTAAAGTTAATTTCATCAATGTTTTTTTGACCATTTAATATCATTATTAGTTTTATTGGCCAACAAATTAAACCACCTGTTTTTGCTTTGGCTGTAGATTCATATTCTTCCATTCTTAAATTAAGATTAGATCTTTCTAAAATTTCAAGTGATTGTCCTTTGACAGTTTGTTGAATTGTATAACTTAGATGCTCAATAGCCTTACATTTATTCTCTGGATTACCTTTTATTTTAGATAATGCTTCAAACGAGCCAGCTATAAAATAGTCTCCTAAATTAATTGCTGTATGATCTCCAAATCTATTCCAGATTGTGGGTAGTCCTCTTCTAAGAAGATCTCTGTCTTGAAGGTCATCATGAATTAATGAAGCATTGTGAATAAATTCGCAACAGATAGCTGCATAGATTGCACTTTCATAATTAATCTTAAAAATATCTGCAGCAATTAGTGCTAATAATGCTCTAAATCTTTTTCCACCGGAATGAAGTTGATATTTTGCGCAATGTCCCATCCATGAATCATCACACAAAATAACATTCATTTTTTTTTCAACTAGACTTAATTTACTCTTATATTTTGATTTAGATAAAAATTTGTGATTTATATTTTTTGAAAGATTGTCTAGTTTGTTCCAGTTAGAGCATGAACGAACAAAGTCAAGATTCTCTTTATAACTTTTATAACTTTGATTTTTAAACATAATCAAAAAATAGGGGAAACATCACATGGATGTTTCCCCTAAAATCGTTAATTACATTACTTAGGCTTTTGAAGTATCAGATTTTGCTGCAGCCCAAATAATTACACCAAATGCTATTTTATTGATGTAGTCAGCTAGGTTATAAACCCAGTTTAATGTAGATGCGTCAGCACCTGCACCAGATAAGTAACCTAGGAAATATCCAATTGGATAAATTGA
>MDSZ01103611.1_pt1 | contig 12145 bp, 11 predicted proteins | sample 811201 | NCBI WGS metagenome assembly MDSZ01 (sample SAMN05326647, study PRJNA326480) | marine metagenome | isolation source: seawater | place: Indian Ocean: North | collected 2010
CTTGGCGTTAGAAAACTGCATCCGTTAGATAATAATTTGATCATGCTGTCAGTTAGTAGTATAATTATAAAGTAATTATTGGCAAAATGCAAACATGAAAAATATAGATTCTCTAAAATACTTCACCGAAAAATGGGAAACAGTAGATAACAGTTACAATTATCGTGTACCATATCATAAAGATATAAATCCAAATTTTCAAAGTTTACCAACTTTTGTTGCTGAATTTTATGATTGTAAAGTTCATAGTTGTCCATTACTTGTCACCTATCAGCAAAAATTAATTACAAATTATATTTGGCCTCTTACTGATCAACGTAAAAATAAACCAGACAAGACACATAAACTTTGGAAGCAATGGGGAGATGAGGTGCAGGCAGAATTGCCAAATGTAAGTCAACACTTCCATGAAAAGTATCGCTATGTGTGGCTACCAGTGGACGAAGAAAGTGCAAACAACCCATGGCATATATGGATAGATGTTATATCTAAATTTAGACTAATGGAAAAGCGTTGGTCAACTGATTTTTCAAAGTATTGCTACGTATTGGCAAACGAAAGCAAATATTTTAAAAGAGTGATTGAAGAATTATTTCCTGAAATAAAAGTCCTTGTCTTGCCAAAAAACGAAACTTGGCAATTTAAACATCTACTTGTGCCTAGTGCAAGTAATTCGAAAGACGGAGTGATTACTCCTCATCTAGCACCGTGGCTGAGGCACTTCAAAGGTATTCACGGCTATGGGGAAATAGAACCGCACCGGAAAATCGTTGTGCTTCGTCCAGGCGCAAAGACAAGAAAACTTACAAACTCTGATGAACTTTTGTTGGCATTAAAAGGCTGGGAAACAGTAGTCCTTGAAACTATGACAATTAAAGAACAGATAAAAACATTTGCTGAAGCAACACACATTGTTGCGGCCCATGGTGCAGGATTAGTTAATTTACTTTGGTGCAAACCAGGAACAAAAGTAATTGAAATACAAGATCACAAGATGATTCACAAAAAGGTCTATCCAATACTTTCACACCACCTTGGTTTGAAACATGAACTATATCTAGCAGACACAGTGCCAATAAAATTAGAAAACGGCAAAAAACCTAAAGGCATCAAAAGAATTAGTGATCTGATAAATTTTAAAATTAATATACCAGACCTGCTTAAATATCTCGATTGATTATGAAAATAAAAGTGATAACATCATACAAACCTGGCTGTTGGAATCAATATGCAAAAAAAGGAATAGAATCAATGGCTGAACAATTTCCAAAAGAAATTGACCTAGTTGTATATGCAGAGGAACCTAAACCAGAATGCAAATATGATAGGATCAAATGGATTGATCTAAATAGTGCCGAGCCTGAGCTCACTGCATTTAAACAAAGACATAAAGATGATCCAGTAGCACATGGCAAATTACAAACAAAAGAAAACGGTGTGAGGAGAGTGCCAGAATTGCAACAACTAGGAGGCGCTGATAAAAACAAAGAATCTTTCTTATGGAATGCTGTGCGTTTTTCAAATAAAGTTTTTTGTGTTGTTAACGGACTTCGTAATTCAGACGGATATGATTACGTGGTTTGGATAGATGCCGATACATTTTCGTTTAGGTCAGTTCCTATAGAATTTTTTGTGTCACTGCTACCAAAAGATACGATGGTAACTTACCTAGGTAGAGAGAATCCAAATCTAAAAGATGGTGGAAAATATCCAGAATGTGGGTTTGTTGGGTATAATTGTAATCATCCAGAAATACAAAACTTTATTAATGACTGGGAACAATTATACGTGACCGACAGTGTATTCAAAATATTAGAATGGCATGACAGTTATGTTTTCTGGCACCTAACCAAAATATACAGGAAAGAAAAAAATATAAAAGTCAACGACATAGGACGTTGGAAAGGGGTCAGAGGACACCACGTTTTTATAAACAGTGAACTTGGATTATACATGGACCACATGAAAGGTGATCGCAAAACAAGAGGTACCAGTGCCAAGAATGATCTCCGACAACTCCATGATGTTGAATATTGGAAAAATATCCCACCGGTGTAAACATCTATAATTACAGTAAATGAAAAAAATTGCATTCATATCAGGAATGACAGGACAGGACGGTCCTTACCTAGCCAAATATTTGTTAGAGCAAGACTACAAAGTGTATGGATTGGTAAAGAGATACAGCAATCCAAACTTCTCAAATCTAGACTATCTGGGAATCGAAAACGACGTTGATTTAATTACAGGTGACATCACTGATGACGCAAACATGAATCATTTAATTAGGTCAATCCGACCACATGAATTCTACAATCTTGCCGCTCAAAGTTTCGTAGGATCGAGTTGGGATCTAAATAAACAAACTACTGAAGTCAATGCAATGGGTGTTTTGAATATTCTAAATGCAATAGTAAATCAAAATCCACAGACCAGATTCTATCAGGCAAGTACCAGCGAACTTTATGGAAATGCAAATGACGAAGGAGTGCAAAATGAAAAGACTCCATTTCATCCACGTTCTCCATATGGTATTTCAAAACTTTGTGCCTATTGGATGACTGTGAACTTCAGAGAAAGTTACAGCGTACACGCATCTAATGGTATATTATTCAATCATGAATCTCCCATCAGAGGAAAAGAATTTGTCACTAGAAAAGTCTCAGATGGTGTTGCAAGGATAAAATTAGGACTAGCAAACAAAATAACTCTTGGAAATTTAGAAGCACGAAGAGATTGGGGATTCGCTGGCGACTTTGTTAAAGCCATGCATATGATGTTGCAACAAAACGAACCAGGTGACTACGTAATTTGCACAGCGGTTCAACACAGTATCAGAGAATTATTGACCACTGCTTTTAGAACTGCAGAAATAGATGATTGGGAACAATATGTCGAATCGGATCCTCGTTACAAACGCCCCGCAGAAGTATTTGCACTACATGGCTCATACGCCAAAGCAAAAGAAAAATTAGGTTGGGAACCAACAACTGAATTCAAAGACATGATTTCTTTTATGGTCAAAGAAGATATAAGGCGTTTGTCTCATGATATACGTTAGTTCTACAAACAGAAAACTTACCGAAAAATATATTGATTGGGCGGTTGCAGGACTTCCTAATTGTAAAAAACTATCGCCACTCGAAATAATCACTAAAAATGACTGTACCAAAGCAGTGCTACTTGGATTACTACGTGGTACGCATCTTGTTTACAGATGGGCTGAAAAAAATAATATAGATTTTTACTACATAGACAGACCGTATTGGGGGGAGACTCGTAACCATCCTTATTATATGAAGATCGTAAAAAATAACTTTTTAAAAAACTGGCAAGAAGAACGTCCTGATGATAGATTCAAAAAGTCATTTCCGTGGCCAATCAAACCATGGAAAAAAGATGGCAGAAATATAATTGTATGTCCACCATCAAATGCTATCAAAGAATTTTGCGGAGTACACGACTGGTTAGAAAAAACATTGAAAACATTAAAAGAGAATACCGACAGGCCAATTATTGTTAAAACAAAAGGATACAATCCACTGATAGGAGTAGACGAACACGGTGGTTATGTTGTCAAAGGAAAGGACAACCAAAAACCAAGTGGACCAATAGACTGGAATGAAGCATACGCAATAGTTACATACAATTCAAATATTACATTGGAAGCAACCACACGAGGAATACCGTGTTTCACAGATAAACATAATGCTTGTGCACCTATATCAGAAACTGATTTTACTAAAATAGAAACACCTAAATACGCCGACAGAGAACCTTTATACCATTCAATGGCATATGGTCAATTCACTGCAGAAGAGATGAGGAACGGTTATGCATGGAGAATACTAAATGAAAGTTGAAATTTTTAGAAGAACAGTCAAGGACAGGCGTAGGGGAGCAAGTTGGGATCTATTGGAATACATGGCCGAAGGCGTGAGAGCATGTGGCGACGATCCTATTATTGTGAACGAGAACCTTACCGGGCCGTGGCAAAAGGATGAAATGGAGCCTACTGCACCAATTGGGTGCATGTTTGGTTATGGAGGTACGAATCAAAGACATCACACTAAAGGAAGAAGGCTGGACCTTGTTGAACGTGCTAAGAAAAAAGGAATTTACATAATAACATTTGATGGGGGACTACTATCCAGTTTTGGCAATGTTCATGGACCAGGACATCACTGGAGAGTATCATTGTACTCCCCTATGAACAACGGAAACTTTTTAAGCGATAATTCTCCTGCAGACAGATGGGAAGCGGCCAAGTCTAGATGGAATGTACGAAGCGATCCCTGGAGGAAATCAAATCAGGATGATCCTATTATGTTTGTATTACAGCCAAAAGACAATTGGAGCATGAACGAACTTGATCCAATAGAATGGTTCAAGGGTGTGTATCAAAAATTAAGACCAATAACAAGTAGGAAATTTATTGTGCGGCCTCATCCTAATCATGTTGTTCACATGGAAAATAGGATGTCGGAATTTCCAGATGACGTTGAAGTTGTTATAGGACAAAAATATTTTAAGGGAGACGAAAAAAAATATTACAGATTTAATTATCAAGAAGCAATTTCTAATTGTCATGCTGTAGTTACACATAACTCAACAGCAGGTGTAGATTCTTGTGTTCGCGGAATTCCAACATTTAACACTTCAGATCTAGCACTGAGTTGGCCTGTAGCAAACAAAGATCTAAACAATATCGAAACTCCAGAATATCCAGACAGGACCCAATGGCTATACGACCTCGGCTACAAGTTATGGAGCGAAAAAGAAATAAGAGATGGCACAGTGTTTAAGAGATTTAAAGACAAGTTAGGATTTTAATGTGTGGGATATATGGCATAACTGAACACAATCCAGAGTTCATACAAAAATACATTAACGTGTGTAAGCATCGAGGACCAGACGGCCAAAGTATATGGGAAGATCCAAAACGCAAAATAACGCTCGGTCACAATCTACTATCCATAATGAGTGAGCCAAAACTTTCTACACAACCATGGCGCACTCCCAAAGGCAATTATTTGGTGTACAACGGTGAGATATTCAATTACTACGAACTGAAACAAAAGTATAAGGATCACGGATTTGGCGGAACGACAGGTTGTGATACTGAATTACTTGCTTGGGGATTGGACAAGTTTGGAGTTAAGTTTATTGATGAGATAGACTCAATGCACGGCTTTGCCTATTATCGTGTAGAAGAAAATGAACTTTGGCTGTCAAGGGATCATGCAGGTATCAAACCTTTATTTTACTCTGAAGTTAAGCAGGGACTGGTTTTTGGTTCTGAATGTAAAGGACTATTGCCAATGGTACCAAACTCCAACAAGATTGATAAACTGGCCGCAAGTTTTATGGCGAGGACAGGTATAAACGCTTTAAGGAATACTTTTTTCACAGGCATTAAAAAAGTTTTGGCAGGTGAAACATTGATTTATAATGTGGGCAATAAGAAATTCACATCAACACACAGATTTGTGATCCCGCCTTTGTCTAATCAAGAATTCAATCGTGAAGAATTCAGACTAAGGATGAGAGACACCGTAGAGATGTGCAGTATTGGGAGAAGGAAACTGGGAGTATTCTTGAGTGGAGGACTAGACTCAAGCATGATCGCCTATGAATTGCAACAGATAAAAGGTCACGTAAACACCTTCACCAATAGAATGAATCCAAATGTGAAATCAGATGAGGACTTCAACAGCGATGCCAATGTCGCACTTGCTTTTGCACAACAAAAAAAATTTAATCATACTGAAGTTATATGTACACCTGAAATTTTTATGAATGCCTGGGAAGACAGTGTGTATTACATGGAACAACCAGTATACAATCCAAGCAACGCCATGTACTGCCACACAAATAAATTCCTATCAGAAAAAGGAATAGTAGTGACAATGGCGGGCGACATGGGGGACGAGATACTTGGTGGTTATCCAAAGTATTGGAAAATGCGTAATAAGGATTGGTTAAGGAAACAACTAAACAAAAAGTATATTGAAACGTGGGATGACGTTTTACAACTTTGGTTGCAAAGGATCAAACGCCCTATTACTTCGATAATTCCAAATCCCATAGATGACAAAGTATTACTAGAAGAATTCAAAAATAGTTATCCAGAAGAGTTGTTCAATCCATTGGATCCAATAGGTTCGCACATGGCCTTGGATTGTGTTGCCCAAGTTCCTGAAGAAATGTTTAATAGAAATGACAAGTACGGAATGGCATACAGCATGGAGGGTAGGTTTCCTCTTGCAACAAAAAAATTTATGCGTTATTGTTTAGGTATGCATACAGACATAAAAATTGGAGTTAAAAAAACATCTACAAAAATTTTGGCCAAAAAAGCGTATCAAGGCATACTGCCTGAAGGTATCACCAAAAAGGCAAAAACAGGATGGACCGTGCCTATTGGATTATGGCTATCAAATAATGTCAATCAATCACTTTCAAAGTTCTACACAGATAGCATGGGCCGTGGCAGTGTAGTGCCAGCAAGTGCTAAATCAGGCAAGGGAATGGTACCGGTGTGGCAACTACAGTCTTGGAAACAAAAATTTAATATGGAGTTTTAGATACGAACATGAAAATTAAAGTATTGACATCTTATAAGCCTGGGACATGGAAAGAGTATGCCAAACGTGCAGTAGAAAGTGTGCTACAGCATTGGCCAGAGGATGTACAAGTAGCAGTTTATCATGAAACACAACCAAGTGATATCTTTGACCATCCGAGGGTAGAATGGCATGACATACATGAAACACAACCGGAATTAGTAAAATTTAAAAACAAATACAAGGACGATCCAGTTGCAAACGGAGAAATAACCGAAATACCAAACGGGGTGAGGAGGCCAGGTCCTATGCCATCAAAAGGATCATTTCAATGGAACGCAGTAAGATTTGCAAACAAAGTTTTTTGTGTTACACATGCATTGAAAAACTCTGCCGGATACGATTACGTTGTGTGGTTAGATGCTGACACTTATTCTTTTAGACCAATGCCACCAAGTTTTTTAGAAAAACTATTACCCAAAAACAGTCTACTAACCTACTTGGGACGTGGGGACAAAGATCCAGAGTGTGGATTTGTTGGTTATAATATGAAGCATACACATATACAAAAATTTTGTAAGGACTGGGAAGACCTTTATATCAGTGATAAAATATTCAAGGTTACATCAGGCTGGACAGACTGTTCGTCATTGATACATCTATCACAAGAATATCAAAAAGACAAGGGCGTAAAAGTTAATGACATAGGACATGCAAGTGGTGTAAAAGGACATCATGTGTTTATTAATAGTTTGTTAGGACTATACATGGATCATTTTAAAGGTAAAAGGAAGAAGTCCAACGCAAGTTGGAAGAAAGATTTTTGGCCTCAGTCACATGAGGAGACCAAAAAAATTGTTGATCTGGATTATTGGAAAAGTATAAAATGAAATTAGAAGTATGGACACAGCACGGACCTTTGAATTCAGAACCTATATTCAAAGCCTTCATAAAAAGTTTACAAGATGCCGGAGACGAAGTTATACTTAACAAATCCAGTGATGCCGATGTTGCTGTGATATGGAGTGTGTTGTGGCTTGGAAGGATGGCAAGATATAGACAAATATGGGACAGGTATAGAAAAAATAATAAGCCTGTTGTTGTCTTAGAAGTGGGAGGATTAAGACGTAACAAAAGTTTTAAAATTGCAATAAACGGTGTGAACAGAAAAGCCGACTTTGCTAATCAAGATGTGGACGATAAGAGATGGCCTCTGTTCGAACATACAATTAAACCATGGCAACAGAGAGGGCAAACAATAATAGTGCTTGGACAACACCACGCATCTGAACAATGGAAGGGTATGCCTGACATGAAGACATGGTTTGAATCGCAAGTGCAACAAATAAGGAAATACACAGATCGTCCGATACAGATCAGACCACACCCAAGAAACAACATTGGATTTGATATTAGAAAATATCCAAATGTGACTTTGAAAATTCCGGTAATTGATCGTAGCAAAATTGATGACACAGATTTCAAGGACACTTTAAAAGATGCTTGGGCAGTCGTAAATCATAGTTCTAATCCGGCCATGGAGGCTGTAATTAATGGTGTGCCAGTATTTGTTTCTGAGGCAAGTCTTTGCTATGACGTTGGTAACCAATCTTACCAAACTATAAATAATCCTGTCATGCCAGACAGAAAATCATGGGCAAACAAACTATCCTACACAGAATGGTTTCCTAACGAAATTGAAAAAGGTCTACCATGGAAAAGGATCAAGGCCAGGCTAGAGGAGGCGTACCTTTGATAAAACCAATTGAATTCAAACCATACGTAGGAGAAACTGTCAACACAGTCCTTCGTATTAAGAATAGATTAAAAACTCAAGAAACAGAATGGTATCCTGATAGGGTCAAAGCAGTGCCTAGAGGAAACGCATATTGTATAGGTAATGGTCCATCTCGTAAAGATTTTGATCTCTACAGATTGAAAGAGACAGGTCAGACTTACGGCTGTAATGCCTTGTACAGAGATTTTATCCCTGATTACATTTTTAGCGTTGATTCCAAGATAACGATGAAAATGTGTCAAGACAAAGTATATGAGAAGTGCATTCATTATGCTCCTTCACTAGAAGTGAATAGGCCACATGGAAAAGGCAAACTTCATCTGATTCCAAACAATCCGCATTGGATATCTGGAAACGCCGCATTTTGGACAGCGGGGGTACACGGACATAAAAATATATACCTCATAGGTTATGACTTCAGGGAGTACGGTAGGAATCAACTAAACAACATCTATCAAGATACACCCAACTACGGCGAACGCCATGATAATAAAATATTTGAGGGATGGCTCAAGCAGTTTAGAGACATGCTGAAGATGAGACCGTATGTGAATTACACCGTAGTCCATGACAATCCTCCAGAGTATCTCCAGAATCTACAGACAGGCACCGACTTGGGCAACAGTAAAGTTATAAGTTATGCTGAATTTGAAAAGGTGTTAGCACCTTGATAGTCCGAGACCCGCAAGTTTAAATTTAGTCTTCCACGCAAAAAAGTTTTTATTGTGGTTAGCGTAAGGATCTTTGACCCATGTCATCTGATAAAGATGAACCATTTCGTGTGCAAGTGTTTCTATAAAGTCTTTCCATTTTGGAAATTTGCAGTGTAGTTCTATATAATATTCAACATCAATATGATAGGGTATGATCCGCTGATCAAATTTACCTTTTGGTGTTTTCCTATTGTCCCAATTGGCCACGCACCTACCCCAATCGTTGTGTAATTTTTTTATTTGTATATGGACCATTGGTAATCTACTGTTAAACAACGCACGGTTGATATATCTAAACCATTGATATGCTTGTTGTTCTGTTGGTTTAAATCCAATTTTATTCTTGTATCTAGTGGCAGTGTTTTCCAACTTTACTTTCAGTTGTTTTCTTACATTAACGCTTTTATTTTTTATTCTTTTCACGGTTGACAGTATTACCAATTATGTTATAATATATTAATAATTATCTAAAATTCCATGACTAATATGCACACAGATTTACCAAAAACTATTAACGAAGCACTTAAAATATTAGCATATAATGATTATTTTTGGTCAAACCCCCAAGACTCCCTAAAAAGTTACATAAAACCACATCCTAAAGATCAAGAAACAGTAAGATCACTTGCTGAATCGCAATATGCTTGGACGGAGAAGCAGGCCAAACTAGCACTGGTAATTTTAAAAAGATACCTCACAAAATTCCAAGCATACGGCATAGATATCAAAAAGTTGTTAGATAATCCGCAATACGATGACGACTTCCGTGTCATTAGTTTTGACAAAGTAATCGAAAAATACACTGACGAAGATAATATTGAAAAAATAGAAATGAGATTTCCTTATCACAAAAAAGTTATCCAACTAATACGTTGTTTGAAAGATAGACGTGACCTGCCTGGAATGTATGCACTCTACGATGGGGAGAAAAAGAAATGGACTTTTAAACACAGTGATGTTACTGCTTATTACCTAACACTCATCGCAGTAAGATACGACTTTAAATTTATCGACGACAGCCTACTTAACGATTACGAAGAGATTAAAAAACAAGTGATCGGACATCGACAACCAACAGCAAAATTAATTGCTGGTGAAGTTGTTTTAGATAATGCACCAGATTCATTAAAAGAATATTGGTCAAAACATTTAAAAAACAAGACAACGTTAGAGCAAGTTGACTCACTAAAAAATTTTAACATATCAACTAAAGGTATCAATGTACAAACAGAAACAATAATTGGACACAAAATTGCCCATAACAATTATCACAAGTTATGGATAGACTCTAAAACTTTTACAAAGAAGGAAGTTGTAAAAGGCCTAGTAGAACTAAATTGCTTTCCTCTAATAATGCCAGTCAGCGGTGATATACATATGGAAGATGATGTGCGAGATTTTTGGGAATGGCTCAATGCCTTCAAGGCATACGGTATTGATATCTTAAATGATTGTAGTTGGGGATTTGATGTAAAAGAACCAATATACAAAAAGGACATGGAGCGTTTTAATAACGACAGGACCTACTTACTTGACAATCAGAAATCGAAAGAATTTTTTGAGAACCTATATGAACTACATCAAATGAGTAAACAGTTTAAACTCATATCTGATAATACCAAAATTGTATTTGTAAGAAACAGAATACCAAGAGCATTAATTAAAAGTGAGATTAAACCAAAGGCATCACTTGTTGCACTGGGAGGCGGTTACTATGCAACAGGCACAGACAACCTAAAAAGAATGCTTGAAAATCTTCCAAAAAAGTTGTATTATAGTGATCACCAACCAAGTAGTTGGGATTGGCATGATCATATTATAATAAAACTTTAGAATGAGCAGTTGTAAACTAGTAATCAAAGACGAAGTCAACGTGAAGTTCGAGAACCTTAGCCTCGAATGGCGCAAGAGGCTCTCCAACAAATTCAAATATGAGATACCATATGCGAGACATTTGCCTGCTGTGAAACTAGGCAGATGGGACGGTAAGGTAAGTTTTTTTGGCCTTGGAGGTACAACATATCTAAACCTGGTTGACCAGATACTGCCGATACTAGAAGAGGGAGGTGTGTATGTGGACTTTGAAGATAAAAGGCCACAACACAATTTTGAATTCAAGGCCGTAGACAAAGATTATCTCGCACACATCACTTGGCCGGACACACATCCTTGTGCAGGACAGCCAATACAGTTGCGAGACTACCAAGTAGAGACAATAAACAAGTTCATTGAGAATCCACAGTGCATACAAGAAATAGCCACGGGTGCAGGAAAAACAATAATAACTGCGGCCTTGTGTCAACTTGTAGAACCATATGGTAGGACACTGACCATTGTTCCAAACAAAAGTCTTGTAACACAAACGGAGGAGGACTTCCTTGCCTGCAACCTCGATGTTGGTGTATACTACGGAGATAGGAAAGAACTGGGGAGGTACAACACTATCGCTACCTGGCAGTCACTGAATGTGCTAGAAAAGAAAAGCAAGGACGAACACACAACAGATTTCTTGGAAGCAATACAAGGAATCAACACAGTCATCATAGATGAGGTACACATGGCAAAAGCAGATGTGTTGAAAAGATTGTTGACAGGGCCATTCGCACACTGCGGTATACGTTGGGGACTGACGGGCACTGTGCCAAAGGCGGATTATGAATTTATGGGATTGAAATGCAGTATAGGAGAAGTGGCGAACAGGATACAGGCCAGTGAACTACAGGACAAAGGCGTATTGGCAAACTGTCACGTAAATGTTCTACAAACGCAGGACCATCCACAGTTCAAGACTTATGGCGAAGAATTGAAATGGTTAACTACTGACACAACCAGAATGACTTGGGTTGCAAAGACGATACAGGACATTGCAACTTCAGGAAACACACTGATACTCGTTGATAGGATATCAGCAGGTGAGATCCTGGAAAAGAAAATAAAAGACGCTGTGTTCGTATCAGGGTCTACTAAAAACACAGACAGGAAGGAGCAATACGATGAAGTATCTACTAGCCAAAATAAAGTTATTATTGCCACATATGGAGTTGCCGCTGTTGGCATTAATATTCCTA